>MDTG01235021.1_pt1 | contig 63199 bp, 45 predicted proteins | sample 811421 | NCBI WGS metagenome assembly MDTG01 (sample SAMN05326645, study PRJNA326480) | marine metagenome | isolation source: seawater | place: Pacific Ocean: South East | collected 2011
CGCGACGGCGACCACATCTCGCGGCGTCGCCCGCCCCAGCGCCACCCGGCCCGCGACACGCGCGAGATCCGGGAACCGCTGCATCGCGTCGGCGAGCTTCTGGGCCGCGGTGCGGTCCTCGACCAGCGCCGCAACCGCCGCCTGGCGGGCGAGGATCGCGTCCGCCTCCGCGAGCGGGCGGCAGAGCCATTCCCGGATCAATCGCTTGCCCATGGGGGTCCCGAGAAGGCCGGGCACGCCGGTGAACACGCCCAGCAGCGAGCCCGCGGCCTCGTGCTTCGCGCTTGACCCGCCGCCCAGCTCGGCCCGCCCCGCGTCGCCCCGGATCGTGCGCACGACCTCGAGCGCCCGGAGGCTCACCGCGTCGAGTCGGCAGACACCCGACGACGCCTCCCGCGCGGGCGGGCGGAGGTGCCGCAGCGTCCGGCGCTGGCCCTGGAACTCGCCCCCGCTCGCGGCCCATTTGTCCCCGGTGTTCACCGCCGCCTCGGGGTCGTCCCCGACCGACTGTGTCTCGACGAGATAGGCAACGAGCGCCCCCGCGCCGGGGAGCGCCGCGTCGTCGTCCGCGACGCCGAACCCCTCGAGTGTCTTGACCCCGAATTGGGCGCACAGGCGTGGGTGGGCCTCGTCGGCGCGGAACTGCCACGCCGGGCGCGGGGTCAGCGCGACCCGCCCGTCCTCGATCGCCGCGTCCAGGTCCGCCTCTTCGACGGTGCCCTCGGGGAAGCAGACCTCGCGCACGGCGAGGCGGGCGATGGGCTCCGCGAGCCCGTCCCACGACGCCTCGAACAGCGTGAACGCGCCGGTGGACAGGTCGATCGCGCCTCCCGCCCACCGGCGCCCGGCCTTGGTCTCGACCGGCGCGACCGCCGCGACGGAGGCCGCGTCCTCGCCCAGCAGCGATTCGTCCACGAGCGTGCCCGCGGTGACGACCCGCGTCACGGCTCGCTCGACCACGCCCTTCGCGTCTTTGGGGTTCTGGATCTGGTCGCACACCGCAACGCGGTACCCCGCGTCGACCGCTCGTTTCAGGTAGTTCGACAGCTGGTGGTGGGGCACCCCCGCGAGCGGCACGCCCTTGGGACGCTCGCTGAGGGTCAGCCCCAGCACGCGGCTCATCTCCACCGCGTCGTCCCCGAACATCTCGTAGAAGTCGCCCATCCGGAAGAACAGCACGCACCCCGGGTGCTCGGCCTTGAAGCGGGTGAACTGCCGCATCGCGGGGGTGTCGTAGGGATTTTTCTTCTGTTTCGCTCCCATCCGGGCAGAGCGTAGCACGGAGGCGTCCCCGGTAGGATCGGGCGATGCGCTGTACCCTGATCTTCGTTTGCCTACTCGGTATTTCGGGTCTCGTGCGGGTGGTTTCGGGAGCACCGGACAATCCCGCGTTGGGGCTGCATCTGAAGACCCATCTCCACGAGGCGAGCGGCACTGAGATTCGCGCGGGGAGTTTTGGGGTCTACGAAGATCGCGAACGCGGCGCGGGGCGGGTGCTTCGCCTCGATGTCGTCGTGCTCCCGGCGACGGGTGCACGCCGCCCCGATCCGGTTTTCATCTTGTCGGGAGGCCCCGGGGTCTCAGCGGCCCAGCAGTGGCGCCAATATGTATCCCATTGGATGCGCGAGCACCGAGACATCGTGCTGGTCAGCCAGCGGGGAACGGGAGGGAACAACCGGCTCCTGTGCCCGATTCCCGGTGCCGAGGAGGATCCGCAGCGGTACCTGGAACCTTATTTCGACGCTGAGATGTTCCGCTCGTGTCTTGAAGACCTCGCCGCGCGATTCGACCTTCGGCACTATTCGACCTCGACCGCGATGGACGACCTGGATGACATCCGTGCGGCACTGGGGTACGAGACCATCAATCTCTACGGAGGTTCTTACGCATCGCGGGCGATCCTGGTCTATCTGCGACGGCACGCGGGGTCCGCCCGATGTGCCGTCCTCAATAGCGTCGCGCCCATCTCGTTCACCAATCCGCTGTACCACGCTTGGGCCGCGGAGCGGACGCTCGGCATGATTATCGACGAATGCGCCGCCGACCCGGCGTGCAACGAGCGGTTCGGTGACCTTCGCGCCACGCTTGACGGCGTGTTGGCGGATCTCGAAGAGGCGCCGGCGCCAGCGACGGTCACGCATCCGGTGACAGGCGCACTGACACGGGTCCTGATCTCTCGTGATGGTTTCGCGGAGGCGGTTCGGTTCGGGATGTACACGAATATCAGTGATGTCCCGCTGATCATCGACCGCGCAGCGAAAGGCGAATTCGATCTGATCGCGCAGCGCGGTGTTGATCAGGCTCGCTGGATCGAATCATCGCTCGCTTCGGGGATGCTGCTCTGCGTGACCTGCGGCGAGGATGTCTCGCGGATCGACCCCGCAGATATTGACGAACTGACACGCGATACCTTCCTGGGCGACAGTCGCGTGCGTCGGCAGATGGCGATCTGCGAATTCTGGCCCGATTCGATCGTGCCCGAAGACTACGGCCTCCCGGTCGCCGTCGACACCCCGGTGCTTCTGTTCAGCGGGACGCACGACGCGGTCACCCCGCCCCGTTGGGGTGAGGAGGCGGCCCGGCATCTTCCCAACTCGTTGCATGTCATCGCGCCGGGTACACACGGTTTGGGCGGGCCCTGCGTTGACGGAATGATGCGAAATTTCCTTGAGAGCGGGAGCGTCGACGGTCTGGATACGAGCTGTGTCGAATCGATGCGCCTGCCGCCGTATTCGCTGCGCGACTGAGCGGGCAGCGGGGCGTTTCACCGGCAGTCCCCAGGTATCGATCACGGGCATCCTGCGGTGAAGGCGGCGATGAAGAGTCCGATGTCCGCGAGGTCGAAGATGCCGTCCTCGTTGAGATCGCCCGCGGGGTCGCCGCTCGTGAAAGCGGAGACGAAGGCGCTGATGTCAGAGAGGTCGAGCCGCCCGAAGATCGGCGCGAGATCAGCCTCATTGCACGGCGGATCCGCAGAGACCAGCACGCGGATCTGGTCAGTCCCGGTGCCGGTATCGAACGCGAACACGACAGAGGTGCGATCCCCCGTGATCCGGACCGTATCGCCCGGACCGATCTGTCGCGCGGTGCCGTACACCGTCGTGGGACTCGCGGCTTCGGCATCGCTGGCGTCGAAGGTCGCCGGGCGGATGATCAGCCCGATGATCTCCCGATCGAAATCGACGCGTCCCGCGAAGTTCGTGTTGGGTGTGATTGGGTCCGCGTGGATGTAGACGCTCTCGATGAGTGTCCCGGGCGGGATGTCCAGCGGGCTGAGCGCCCCCGCGCCGTACAGATCGGTGCCGATGGGAGAGACCGGGCCCGGCTCGGAGACATCGACGAAGAACTCCGAGGCCGTGAGGCGCTCGTCCTGCTCGATGAACACCTGTACCGCGGCGTCGCTTTCGAGGACGCCCGCGTCCACGCTCGGGGGCGCGACGATCAACGAGGCGTCGCCCGAAACGCCGAGAATGTCGGCATCCGCGGGCGTGATGCAAACGGCCGCGGCTGCACTCAACGCAACAACTCGTGAGATCATGCCTTCCTCCCCTCTCGCGGTCCCCGCATGTTTCTCGCAGGGCCCTTCCGGCATGCTACCAGAATCAGGGGGAAGAGCCAGCGGCGTGTGCAGGAACGACGGGGACGCGTTGCGTTCCGACACTGGCTCCGCGAAACAGCCCGGACCAGGCCGTGCGGCGGGTTCGCCGTCCGTGCCGCGTCCGGACCTGCCTTGCGGCCTCTGACCGCGAGCCGTACGCTGCTCGCTTCCGGCGTATGCCACGCCGTTGCATGTTGAAAGGGCTCAGGTATGGCGCGTTTCGCGGGGACGGGTTTTGATTTCGCCATGGGCCTCGCGGGAGGGTTCCTGAACATGCCGACGGGGGCGCCCAGCCTCAAGGGGGGCGCGGGCGAGGCGATCGGCAAGGCGGCCCGCATGAAGGTCGACCAGATGACGACCGGCATGCAGTACAACACCGTGCGTCAGCAGGCCGCGACGCGGCACTTCGCGACCACCGGGCAGAAGGTCAGCCCGGACCTCTCCCTGCCGCCGAAGGGCTGAGTCCGCTTCGAAATCCGACCCGTGCGCGGTAGAATGTCCCGACAGGGACCTGGGCTCCCTCCGCGCGATCGGTTCGCGGCTCGACGAGGCCGCGCCCGACCGCCCAGCCTTCACCGCCCAAGACACCGGAGTCTCGACAGATGACCACCGCCGCGACCGCGATGCCCTCGACCGCGACCGATCCGCTTGCGCTCATCGATGTGGACCATGTCCGCTTCTATGTCGGCAACGCCAAGCAGGCCGCGTATTTCTACGCCCACACCTTCGGCTTCAACATCACCCAGGTCGCCGACCTGACGACCGGCAGCCGCGACGAGGCGGACTACCTGCTCACCCAGGGCAACATCCGCCTGCTGCTCACCACCCCGCTGACCAAGGACCACCCCGCCGCGGAGGAGATCAAGCTCTACGGCGACGGCGTCAAGGACATCGCCTTCACCGTTTTCGACGCGGAGAAGGCCTGGGAGCGGGCGGTCGTCAACGGCGCCCAGTCCGCCCAGGAGCCCCGCACCCTCAAGGACGACAAGGGCAGCGTCACCGTCGCCTCAATCAAGACTTACGGGCGGGCGATCCACACCTTCGTGAGCCGGGCGGGGATCTACGCCCTGCCCGACTTCAAGAAGGACCCGACGGGCAACCTGTTCATGCCGGTGTTCAAGCATGTCACCAGCCCGGTGAACGACTACAACCGCGCCAACCCGTGCGGGCTCAAGTATGTCGACCACTGCGTGGGCAATGTCGAAGAGGGCAAGATGAACCACTGGGTGGAGTGGTACGAGAATGTCATGGAATTCAAGATGTTCAAGCACTTCGATGACAAGGACATCTCCACTGAGTACTCCGCCCTCATGTCCAAGGTGATGGCCAGCGGCAACCACCTGATCAAGATGCCCATTAACGAGCCCGCGGAGGGCAAGAAGAAGAGCCAGATCCAGGAATACCTCGAGTGGCACGACATGGCGCCGGGCGTGCAGCACCTCGCCCTGCGGACCGATGACGAGCTGCACTCCGTCGCCGAGCTCCGCCGGCGCGGCGTGGACTTCCTGAGCCTGCCCGACACCTACTACGACATCGTGTGGGACCGGGTGAACAAGGTGCTGGTCGAGAACGGGCACGAGCCGGTCAAGGAGGACCACGAGCGGATCAAGGATCTGGGCATCCTCGTGGACGCGGACGACGAGGGCTACCTGCTCCAGCTGTTCACCAAGCCGCTGCAGGACCGCCCGACGCTGTTCTTCGAGATCATCAGCCGGCACGGCTCGCAGTCGTTCGGCAAGGGGAATTTTAAGGCGCTGTTCGAGGCGCTGGAACTCGAACAGGAGCGGCGGGGGAATTTGTGAGTCAGAAATAATCCCGCGATGAACCAGTCGTTGGTTTTGTATTCTTTTGTATTGCTTGGGAAGAGGTGAAGACAGTGAAGTGTCGATTTGTGATGTGCCAAGCCGCGTTGGCCTTGTTGTCGGCGTCGTGTGCAGCCGGCGTGACCGGGGGCGTGACGACGAGCCATTCGTACCATCTTACGCCGTACTACCTCGGTTCGCCTCGGTGCACAGTCAGTAATTCGGCGTCAACCGGCGCTATTGTTGGCGATGATCAGCAGGTGATCGACCGAGGCGATTGCGAGGACGGGAGCCGTGCGGTGCTATACAGCTCGTGCACTGCAGTCGACTGGGTCCCTGGAGAGAACACGTTCGCACGTTTCGGCGTATTCGTAGAGACCGAAGGACTTGGGGGCTCTTTTCGCAGCGATTCAACGGTGAGTTGCGATACATCTGCGACAGGTAAGATCACGCTGTCGCATCCTGTGCGTGCTTTCGTTGACTATAACTATTCAATTGCGAATGGATCTGGGTTTTCGACTGAATCGTCTGTTCGTATCACCGTGAGCAATAGCATCGGTTTTACCGTTGCGGTGTTCGACCGTTCGAGCACGGGCGGAGATTCCGAGGTTCACACTCTGGAGGGATGGAACACGAAAAACCTCAATCCCGGCACCTATACGGTCTCTATCAGCGGGAGCGAATCGCGGCACGGGCTGAATTCATTCCTAAGGGCTCAGATGTCTGCATCGGCGAGATTCGCGAATATCGAAATCATACCCTGGGCGGGTTGCACCGGGTCGAATGCTTGCAGCGATGTCAACAACGACGGCGAGTTCGATGTTTCCGATCTGCTCGATTGGCTTGCCGCGCCGTTTGATGTCACGGGAAACGGCGAAGTCGACGCGGATCCATACGGGATTGACGCGTCGTACCTCGCCGATCAGCTCTTCGCCACCGGTCAACTCGGCGACGACTGCAACGAGAACGCATTCCCCGATATCTACGACATCGCGGTCGGGCTCGCAGCTGGGGGCTCGGCCGACGCAAACGGTGACGGGGTTCCTGATGAGTGCGACGGGCCGTGCAATCTCGCCGACCTCGCCGAGCCGTTCGATGTGATCGATCTCTCGGATATCTCGGCGTTCATCGACGCATTCCTCGCGTCCGATCCTCTGGTCGATTTCGATGGGAACGGCGTCTACGACCTCGCCGACATCAATGCATTCGTAAACGCATTCACTACGGGGTGCCCGTAACACTTTTCCAACACCACCAACCCCCGGGCCCCCGGGTTGGCGTCCTTGAACAACCCGCTCCGCCCGGCTCCCAAAGCCCACGCCCGTGCGCACACCGGCGACGCCGATCGCGGGTGTTTTTGTTGAATGCCAAGCCGAATCCGTCACCGCCTTTGAACACGGTGTGGAGGGCTACACCGCCAGTTTCAGATTGCCGCTCTCGCGTGCCTCCGCATCCGCCACACCCAGATTCACGATGAATTGAGCCGGCTCGCCTCGCCTCGTCGACCGGGCCGCCGTGATCCGGTAGACCACGCTCGCCGTCCCCGCTGGTAGGGTCCGGTCCGTCGCGCGGCGTTCGCCCGCGAGGCCGAGGAACGCGAACGGGCCCCCGTCCAGGCTGCGGTGGATCTCGTACATCGTCCCGCTCGGCCCGCGCGGGTTGTCGCACTTCCAGACCAGCGCCAGCGCCCCGTCCGCGAGCAGCTCGGCCCGCAGGGCGTACGGCGTCCCCGGGGCCGGGGCCCGCCCGCGACGCTTCGGCGCCGGGATCTGCGCCAGCGCGTACACATCCGCCGGATCGCCCCCCGTCGCCTCCGCCCGCTCGGCCGTCACGCGGATCGACGCGATCATGCCCGACCCGAGCTCGGCGAGCGCCGCCGCCTCGGCCCGGAAGGCCGCGGTCGCGGCCCGGGCGGCGGCGCGGGCTTCTTCCGCCGCGAGTAGCGCCGCGCGGGTTGCCTCGAGCCGCGCGGCCAACTCGCCCACCTGCTCGTCGTCGAGCCCGATCGCGGCGCGGTGCTCGCCCCATGGCGCGAGGTGGGCCTCGTAGAACGCGAGTTTGCCGCGGCGGGTTCGTGGGGTCGTGGGCATGAGTTCAAGCCATGATCAGGGGCGGGGCGACGGGAAAGCCGCGACGCGAGCGGACGCTCAACCCCGCCTATCGGGCGTGCCGGGGGACGAGGCGAGGCGGCGCGGCCGGGATCGCCGAGAACGGGTCGGGTTGTGCGGGCGTGTTGGGGGATCGGGGCCCCGCGTCGCCGAGAACCGGGGGCGGACCCGAACAGGAAATCGCGCACCGCCGCGGTGCACGCGTGCACGCCCGCGGGGCGCGCGTGCGCGGCAGCGGCGGACGCGTGCGGCGACCCGCGGAACGGACGCCCGGGCGTGGGGAAGGTGTCCGGCGGCGGTGTGGTCGGGCGCGCCGGCGGAGCGGACGCCACCGCGCCCGCCCGGGAGCCGCGCCCGACCGCGGTGCGCGTGGGCGACGGCCCGGAGACGCGGCGCACGACGATCGGGGCCGGGTCGCGCCGGGAGCGGGTTGCGCCGGAATCGGGGTGTGCCGGGGGCCGGGCCGCGGCGCTGCGCCCCGTGAGCAGACCGCCCGGGGCTACGCTTCTCTGAGTGACGCACCGCCGCCCGCAGGCTCAAGACCCCCGGGGCCGCCGGACGCGTGCACACGCGGACGGCAGCGGCCCTCTCGGGCGGGCCCGCGCGGCGGTGCGGGGAAGGAGTCCGTGATGTCCGCCGAATCGTCTTCGAGATCCAGGCCCCCGACGGCCGCCGCGTCGACGGCGGCGATGTTCCCCGACGCCGCGGGGCGGTCGCTGGCGCAGTCGAACAGCGCGCCGGCGCCCGCGACGCCGATCCCGTACCCGAACGCCGGCTCGGGCGCCGGCCCCATGGCGACGGGGTGGGAGACGACCAACGCCGTCAACCGGGTCAAGCTGCAGACCAAGAAGGGCGTGTCGGCGGCGAAGGCGAGCGCCTACACGAGCACCAGGGGCGACGAGGCCGGGTCGCTCAAGGGGATCGTGAGCCACCAGCAGCCGGGCAAGGCATCGATGCTCCCCGCGGCGAGGGCGGTGAAGGTCGAGGGCAAGACTGCGGTTCGCCACCTCGACCCGCTGATGAACCGCTTCTGACCGGCGGCGGGGCGCGTCGCCGCGCTCAGCGCACAAACAGGAGGAGGCCCGCCGCGAGGGCGATGAGGAGTTCGGCGGCGAGCGCGATCGTGACGATGCGCCGGAGGAGCACCTCGCCGAACGCGGAACGCCGGTTGCCCGGCTCGTAGGCGGGCCAGAGCTGCTCGCGGCAGGCGTCGAGCTTGGAACGCCGGTAGGGGCGCTTGCCGCACTCGGGGCAGCGGCGGATGCGGCCCTCGAGGCCGGTGAGGTCGTATTCGCACCAGGGGCAGGGCTTCGTCACGGGGGATCGTCGTGCCGCGGGGCGACTGGTCGGGGGGCGAAGGGGTGGGCGCGCGGGGCGGCGGCCCGCGCGGTCCGGGGTCACTCGCCGATCTTCACGGGGATGGTCGTGCAGACCGCGCCGCCCTCGTCATCGAAGGCGTAGGCGAGCACGAGGGCCGAGTCGTCCGCCTTCGGGGGCGCGACGACCGTGCCGGTTCCCTGCGTGGTGTCGCGGGCGTGCGTGACCATGACGGTGAACGGGCCCGCAATCGCGTCGTAGCCGCGGCCCTTCTTGCCCAGCATCCAGAGCGTGAAACGCAGCGGCTCGCCGTCGGCGTCCGTGCCCGCGACGCGGATGGTCAGTTCCCCGCCCGGCTCGACGACCGCCTCGCGCGCGCCGTCGGCGGTTTCCAACGCGGTGATCAGCGGGGCGTGGTTGTCGAGCGGGTGCGATTCGGTGAAGCGTCGCCCGAGCACCTCCGCGTGCGGCGTGACGAGCGGGTAGCCGTCCATGTCAGCCTTCTCAGCCCGGTCCACACCGCCCGGGTGTGGGCTGAGCAGCAGGCTGAAGTAGGAGGGGCGCTGGGCGCCGAACTGCCCCCAGACGAAGGCTGTGGAGCCCAGGCACCGCGGCGCGGCCTCGATCGCGTCGTAGCACGCGTCGATCTCCGCGGCGCGGTCGGCGGGCAGGTCGTCGTAGGCGGTGCCCCAGTCGGTCTTCTTGAAGTTCCAGGGGCCCTTCCCGTTGAACTCGCTGTAGTAGTAGGGCTTGCCCCAGTGCTGCTCCATGTTGCGGATGCCGCCGCGCACGGCGCCGACGCTGTAGGACTGCACGCCGATGACATCGAGGTCGGGCGCGTACGCCTTGATCTTCTCGATGTTCTCGGGTTTGGCGTTGATCATCGTCAGGCTGGTCAGCGCGAGCGGGTAGCGCTCGTGGATCGCCTCGCTCATCAGGTTCACATACTCGAGGTACTCGCGGTCGAGGTGCACCTCGTTGCCCAGCCCCCACATGAGGATCGCGGGGTGGTCGCCGATCGCGTCGACCTTCTCGGTGAACTTCGCGAGCCGCTCGTCGACATTCTTCGTGTAATCGAAGTTCCAGGTCGAGTTGCCGCCGCCCTTGTTCTCGCCGTGGTGGGGCATCCACTCGCTGACGACGACCTTGATGCCCAGCGCGTGCGCCTCGTCGAGGACCTTTCTTGTCGAGTTGTCCTCGATCTTGAGCGTGTAGCCGCGCACGGTGTTGATCCCGAAGGTCTTGGCGAGTTCGAGATCGCGGGTGCCGCAGACGCCCCGGATGGTCCAGCCTTCCCGGAACCGCTCGTAGCGGGCGGCCTGTTGCGGGGTGAGACTCTCCACCAGGGCGTCCCAGTCGAGCGCGAACGCCGGGAGGGCGAGCAGGGCGGAGCAGACGAGACCGAGAAGGCGGGCGAATCGCATGGCATATCTCCGTTGCGGGGCGCACTAGAGTGTATGAGGGCGGCCCAAGTTCCGCGAGTTAAGCGCGAAGCGCCCAGTACGAATCCCGAATTCAGCCCGCGGCGAGGACGACGGTGACGACGACCGCCTGCACGCCCAGTGCCGCGTCGACAGGATCCCGCAGGTGGTCGGTCGGGAGGACGCGGAGGAGGACGCCGACGGCGATCGTCGACCAGCCCCAGGCGGTCGCGGCATCGGTTCGCGTCGCGGGGAGCGCGAGCAGCGCGGTCCCGCACGCGGTGTGCAGCGCGAGCGCGAGCGTGCGTGCCCGCTCGTTGCCCAGCACCCGTGGGAGGGTCCGCGTGCCATAGGCACGGTCCGCGTCCGTGTCCTCCACATCGCACAACGCGGAGTCGGCGAACACCCGTGCGGCGAGCACGCTCACCGCGATGATGAGGTTCGGCGACATCTCCTGCCCGCCGCTCGCGATCGCGGGCGCGACCGTCAATCCGGCCGCGAGACCGACGATCCCGCACGCGACAAAGGCGTTTTTGAGCAGGACGCGGTCCTTCGGGCGGGGGCGATCGCCTCTCGGGCGCCCGGCGTAGAGCACGACCCCAAGCGCGGCGACCAGTGGTGTCGCGCCACCGATCAGTTGAGCGGGCACGCTCCGGGATTGGTCGAACGGGCCCGATCCGAGCACGACCGCGAACAGGAGCAGGGTCGCCGCGAGCGAGCGGATCAGGCGCGGGGCATCGCAGATCACACCCATCCGCTCCGGGGCGGCGATCGCATCCGCGGGGTCCAGGAGGGCATCACGCAGTTTCACACGGTCCAGCAGGAAGATCGAGACCCCGGCGCAGAACGCGGCGGCGATCGAAACGGCGGAGAGATCGACGCGACAGAGTTGAGCCAGCATCGCGGCCGCCCCCGCGGCGTACGCGCCGGGCCAGATCGCGAGCGCCGAGAGCCAGCGATGTGCTTCCCGAAATCGCACGCCCAGAGCCTACCTCGGCGCGTGCTTCGGCTCGCCTCCCCGCGGCTCGCGGCTATGAATCTCCGTGGACGAACGGCATGACATCCCGGATCCGCCTCATCCCCGCCCTTGGGTCGATGCGCTCGCGAGCCTGATGGACGCGAGGTTCACCGTTCCGGGGACCGGGATCAGGATCGGGCTCGATCCGATCATCGGCTTGATCCCCGTCGTGGGCGACACCGCAACGCTCATCGTCGGGCTCGCGATGCTGATCGAATCGCGTCGGCTCCGGCTGGGCTGGGGGACGCACCTTCGCATCGTCTGGAACCTCGTCCTCGACTGGCTCGTCGGTCTGGTCCCGGTCGCGGATCTCGTTCTCGACACGATCTTCCGGGCCCATCAACGCAACGCGCGGCTTCTGAGCGAGCGGGCGGCTCTGCGGTACCCGACCTGATCGCCATCCGGGGGCGTCCCCGAAATCTCGGACTCTGGTGGTCCGGGTCGCGATCGCGGCGCATTGTGTCTCTCGGACTTTCCACCGAGGAGCTTTGATGCGCCCACACGCACTCATCCCCGTGACTCTCCTGTCGCTCGCTCTGCCCGCCCACGCCGGTGTGCTGGTTGATTACGGCTCCGATTACGCCGCGCTGAACGATGCGGGCGTGATTCGCAGCGAGGACAATCCAAACAATCAGTTTGGCTTCGAGCAGTTCCAGCTCTTCTCGATCGACGCCGCCGAGCAGGCCTGGCGAATCGACCGCGTCACGGTCCATGTCCGTGCCTGGAACACGATCTCGACGGGAGAGGGCTCGCTCGCGATCTATCGCGCCAGCGGTCTTGAACCGGACCTGGCGCAAAAGGTCTCGGGAGATTTCGTGTTCAGTACAGACAGCCTGATCGGGGAAGCGGTGCGACTTGACCTTGGAGGGGTCGTGCTCGAGAGCGGGACCTATTTCGTCGGCATCGAGGCCGCGGAGCCGACCGCGGAGCTGCTCTGGCTTGCGGGCGACGAAACCGCCTTCCGGACAGCACGCCGATCAGACGGGGCGTTCTTTTCGGGGTCCCCCCGCTCGCTGAGCCTTTCGATTTCGGGGGAAGTGATCCCCGCGCCGCCGGGATCGGCGTTGCTCATGGGCGCAGGCGTGCTCATCGCGCGTCGTCGTCGCAACTGAGCGGTCCGTGCAACCCAAGCGAAAAGCGAAGACACTGCGGTCGTGCGATTGCTGCGGGCGCGAACAGCCCAGGCTCTTCCGCGTCCGCACGGAACTCCGCGACTGGCATTTCGTCTGCCGTAATTGCTACGAGATCGCAAGCGCTGAAGCGGGCTACACCTACGGCGGCACTTGGACAAACCGAAGGCGAGATTGAATCACGCGATGCGCGTCGTCTCGTCGGCGATCACTCGCTGTCTTCGATCGTGAATCCGACCTTCAGTTTGACCTGCCAGTGCGCGATCTGCTGGTTCTCGATGTGCGCGCGCGTCTCGACCACTTCGCACCACCGCATGTTGCGGATGGATTTCGCGGCCTGCTCGATCGCGCGGCGAGCCGCGGCATCGGAGGATTCGGTCGACGACCCCACGAGTTCGATCATCTTGTAGACATGGTCAGCCATGGGATTCCTTTCTCGAGTCTCGGGTACCATATGGCTCCCATGAATGCGATCCAGAAACTCCGGCAGTTGCACAGCGAGATCACCCAGTCGGGGGATGGCCTGAAGATCGTCGACGCGTGGGCCGTCGTCGCGAGGCTGTTGCCGCGCGCCACGGCGGATCAGCACGAGGCAAAGCGTGTGATCGATGAGCAGGACGCCGGGGGACTGGGGGCACTGATCGACCGGATTGAGAACCCAGCCTCGTCCGCGAGTTCGGCTGCCGTTGAGGCGACGCACCAAGAGATGAAGGACGCGATGCACGCGTTCCGGAAGCGATTGAAGTTGGCAAGGCTCAACGACGAGTCGAAGCTGGGCGGGCGGTACACCTCGGGCGGGAAAAGGTCCGGCATCGACGCGGTTCAGCCTCCGGGTGAGTATCCCGACCGCGTTTGGAAGGCGCTGGTGCAGGCTGGGCGACTGGTGGATGCGGGCGGTGGGTTCTACGCGGACGCGGAAGACCGCCGGCAAACATGACGACAAAAGACGATGTCGGGCGAAATGGTTGAGCGGACGGGCACGAAAAAAGACCGCCCCCAGAGGAGGGGCGGCCTTGCATTTATTGACTCCGGTCCGGCTGCATGCGTCAGGCTGACGCACCCTCATTCAACCGCAGGCCGAGCGAATCGCTCCCGAGGAAATGGTCGAGGTGATGGGCGCGGTCTTCGACCTTCAGAAGGATTCCCTTCAGCAGCGTTTCAGTGCCGAAGTCCTCGTTCGCGGTACAGAGTTTGATCGTTCGCCGAAGATTCGCGGCGATCGTGCCCTCGTCCGTGCGGTCCTTGGTCAGCATGTCGGTGATCCGGAAAATCCCCTCGGGCTCGTGGGAGAGATAGGCAAGTTCCGTCTGAGCCGCGGGCGAGGAAGTCGGCACGCCGCCGATCGCGGTGATCCGCTCGGCGATCGCGTCGAGTTGCTCGTGGATCTCGTTGTAGCCTTCCTCAAGGAAAAGATGGATGTCCCGGAACTGAGGTCCCTCCACCAGCCAGTGGTGTTTTTGGTACTGGTGGAACAGCACGAAGAACGACGAAAGATGCCGGTCGAGTTCGGGGATGATCTTTTCAGCCGCCTCGCGGGGCAGGTTGATGGGATTGTCTTCGATCTCGGATTGCGGGCGCCAGGGAGTGGTCTGCACGGGTGTTCCTTTCGAGAGTGTGCGTAGGACGCGAGACGAAAAGTGATTCTCGCTCCGTTCTCTTCGAGGGAAACGATCGTGCCGATGCGTTTCTTCCAAATTCCCCTGGTTGCTCAGCCGTTGGTCAGCACGATTCGATACCGCGCCTTTCCGGCCTCGAGGTGTGCCATCGCCTCGTTGCACTGGCTCATCGGGAAGAATTCACACTGCGCTTCGATGTTGTGGCGTGCACAGAATTCGAGCATGGTGCTGATCGTCGCGGGAGAGCCCAGGGGCGAGGCGGAGATCGACTTCTGCCCAAGCAGGAGCGGGAAGATCTCGGCGGGGACGGGTTCCGGGACTGCGCCGACGAAGTGCAGTTTGCCCTTGGGGCCGAGGGCCTGCACATACGCATCCCAGGGAAGCGTCACATTCGCGGTGACGAGGATGAAATCGAGCGATCCGTTCTCCGCGGCGATGTCGTCCGCGGACCGCGAATTGACGCAGCGGTGGGCGCCGAGCGATTTCGCTTCGTCCATCTTGCTGCCGGTCGAGGTGAACGCGATGACCTCGCATCCCCACGCGTTGAGAAACTGAAGCGCGAGGTGGCCCAGGCCCCCGATCCCGACGACGCCCACCCGGTGCGTCGGTTGCACACCGAACTGGACGATGGGATTGAAGACTGTGATACCCCCGCAGAAGAGTGGGCCGGCCTTCTTGGCGTCCACACCATCGGGAAGCGGGATCGCCCACTCCGCGTTGCAGCGGACCTTGTCCGCGAACCCCCCGTGCCGGCCGACGATGGTGGACTCGTTGCTCGCGCAGAGGTTGTGGTCGCCCCCCATGCACTGGTGACAGGTCATGCACGAAGACGAGAACCACCCGAGCCCGACGGTCTGCCCGAGGTCGAGGTGCCCGACATTCTCGCCCTTTGCCGCGATCGTCCCGATCGCCTCGTGCCCCGGGACGAGCGGGTACTCGCTCATTCCCCAGTCATTGTTGAGCATCGAGAGATCCGAGTGGCAGATCCCGCAGTGGGTGACCGCGATCTCGACCTGGTCGGGGCCCAGGTCGCCCGGGTCGTAGGTGAACGGTTCGAGGCGGCCCTTGGGTTCATGTGCGGCGTAAGCCTTGATGGTCATGACGCGAGTCTCCGGTGAGAGGATGCTTGATGCAGGAGATGGAGTGTACCCGAGCCGGTCCTCGGCACGCCGACTTCGCTTGAGTGGGTAAGGTGTCGGGTATGCATGAACGACCCTTTGTCGGCATCGTCCTTTTCCTGTGGTCCACGCTGGTCTCGGCCGTGGTATTCGCGAGCCAGGCCCCCGAAGCATGGAACGCGGCGCAATGGCCCGACACTTCGGGCGAACACATCAACGCGCACGGCGGGGGGATTCTGTTCCACGACGGTGTCTACCACTGGTTCGGAGAGCACAAGGGAAGTGGGCGGGGCGGCAGCCTGGCACGCGTTGGGGTCCGTGTGTATACATCGACGGACCTTGAGCATTGGACCGACGCCGGGGTTGCGCTGGCGGTGACCGATGACCCGCTGAGCGAGATCCGAGCGGGTTGTCGGATCGAGCGTCCCAAGGTCATTTTCAATGAGAAGACCGATCGGTTCGTGATGTGGTTCCACCTCGAACTCGCGGGGCACGGATACAACGCCGCGCGCGCGGGCGTGGCGGTCGCCGACTCGGTTCACGGGCCGTACGAGTACATCGGAAGCGTGCGACCGAACCCGGGCCGCGAGCCGATCGGTCTCAGTGACGCGATGCGGCGGCGTATTCGGGAACGGGCGTTCAGCGAATCGCGCGTCGAGGGCGACTGGGTCCAGTCCGAGAGGGTCACGGCTCGAAATTTCTTCGTTCGTCAGTTCTACGGCGGCCAGATGGCCCGCGACCAAACGCTGTTTGTTGACGACGACGGGACCGCGTACCACATTTTCGCCTCCGAATCGAACCGCACGCTGCACATCGCGGAACTCGACGAGACCTATACCGGACACACGGGCCGATATGTCCGGGTGTTCGAGGGCGCGAGCCGGGAGGCGCCCGTGCTCTTCAATCGGAACGGCGTGTATCACCTGATCACCTCGGGGTGCACGGGCTGGGCACCCAATGCCGCGGAGCACGCGACCGCGGAGTCGATCTGGGGCCCCTGGACGGTGCGCGGAAACCCCTGCGAGGGCAACGGCGCGGAGACGACCTTCGGCAGTCAGGGCACCTTCGCGTTCCCGATCCGAGACGCTCAGGGCGCACCGACAGATCGTTGGGTCTTCATGGCCGACCGCTGGAAGCCCGATGCGCTGGGCCGGTCCGCATATCTCTGGCTCGAGATCGCATTCGAGGGTGATCGGGTGATCCTCAGGGAGTGAGTGTCGGGCCGATGTGGCACGCGCCGGGCCGGGATCAGTGCCCCCCCCGGTGGTATCATCGACGCGTGATTGACCAACTCAACGAACTCGAGACCGAAGCCGTCGAATCGCTCGGGGCGTGCGCCGACGCAGATTCGCTCGAAGCCTGGCGTGTGTCCTACCTGGGCAGCAAGGGCAAGCTCAAGGCCCTGATGCCCCTGATGAAGGATGTCCCCAAAGAGCAGAAGGGCGAGGTCGGCAAACGCCTCAACGAGGTCAAGGGGAGGCTCGAGGGCGCCTTCAACGAGAAGAAGGCGACGCTCGGCCGCGGCGGCCCCGCCGCGACGGGCGGAGAGCCGACACTCGACATCACCGAGCCCGGCGCGGTGGCATCGACGCACCTGGGCCGCCGGCACATCATCACCCGGGTGATCGACGAGCTAACCGAGGTGTTCGGTCGCATGGGGTTCGAGGTCGCGGAGGGCCCTGAACTCGAGGACGACGAGCACAATTTCATCAAGCTCAACATCCCGCCCGAGCACCCGGCGCGGGACCCGATCGACAACTTTTATGTCGACAATCCGGATGCGGTGAAAACGCCGCGCATGCTGCGGAGCCAGACCTCGACGGTGCAGATCCGCACGATGGAAAAGGCGGTCGCGGAGGGGTGGGGTCCCCCGATCAAGATCGTGAGCCCGGGGCGGGTCTACCGACCCGACACGGTGGACGCCACCCACTCATTCATGTTCCACCAGATCGAAGGGCTTTACATCGATCGCGGCGTGACCATGATCGATCTCAAGACCACCCTTGAGCAATTCGCGCACGCCTATTTCGGGCGCGACGCGGATATCCGGCTCCGCCCCTCTTTCTTTCCGTTCACCGAACCGAGCGCCGAGCTGGACATGAAGATCGCGCTGAAAGCGGGCAGCGATCCCGAGTGGATCGAACTCGGCGGGTGCGGCATGGTCGATCCCAATGTGCTGCAAGCGTGCGGGATCGATCCCGAAGAATGGACCGGGTTCGCGTTCGGATTCGGGATCGAGCGGATCGCGATGGGGCGGTACGGCATCCCGGATATCCGTATGCTGTTCGAAAACGATGTCCGGTTCCTCGCCCAGCTCTAGGCAGGCCCAGAGGCCTGCGCAGCCGGAGGGGAACCACAAGGGAAAGGGGTGGACATGAGCGATGTGCACACAGCCGGAGAGGGAACTGTCGCCCCGGCGAGTTGGCCCAAGGTCATCGGGATCCTGAGTCTGGTGTTCGGGATTCTCGCGGTCACCTGCTCCGTGCTGGGCGCGGGCATGGCCGGTTTCGGCGGGTCCATGATGGGCGGGCTGATGAGCGGGCAACTCCCGCCCGGGACGCCGCCGCCCCCGTTCACACCCCCGTTCGACGCGTTGATGATCGGTTCCCTCGCCTTCGGCGTGATCGTCAATGTCGTCCTGATCGTCGCCGCTGCGAAGCTCCTCAAGCGGAGTCAGGGCGGACGATCAATGCACCTGCTTTACGCCCTTCTCGCGATCGCCGCGGCGTTCTTCGGCACATTCGCAAGCTACCAGGGCCAGCAGGCCCAGCAGCAAGCGATGCAGGCGTGGGTCAACGAGCACGGCGAGAAGTCCGACGAAACCCGGGCGATCAAGCAGTCATGGGACCAGCAGGCCCAGATGCAGGGGCCGATGCAGGCCGTGGGGCTCGTCGTCGGTCTTGTGATCGCCCTTGCGTGGCCGACCTTCTGCATCATCTGGTTCGGGATGGTGAAGAAGACCGTGCCACCCGCGTTCGAGTATTGACGAAGAACAGACGCCCATCCGCGATCACGAATCGCGGATGGGACTGATCTCAATTCGAATCCGCTCTACCGGCCCGGCCCGCCAATCCATGGCGCGTTGTCCAGAAGCCGGACGACGGTCGTTTCGCCCGGGATGCCCGCCGCCGTGATGGCCCGCCCGGGTCGCCCGGGTACATATTCACCCAGCGTTTCGGCGTCTCGCACCGCGGCGTAATCGGGTTCGATGCCGTGCTCGGTATAGACCCGGCGCATCGCCGCTTCCGCCTCTTGGGGATCCGTTTCACCGCCCGCGGCCGCGAGCGCACGAGAAAGGCTGAGCGCCCGTTCGCGCTGATCGGGGGGGAGGAACCGGTTCCGGCTCGACATCGCGAGCCCGTCCGGCTCGCGAGCGGTGGGGCCGTTGATGATCTCGACGCCCAGGCCATCGCGTTCACTCATCGCGCGGACTGTCACGAGTTGCTGCCAGTCCTTTTCGCCGAAGACCGCTGCCGTGGGTCGGACGAGGTCGAACAGCCTCCGTACGACTTGGCAGACCCCTTCAAAGTGCCCGGGCCGATGCGCATCCTCGAGGCCCTTGTTGAGAGCCTGATCGGGGAGCGCTGGCACGCTCACGCGTCCGTCGCCGGGATAGACCGCCTCGACGGAGGGCGCGTAGACGACAGCGGTGCCCGCTCGCTCGCATCCGGCGAGGTCCTGCTCGAGCACCCGCGCGTATCGCGCGTAGTCCGCGGGATCGTTGAACTGTGTGGGGTTGACAAAAACCGAGACCACGGCCCCCCCGCCGAGCCCGCGACGGCGCGCTTCAGAGGCCGCGAGCCTGACAAGATCGAGGTGACCCTCGTGCAGGGCGCCCATCGTCGGCACGAGCACGCAGGATCGGGCAGGAATGGTCAGGGGTTGGTCTTCGCGGATGACGAGCATCGAGGCGAAGCGTAGCGGGCAAGTCAGGGCGGATCGGCGCCCTCGAGCGATTCGCCCGTCGCGAGCAGAGCGGCGTAGTCCGCCCGGAGCGCCCGGATGCGGCCCAGCAGACGCTCGCTCGACGGGCTCAGGTTCTCCGCGGCCTCGAGCGGCGCAATCGCCTCGTCGAGCAGCGCGATCGCGCCGGGCAGATCGGGCACCAGGCTCATGGCGCGGGCGTGCTGGGCAAAGAGCATCGTTGTCTTGTTGCCCGTCAGCGCCACCGCCCGTTCGATCCCCTCGATCATCGCGTCCGGGTCGTTCGCGTCGTACTCGACATCGGCAAGCTTGGACGCAACGCTCGCGACGGCGTTGTGGAACACCCTCGGCAGTCCACCCCACTCGGCGCGTCGCTCCGCTTCCCGAAGGGCTCGTCGGAATGCCTCGCGTTCCGCGTTCGCGTCCCCGAGGCGCCAGTGGGTATAGCCGAGCCAATAGGCGGCGCGGAAGAGGTCCTCGATGAGTTCGGTGTCGTTCGGATCGGTTTCGCTGGCACCAGCGAGCACGCCGATCGCGGCTTCGAATTCCGGAACAGCCGACTCGTAAACGCGGGTTGCCTCGTCCGGGTTCTCGCCGCGGAGCTTCCCTGCGTGCGTGTAAAGGGCCCGCGCGAGTTTGTAATGCGCCAACCCCACCATCCGCCTGGCGTGCATGCTGAGCGGGTCGGTGTCCAGCCATGCGCGCGCGGTGTCACGGAACGCGCCCGCGTACGAGATCGCCCCCTCGGCATCCCCCGTTCGGAGCGACACATCCGCCGCGTTCTCGAACGCGCGGGCGAAGTCCGAGAGGGCGCGACCCGAGAACGGATCGCTCAGCCGGGCGGTTTCCGCGAGCGACCTCATCTCCTCGAACGCGCGCCGCGCCTCGTCGGGGCGGTCCAGGTCCATCAGCGCCCGGCCGAATCGCTCGACCGCCATCACCAGCCTGTGTTGTGCCTCCGCGTTCGAAGGCCGCAAATCGGCGACGCGTCGCCGCAGGGCCAGTGCCTGACGCAGATGCGACAGCTCGGCTTCCTCCTCATCGCGCTGATCCGCGAGCACGCCCAACTGCTCGGTCGCGTGGGCCAGCGAACGCACCGCGTCGGCATCGTCCGGGTTCGCATCGACCGCTTCCGTCGCGAGCCCCGAGGCGGCCTCGAGTTCGCGCTGCGCGTCATCGAGGCGGGCCCGGAACATGTGCACGAGGGCTGAGCGGATCAGGGCATCGGCATACAGCACTTTCAGAGACCGGGGGGCGCCCGGATTATTTTCCAAGGCAGCGCAGCGTTCGATCGCGTTGGCTGCCGTCGCGAGCGCCGCGTCCCGATCCCCGGCCTGCCGGTACGCCTCCGCGAGTTCGACGAGCGTGCGGAGTCTCGTTTCGTTCTCCGGAGGCGCATCCTCGAGCAGATCGAGGGCTCGTTCGAGAGCCTCCACGCCGCGGGCGGCGGAGTTCTGCCCCTTTGCCGCGAGCACGCCGACCCGGAGGTACTGCTCCGCGAGATCACGCTCGAGTCGCGGGTCATCGGGGAACGAGCGCGCGAGCGTCTCGATCGCGTTCAGCATCGATTCGCTGAGAATGTCGCGGGCCGCCGTCGCGCCGGGGAGACTCTCGATCTCCTCGTACAGCGTGTCCTCGATCGTGAACATGCGGCGGAGCTGCGTGTAACGCATCTCGGCGGCGTGGCGCGCGTCCCGCTCCGCGGTTTCCGCCTGCTGAGCGGCGATCCGCGCCGCGGCTTCGTTGTCCCGCGCGACCGCGGCTCGCTGCCACGCGGTGGTCGTTCCCACGATCCCGAACAGCAGCGCGAGCGCGATCAATGCCGCCGCGGACAGCGACGCCTTGTGACGACGGATGAACTTGCCGGCGCGATAGGAAAAGGTCGGCGCCCGGGCGGTGACCGTCTGTCCTTCGAGATGACGCATGAGGTCATCCGCGAGCGCCTGCGCCGTGGGGTACCGGCGTTGTGCGCTCTTGCGCATCGACATCAGGATGACATTGTCGAGGTCGCCCGAAAGCCGCTTCCTGAGGCGTGTGATCTGGGCCTCGCGCCGCTTCGCGATCTCCTGCGCGGTGACGGTCTCCATCTCGCCCCGGTGCGTGTGCCGGGTCGCCGCGGATGAGACCGCGGTGCTGGGCCGCTTCGGCTCTTCCTCGCAGATGATCCGGACGGCCTCGGCGTGGATCCTCTTCTCGATGTGGTAGGGCCTGTGCCCGGTGAGCAGTTCGTAGAGGATGACGCCGAGCGCGTACACATCGCTCGCGGTCGTGATCGACTGCCCCTGGACCTGTTCGGGGCTCGCGTACTCGTAGGTCATGATCCGCTGGTCGGGACGCGTGAGCGCCGGGAGCCCCAGCAATTCGGGATTCAGCAGCTTCGCGATCCCGAAGTCGAGGAGTTTGGGCTCGCCCTCCCCCGTCACAAGGATGTTCGACGGCTTGAGATCCCGGTGGACGATCAGGTTCTGGTGCGCGTAGTGCACCGCTGCGCAGACCTTGGTAAACAGGCGCACCCGGTCCGGGATGCTCAGCGCGTTTTGATCGCAGTACTCGTCGATCGGGACCCCGTCGACGAATTCCATGACAAAGAACGGGCGCCCATCCTCCGTCGCGCCGGCGTCATAGAGCCGAGCAATATTGGGGTGATTGAGCGCCCCGAGCACTTGGCGTTCGAGCTGGAACCGCTCGAGCATCTCGTCGGTGTCGAGCCCCCGGCGCATGATCTTGACCGCGACGCGTTTCTGGAAACGGTCGTCCAGGCGGAGCCCCTGGAAGACGGTGCCCATGCCGCCGCGTCCGATCTGGCCCAGGATCCGGTACCCGGGGATCGACTCGGCGCTCGCAGCACGCGCGGCATCGCCCGTTGCCCCCGCCGGAGTCGGGCTATAGGGCTCGGTTCGATCGGGATCCGCGCCGGGTGTTCCCGCGGTCGGATCATGCGCGACGGTCTCTGCTTCGGGATCGGTCTCGGCTGGACCCGGAGAGCCGGTCTCCCCGGGAGGCGTGAACGCCACCGTCGGATCGTCGTGGCCGGTCGCCGGACGGTCGGGATCCGGGTCCGCGTGCGGCTCACGCGCCGGCTTGTGCTCGCGATCTTTCTCGCCGGGGTCATTCTGGTCTCTGGGATCGTCACTCATCGGCATGCACCCTAGCAGACGCCGCCCGCAGGCTCACGCCCTGCTTCCCTGCCACTGGTCATCCACGGGAGCGTTCGAGGTCCGGAAAGCGGGCGACCCGTTTTTTCCGTGAGTCACCGGCCGGTTTTTTCGCCTGCGTAGGGAGCTCCCCTTCTCCGAAGCGACGAACGGGGCTTGGACTCACCCCCCTAGGCTGATAGCCTGATCCGGGGGTCGTTGATCACACCCTGCCGAGATCGTTCTGTATCGGTCGGCGCGGCGGGCTCGGGAGCCGCTCGGGCGGACGGGAATCGGAGAGATGATGACGCGGATGTGTCGCGACAATGGACTTCCAATCAGGCTGCCGTCCCCGCCAAGCGTGTGGGGTCTTTCGGCGACGGCGGCGCTGGCTCTGGTCGCCGGATCCGTATGCGCGCAGGATTGTGATCAGGACGGCGTCCCGGACGCAAACCAGGTCTATCGCTGGCGAGCGGGAACCGGTTTCTGGGGAAACCCAAGCAACTGGGCGTCTCAGACAGGCGAGGCACCGAGCCCCACGAGCCTCGCCCTTTTCGACGGGACGGATGGTCTCGGGCAGCAACCCTACATTCCGTTCTTCGACGGCTTCGCGGGCGTGCGCGGGCTCGGCGTCCTGAACTGCACCGCGACCTTCGATCTCGGCGGCAGTGTTTTCGCGGTTTCGGGCGATCAGGCCGAGTGCCGTGAGTATCTGTTGGGCGGTGCGCTCGGCGCGCAGATGACGGTCACCGGGGGCGGACAGTTCCGGGTGGCGCGCGCGGTCGTGGGTGATACCCCGGGCACGAGCAGCCGTCTCGTGCTCGATGGGGCGAACGCCGCCCTGCAATTCCGACACCTCGATCTGGCACCGATGATCATCGGACAGTTCGGGTCGGGCAAGGTCGAACTGATCGACACGCAGTTCGTCCATGTCGGGCCTCTCGTGCTCGGTTCGCGGTCCGGGTCAGACGGGACGCTCTCCGCCTTCGGAACCAGTGAGATCCTGCTCAGCGCCGAGGTCGCCAGCGATGTCATCGTCGGATTCCAGGGCGATGGCTTCCTCGGACTCGAGCAGGAGGGCATTCTCAGCAGCAACGGACCGGTTTCGATGCGCATCGGTGAACGCACCGATTCCTTCGGCGAAGTCCGTCTCAACGGTCTCAGCCTGCCGCAGAGCGTCCAGATGAGCCTGCTCCAGATCGGAGGACAAGGCGACGGCGAGTGGGAGGTGCTCGACGGCACCGAGATCGACACGCTGATGACAGGCCGAGCCCTGCTCGGGATGGATCCCGGCTCAAGCGGGAGAGCCCGCATCCTGGGCGTTTCGCGGTGGGGCATCGGGGGCGCACCCCTCGAAGTCGGACCCGGCGGGCGGGGCGATCTGATCGTCGGCGAACGCAGCGTGACCGAAGCGCCGCAGGGCGTGCGCGTCTTCGTTGACGGCGTGATCGAAGGCTCAGGCGAGATCAGGGCATCGGTCGATCTGTTCGGGGGCGAACTCCGCCCCCTCGGGTTCTACGCCGTCACGAGCGGGCGCCAGGTCCTCACGATCGACGGGGACCTCTCGTTCAACGGAACGAATCCGCTCACGGGGCTGTTCGAAACCGGGCGGCTGGTCTATTCGCTGGCGTCGGAAGACCCTGCCGACTCCATGTCTGTGCAGGTTGCGGGCTCGGCGCTGCTCGACGGCACGCTCCGCGTGAGTGTCCCGAGACAGATTATCCCCAGGATCGGCGAAAAATACGCCGTCGTCGAGGCAAGCGAGATGAGCGGCGTTTTCCGCGCCGTGCAAACGACCGTGATCGAGGACGCCGCAGTCGCGATCCCCCTCTACTCCGGGGACGGCACCGCCTCGATTGAGTTCGTCGACTTCGGCGTCGCGGGGCTCGCGGTGCAGAACAGCCTAACCGCCGATCCGCCGGGCCTGTTCGCGGACGCGGTGGTTCGCGATGTCAACGGGGATGGGTTCCCCGACCTCGTCGGGATCACCGACAACGGGCCCGGGCAGAACGGACAGATCGTGGTCGCGCTCAATCTGGGCGTCGCGCCGGGCGTCGGCTGGCTCGGCTTCAGCCAGACGGTGCAGGTCTTCGACGGGCTCGGAGACCTCCCGGGCTCGATCGCGGTCGGGGATATGAACGGAGACGAATTCCCCGACCTCGTCGTGATGAACCGAGGCCCGGCGGACGGCCAGGTCCGCATCCGTCTGAATGCACCGGGGAACCCGGGCGACTTCTCGCAGGTGGATCCGCGATCGATCTCCGTGCAGGGCGTCCCGGCGGATATCACGCTCGCCGATTATTCGGGAGACGGGCTGCTCGATGTCATCACGGTCTTCGACCGCTCGTCGCGCGGCACGGGAGGCGGCGGAATCAAGGCGTCGACGAACAACGCCGGTGCGGGCTTCGACGAGGAAGAAACCGACATCGGGGACGATCCCGGGAGCGTTGACACCATGGGAGGCGAGATCTCACCCACCGGTGTCGCGGCGTCATCGCAGGAGGAAGCCGAGGTTCGGATCTTTGGGACAGGCCTCGGAGCGACCGGGCTCGGTTCGCGAGGGCCTACTTTCCCGCTCTTCTTCCTGCAGGACATCCCCACGGGACGCCGCCCCGGGCAGATGTTCACCGCCGACATCAGCGGAGACGGGCTCGACGACATCCTCACGAGCGACGCGGCGAGCGGGACGATCTCGCTGATGGTCGCACAGGATTTCGGAGAGATCGTCTACGCCGACGCGATCTCGCTCGACGCCGGGACGACACGGTTCCGCTCCGCGCCCGGGTCGATCGTCGCGGCGGATGTCAACGACGACGGACTTCTCGACATCGCGTACACCGCGGTAGACGAAAAGGGGATCCGTGAGCTGCGCACGATCCTGAACATCGGGCGGGGCGATCAGGGTGAACTGATCTTCGGAGAGAGCCGCGTTGTCGATCTCCCGAGCGGGCAGGTCCCGAGGCTGCTCGCTGTCGCGGACCTCGACCAGAACGGATCGCAGGATCTCGTCGTGGTGCGCGAGCCCGGGACGGGCTCGAGCGTCTCCACCCTGCTCGCGCCGGGTGACGGGCCCTGCAACCCTGCTGATCTTGCGTTCCCATTCGGGGTCCTGGACCTCGCGGACATCAACGCATTCGTGGGCGCGTTCGTGAACCAGCAGCCCGCGGCGGACCTCGCGCCGCCGTTCGGCGTGTTCGACCTCTCAGACATCAATCAATTCGCGACCTCGTTCCTGACGGGCTGCCCGTGATGAGAGCCCTCCGGGAGTGAATGGATCCGTGCGCGAAAAAAAGTCCGCCCCATCGGGGGCGGACCAGCTCACTCGCAAGAGTTGATCGACAGCTCTCGGATCGACTTGGTCAGGGCGTGGTCGCGAACATCAGGTCCCGGAACCGCTCGACATCGCGCTCGTCGATTCGCCCGTCCCCGTTGATGTCCGTCGAGGGATCCTCCGCCTTGTACCGTTCCATGAAGGCGTTCAGGTCCGAGGCGTCGATCCCTCCGTTGTCGTTGGTGTCATAGCGACGGACGAACTCGCGACGCGTCCGCTGATCGAACTGATCGAGATACGCGTCGTACGACTCGTCGAGGTTTAACTCACCGTCGCCGTCCCGGTCGTACTGCTCGATCGCGCGTCTCCACCGGTCGCCCGGGTTCCCGCCCCGGTCGTCCCCCCCGCGCCCGCGGCGGAACGACTCGCGGGCCGCTTGGGACTCCGCCTCGGAGAGCTGCCCGTCTCCGTCGGTATCAAACCGCTCGGTCATCCGGGCCTGCCGCTCGACCCGGCGGGCCTCCATCTCCGCTTCCGCGACCATCCGCTCATCTTCGTTCAGTATGCCGTCACCGTCGGCGTCGAATCGTTCGACGAGCCGACGCTCGCGTTCCTCTTCGCGACGCTGGCGCCAGAAATCCCGGATCGCCTCGCGTTCTTCCTCGGAGATCTCGCCGTCCCCGTCCGTGTCGAAGCGGTCCATGAACTCCTGCCGGCGAGCCTGCATCCGCTCGAACCGTTCCGACCACTCCTCGGCGCTCATCGGGCGGTCGCCGAGCCTCGGACGCCAGCGGTCCCGACCCGTTCGCTCGTCCTGCTCCTGCTCCGGACGCTCCGCGAGTTCCATCGATCGCTCTGGGCGCTCGGGAATCGCTTCAGCCTCTGAGGGCTCGAGACGGGGCGGGCGGGTCCGCATGATCGTGCTGTCGTCGGCCGCGGGCCGAGGGGCAGCGGACACGGGATCCACCGCGGGCTTCTTCTCCCCGTTCAGGGAGATCGCCCCGATGGTGATGACGGCGGCGGCGCCGGCGACCGCGGCGATCAGAACTGGCTTGCGCATGGGATACCCCCTTCTGGGACCTGTATTCCTCGGCTCAACGCGCCGGATTCACGGATATTGCGGAGGTTCAAAAGAAAAACGCCCGGCTGTCCACTGGGACCGGGCGTCGCTCGGCAATGGCGAGGGCGAGACTCGAACTCGCGACCTGAGGGTTATGAATCCTCCGCTCTAACCGGCTGAGCTACCTCGCCGAAACCCGTTCCGGAGGGCCGGGACGGGTCGAAAATATATGCCCCATCGGTCCCCGGGTCGCGGCGGAGCGGTTGCCAACGCGGAAAACGATCGGATCTGGTCGATTCGGGAATCTCGAAGCGGATCCGCGAGTACGCTCCGTCTGGAGATGCCAGTCCCCGTCGGATCGAGATTTGTCCGGGATGCCCACGCCCTCACGGCGCTCTGTCTCGCCGCTTTGGGGGGAGGGTGCCAGTATCAGACCATCCGGGAGGCCCAACTGGCTCACCGGGCAGCGGAGCCGAGACTCGCCCAAGCCGAACTCGCGAGCCTCGCCTCCTCCGGTCTGAAGGGCCCTCATGAGATCCTGGGATGGCTCGAATTGGGGTCCGCGGACCACGCGCTGGGGCGATTCGATGCGAGTTCGCGAGCGCTGCTCCGTGCCGAGGCGGGCTTCGACGAGCAGGATGCGAGGCCGCGAACGAGTCTCACCGAGGAACTCTTCGCCAGCGCGACCAGCCCCCTGAGTGTTGCCTACCGAGGCTCGCCCACCGACCGCATCATGGCGCCGACCCTCCGGGCAATGAACGCGATGATGCTGGGCGACGACGAGCAAGCGAGGCTTGCATTCAACGAGGCAGCCTTCAGGCAGGAGGCCTCGGTCGTTGACCGGATCTCGTCGATCGATATAGCGCGGCAGGCAAACGGCGTGGATCTCGCGCGGAGCGTCGAAGCGGGGATGAGCGACCCCGCGGTCGAGGCGGTCCTTGCCTCTGTCCGCGCCTTCGAGCCCTATCGCGGGTTCACCAACCCGTTCGCGGAGATGCTCCACGCGGTGTATCGCCTCGCGGCGCCGAGAGACGACGCGGACCGCGAGCGGGGTGTCGCGCTGCTCCGCAGCGTCGTCGGCACGACCGACAACGCCCACGCCCGCGATCTGCTGATCGAAACACAGGAACCGTCCGGTGATCGCGCTCCGTCCGTGCACATCTTCTTTGCGAGCGGTTTCTGCCCGATCCGCGAGGAGATCCGAATCGATTTGCCCCTGGTTCTGCTGAATGACACGATCGATTATGTGGGGCTCGCGTTCCCCCGCCTCGCGTTCGACGATCGAGCGGTGCCTTACCTCGACGCGGAGACCCCGGACGCATCGGTGCGCACGGAGACGCTCGCCGATATGGATCGCTTGATGGCGGTCGAGTACCGCGAGGAATTTCCCACCCTGCTGACGCGGGCGATCCTCGCAGCGGGCGCGAAGATCGCCGCTTCGTACGGGATCAACGAAGCCACCCGGGACGACGAGACGCTGAACGCCGCGGCCCGCATCGCCGCGGGGCTTTATCTGTACAGCCAGAATAGGGCCGACACCCGGGGATGGGCGACGCTCCCGAAGACCTACTCGTATGCGAGGCTTCCGGCGCCCCGGGACGGCGAGATCCTGCTCGGCACGCCCGACGGGCACAGCGCCTTTGTGGAAGTGGCCTCAGACGCGGATTCGCTCGTCTTCGTCCGGAGCATGCGACCCGGTGTAGGCTTCCAAGTACGAGTTGCGGCCCTCGGAGAACGCGGAGAAGAGGAAATGCCGCGATCGGGAATCGGAACAGGTCCGGAGGTGTTCTCACCGGAGTTTTCCAGCACTGAAGAGGCCTCGCGGGCCCGCAAGGAAGTCGGAGGAGCAGGATGACCAGAACTGGCAGGAAGTTCGAGTGGAGCGCAGCGGGGGTCTTCGCGATCGGGACCTTGCTCCTCTCGGGATGCGCTCAACCCCCGGCCTCCGTCAACACCGTCGGCCCTGCCGAGCGTCGCGCGATCCCGACCCCGGTCGCCGACGAACGGCTCATCACCGACGAGGTCTTCGCGCAGGCCGCGGTGATCACGGGCCTCATCGAGGGCATCACACCGGACGGGCTCCGTATTGTCGAGGCGGAGGTGCAGAATGCGACCCGAGCCCATGCCCCGTTCAAGTATCGCACGGCATGGTTTGATGAGCGGGGCCTCGAAGTCCGGGCCCCGACCGTTGTGTGGCGCCATGTGGTGCTGCCGCCCGGTGCGATCCGTCGTGTCTCAGCCGTCGCGCCGACCGCATCGGCGTACGACTTCCGAATGGAGTTCTACTCGGATCGCTGAACACCGCCCCCTCTCGCGCGGCCCCGTGTTCGTCTCAGGAAAGGACACCCGATGACCCGCTCCGCAGTCATCCTCATCGCATCGCTTGTTTCGCTCGTGCCCCTGGGCTGCCAGACCGCGCCGGTCTCCAACAGGCCCCCGTCGTCGACGAACCGGGTGGGCGAGACGCAGACCCTCGAGACCCGCAAGCTCAATCAGCGCGACCTCGAGGATTTCGCCGCGGAACTCGCGGAAGGTCTCATCCGGTCGGGGCGTCTGGTCCCGTTCGATGACCAGGGGCCTCCCCTCGTGCTGGTCTCCCGGTTCATCAACGAGGGGAGCCGCGGAACGATGCACATCGATCGAAACAGGGTCTTCGCCCGGGTGCTCGACGCGCTCAACCGGGCGGGTGTCGCGACGGCCTATGTCGACGACGATCCCGCGGTCGAGGCGCTGCGGCGGGACGCTGCGGCGCGGGGCGAGCCGCTCCCCTCACCCGACTATTCTGTCGTGCTCCGCCTCTACGAGGACCGGGCGAGCGTCGGAAGGATCGACCAGTTCCAGTACATCCTTCAGATGCAGGTCGCGGCGCTCGATGGCCCCCGCGCCGGTTCCATGGTCTGGAGCGAGGAGAGGGAGGTCGCCAAGCAGGCGCCCCGCGGCGGTGCGGTCGGTCTGTGATGCGTCTCCGATTGCGGCTCTCCGGGCTCGTCAACCGATACACCCAGCATGGGTGAGTGTTCGAATACGGGCGACGGCGCTGTGCGCCGAGGGTACGGGACGGTGTGCATGTCGATCGGATTCACGAGCCCCTATCTCGTCGGGATCGGCGGATGCGGCATGTCGGGACTTGCCCGCCTGCTCGCCGAGGATGGCGCGACGGTCCGCGGGTCTGACGCCGCGCCGAGCGTCGTCACCGATGCCCTCGCGGCGCACGGCATCGAGGTGTCGTTCGACCAGGCGTCGGGAACCCTGCCGGCTGACATCGACGGGGTGATTGTTTCCGCGGCGATCAAGCCCGAGCACCCCCAGTACCTCGAGGCCACAGAGCGAGGGCTCGCTGTTTTTACCTACGCGGAAGCCCTCGGGCGCTGCATGGGCGGGCGGACCGGGGTTTCCATCGCCGGTACACACGGGAAGAGCACGACGACCGCGATGCTCGGCTGCGTCCTGACCGACGCGGGTCTCGATCCGGGCGTCATCGTCGGCGCGACCTGCAACCAACTCGCCGGCGGTGCCCTCTCCGAGGGCCACGATCCTCAAGCGACGCCCCCGACCGGGTTCAGGCTCGGACGCAGGGCCGTACCTTCGGGACCCTATCAGGGGCGGCCCGGTCTCCTGCTCGCCGAGGCGTGCGAGTTCAACCGCTCGTTCCATCATCACCGCCCCGTCGTCGGCGCGGTCATGAATGTCGAGGCGGACCACCTGGATATTTACGGCACCCTCGATGCCGTCGTGGAGGCGTTCGCCGGGTTCGCGGCGTCGGTCCCTCCCGAGGCGGAGGGCGGTCGGCTGCTCATCGCCCACGATGGCGCCCACCGGCGTGAGATCACAGCGGGCCTGTCCTGCGTCGTGGAGACCGTGGGCTTCAGCCCTTCCGCAGACTGGGTCGTGGACCACGACCCCTACACCGGCGAAGTCTCGATTACCGCGCCGGACGGTCGTGCCGCGTCGTGGGTGAATCGCATGCCCGGCGACCATAACGCGATGAACAGCGCGTTCGCCGCCGCGCTCGCGGTCACGCTCGGGGCGGATCCCGAGATCGTCGGTCGATCACTATCCGCCTTTGCCGGTCTCGATCGTCGCCTCCAGACCCTCGGCGAGAGGCGCCTCCAGAGTGGTGGCACGGTCCGGGTTTTCGACGACTACGGCCACCACCCTACCGAGATCGAGGCAACGCTCCGGTCGCTTCGTCTCGCCGCACTCGAGGGCAGACCGGGTCGGCTCATATGCGTCTTCCAGCCGCACCAGCACAGCCGAACCCGTTTCCTCCTGGACGAGTTCGCGACCAGTTTTGAGCACGCCGATGTCGTGATCGTTCCGCACATCTATTTCGTGCGGGACAGCGAGACCGAGAAGCAGAAAGTATCCGCCGCGGATCTTGTCGACAGGCTGCGGTCACGCGGTGTGCGCGCGATGCACCTCTACCCGTTCGGTGCGATCGTCGAGGCGCTCGAGCATGTCTGCCGCGATGGCGATGTCCTTGTGGTCATGGGGGCGGGCCCGGTCTGGCAGGTCGCCCACGAATTCATGGACGCGGCGTCTGAGGCGAACCCGGGGTCGCTGAATCCCGAATCGGCAGCAACCGGATGACAGCCGTGCAGACCGAGGTTGAGTTCATTCGGGATGCGCCGATTTCCACATGGTTCCGCGTCGGCGGCACCGCGGATCGGCTTGCGAGGCCGACCTCTGTGGAAGAGGTTGCGCGGTGCGTTCGTGCCGAACGCCGGGTCCGGGTGTTGGGCGACGGCGCCAACCTGCTCGTCGCGGATCGGGGCGTGGATGGGCTCGTTCTCGATCTCGAGCGCATGAACACGGTCACAATCGACGCGAAGAGCGGATTCGTGCGAGCAGAGGCGGGCGCCGACCTGTTCCGGCTCATCAACCAGACCACCCGCGCCGGACTCGCGGGTCTGGAGGTTCTCGCCGGGATCCCGGCGTCCGTGGGTGGCGCTGTGATGATGAACGCGGGAGGTCGATTCGGGAACATCGCCGAGACGATCCGCGCGGTCGAGGTCGTGCGCCCGGATGGCACATCCGAACGGATCGAGCGACCGTCGATCGCGTTTGAGTACCGAACCAGCGGGATCCGGGGTGTCATCGTCTCCGCAGAGTTCCAACTCACCCCGCAAGATCCCGGTGCTGTTCGCGACCGGCTCAAGCAGTGCATGGCTTACAAGAAGGCTTCCCAGCCTCTCAACGCTGATTCCGCCGGGTGCTGTTTCAAGAACCCGGTTCTGAGAGAGGCCATCGAAGGGATCGGGCGGACAGGCGAACGGGTCAGCGCGGGGCTCCTGCTCGATCGCGCGGGCTGCAAAGGCATGAGATCCGGCGGCGCCGCGGTGAGCCGCGAGCACGCGAATTTCCTCATCACCTCCCCCGGCTCGACCGCGACCGATCTGATAGCGCTGATGAACCTCGCCGCGCAGCGCGTGTTCGATGCCTTCGGCGTCCGCCTCGAGCGAGAGGTCGTGATCTGGGACCGGGAGGACGCGCCGTGACTCTCCCGAGCGTACTCGTGCTCGCGGGCGGACCCGACGCGGAGCGCGACATCAGTCTCGCGAGCGGGCGAGCCGTTGCGCAAGCGCTCCGCGACGCCGGGCATCCGGTGGACGCCCGCGAAATCACGACCGTCGACGCGGAGGGTCTCGCCTCGATGCCCGGAGAGGTCGTCTTTCCGGTTCTCCACGGCGTGTGGGGCGAGGGCGGTCCCCTCCAGTCAATGCTGGTGAACGGAGATCGCCCGTTCGTCGGGTCGGGTCCCCTCGCGGCCCGTCTCGCGATGGACAAAATCGCGACCAAACTGGTCGCGGGGGGGCTCGGCGTGCCGACGCCTGAAGCATTCATCGTGCATCCTGCCGACGCGGTTTCTTCGCTCCCGCTCCCGCTCGTGGTGAAACCGGTCCACGAGGGATCCTCCGTCGGTCTATCGATCTGCACGGACGAGGCGGAGTGGGCCGCCGCTCACGCTCGGGTTGTGGCGGATCGCACACCTTCTCGCCTGTACATGGCGGAACGCATGATCCGGGGCCGCGAGCTGACAGCGGGCCTGGTCGGAGACGGCGCTTCGGGTTTTCTCGATCTCCCGTTGGTCGAGATCGTCTCCAGCAGCGGGGTCTACGACTTCGAAGCGAAGTACACGCGGGGCGATACCCGGTACATTGTCGAACCCGAACTCCCGTCGGGGGTCGAGCACGCGGTGCGTGACGCGGCGTCGAAAATCGCCCGCGCGATCGGTGTTCGCCACCTCGGACGCGTCGATTTCCTGCTCGACACCGATAGCCGGTTCTGGCTGCTCGAGGTCAACACACTCCCGGGGTTCACCGCGAGCAGCCTGCTCCCGAAAGCCGCCGCCGCGAGGGGCCTCGATCTCCCGCGTCTCGCCTCGCATCTCGTCACTATCGCGCAGTCAGAGAGCACGCCCGTCGGTTCGGATAACGAGTAGAGTCAGCAGAGGGCCGCATGGCGAAAACAAAGAGAAACAAGAAGAAGCAGCGTGACTGGGCGAAGATCGGTCGATGGTCGCTCCGAACGGTCTCCGTTCTCTTCCTGCTCGCCCTCGCGATCGGGATGACTTTCGGCGTTGATCGACTCCGCACCCATGCGGATTCGCAGCTCCGCCTCGTCTCCGAGTCGCCGACAGGCGTCGAGATCACCTTTGTCTGGCCGACCCTCGAGAGCCGACCGGGCGAGACCTGGCTGCCGGCTGCCGACCAGCGGGAGCTTGTGCGGGTCGCAGAAACCGCGATCCGAGAAGACGCCCCGCTGAGCGCCGCGCCGCTCCGGCGCATCTCCGAGGATCTCGGAGACACGGGCTGGTTCGCGGAAGACCCGATCGTCCGCCGATCCGGCGCTGGGCGTCTCGAGGTCGACGGTATCTGGAGAGTCCCCGCGGCGGTCGTTCGCTGGGATGGGGACGACAGGCTCGTCTCCAACGAAGGCTATCCGATGCCCCCGGCATACCTCGCCGGTCGTTCAGGCCGTCCGGTTATCACGGGCGTGTTCACGGGACCCGTTGTCACCGGTCCGAACCGATTCCAGGAGCCCTGGCGCGATCCGGGCGTCGCGGTTGCCCTCGACCTGATCGCGTTGCTCCAGAGCGTCGGTCTCGCCGACGCGATAACCGGAGTCGATGTCGCGGGCTACCTCAACGGGGGCCCCATCGAGATCATCTCGAAAGCGGGCAACCGCGTGGTCTGGGGATCCCCAGTGGATGACTGGGTCCCCGGGGAGCCCAGCGTTGAAGAGAAGATCGACCGCCTTCGCGCGCTCATCGATCGGACCGGTTCGATCGACGCCGGCCAGCCCCGTGTCGAGATCCACCGCGCCCGGGTCGAGATCGATCGCTCCGGGCTCCCCAACCAACGCGGCGGCGATTGATGTCCTCGCGCGAGCATCACAGGCCCGATCCTGAAGCACCTCAGCCCGATCTCGATCTGTTCGGCCGCGCACCGACCGGGCATCGTGATTGGGCCCACCGGCGCCGGGAGCCGAGGGGGCTCGCGCTGCTCTGGACGGTCTATCTCATGCTCGCGACCGTCGTTTCACTTCTCCCGATGGTCTGGGCGGGGCAGCTCAGCGGATCGGTCTACCGACCCGCCGCGCGCACGATGATGGTCCTCGTGATGTTCGGCGTCGTCGTCCTCTGGCCCGTCTGGCGTGCCTCCCAAGAGCCGCAGCATCGCGCTCCGATTCTCGATGTGCTCCGGGACGCCGCCGTGCTCGTGGTTCCGGCCTTCGTCCTGCTCTGGCCGCAAGTCCTGCTGACCGGTTGGCCCATCGGTGTCGTCAGCGCCGCCTCCGTCCTGCTCGTGCTCTGGATGATTGGCGCAGGCTCCGCTCTGCTCTGGTGGCATCGCTTCGCCGAAGGTGACTGGAAAGGACGCGCGGCTCTCGCGGGTGTGTGCGTGCTGGTCTCCGGGGGACTCCCGCTGGCTCTGCTCGCATCGGGTGTCCTCGAACTCGGTGCTCCGAACGAACGCCCGAGCACCGCCTGGATGTGGTCCCCGCTGACAGCCGTATGGGAAGTGCTCCGCGACCGCCCGTGGAGCGGCGCTCCGGCTTCTGTCTCACGAGCGCACTGGGCCGCGATCCTCGTGCAGTCCTTGCTCACCGGTGCCTTCGCTGTCGTCTCAGCGGCCTGCTGCCGGGGCCGAGCGGTTGGATGAACCCCCGTGTGCCGGCTATGCTCGAGGCTGGGCCCGCACCGGACGACGCGGGCCCTCGCGGCAGACGGGAACACGCATGGAATTCATCACGGAAGAAGAACGGGCACAGCTCAAGAAGAAGCTCGATGCCCTGATCGCCAATCGCTCGAAGATCTCCGAGCGGATCGCCGATGCGCGCGCGCTGGGCGACCTGAAGGAGAACGCGGAATATCACTCCGCACGGGAGCAGCAGGGGCTCGAGGAAGCGGAGATCCGCCGGCTCGAAGAGCGGCTGCAGAACGCTCAGGTGATCGACAAGTCGAGCGGCGCTGCGGATGTCGTCTTCATCGGGTCGATGGTCAAGCTCCGCGATCAGAAGACGGGCGAGGAGGATGTCTATCGCCTCGTCGGCGAGGCCTCGGGCGAGATGAGTGACGATTTCATCGAGGTGACCACGAGCAGCCCGATGGGCGAGGCCCTGATGAAGGCCCGCGTCGGAGAAACCGTCAATGTCAAGGCGCCCCGAGGCGTCAAGGCGTTCGAGATCATCGAGATCCTCTGAGGACAGGACCCCGCGTCGCCGCGGGGGTCCGCTTTCACGGGCCCGAGCCCGAACTTCGAGAACGAGTCAGCACGATGCAGCGCCCGGTCCTCCACAGCAAGATCCACATGGCAACCGTGACCGCCGCGAAGCCCGATTATGTTGGGTCGATCACCATCGATGCGGACCTCCTCCGCGCGACCGGGATGCGGGTCAACGACCGGGTGCTCGTCGCCAACTGCCGGAACGGCGCCCGCTTCGAGACCTACATCTTCCTGGGAGAGCCAGCGAGCGGGGCGATCGAGCTCAACGGCGCCGCCGCCCACCTCGTCGAGCCCGGCGACCGGGTGATCGTCATGCATTTCGCGATGATGGACGATGACGAATACCGGGCGCATCATCCGCGCGTCGCGATCATCGGAGAAGACAACCGGATCGTCGATACGATCCGGTACGACCCGAGCGAACTACCGCCCCCGGCCTGACGCGAGAGACCCCTTCCGGGTCATCCTTGCAGAGGTCCATATTGCGCTCTTCCGAAGCCCGCCTCGGGTTCGGATCAGTGAAAGTACTCGGAATCCTGTTTGCACTGAAATTCACCGAGCGCCTGGTGAGATATCGGAACCGCTCATGAGTTGTGCTGCGGGGCGGGCACACGAGCCACGGATGGCGGGACCGCTGGGCCGGCGGAAAGTGCGCACCCCATGTTTCTCCTCGGTGCCGCCCGGGCAGACTGCGCGGGCGGCATTTTTTGCGCGTCAATGCCGGCTGAACGAGCGGTCGTGACGATCAGGCGCAATCCGCGCAGCGACCGTAGAGCGTGATCTCGTGGCCCGTCAGGGTGAACCCCTCGGGCAGCAGCGGCTTGAGATTGCCCGGGCACCCCTCAATATCGAAGACCCGCCCGCACTTGTCGCAATGGAAGTGATGGTGGTGCTTGAGCCCCGCGGACTCATAGAGCGGGGGCTGCCCGGGCAGTTCGACCTTGGTAATCGCGCCCTCCTCGAGCAGCGCGTTGATGTTGCGATACACCGTCGCAAGACTCATCGAAGGCACATCCCGCCTGCCGATCTCCAGCAGTTCCTGGGGGCCGAGGGGCCGGTCGCTCGCGTCGATCGCCTCGCGGATCGCGGTGCGCTGCCTGGTGTTCCGGGGTTGGGGGGCGGGCTCGCTCACAAGATGATCTTGCGTCCCACGCCCGCGAAGTCAACCCGGCGTCCGGAAGTCCAGCGCCGATCGTGGTCGAGGCGGTGGGAAGGGTCTTCGGATAGACTCGCGCACCGCACGACGCGTGGAGGAGGTTGCCCAAGTGGACGGTTTGACCAGGCGAGTGCCCGAGGGGTATGCCCCCATCGACCTCTTCCCGGCAGAATCCGGGCCCGCGTCCCCGTTACGGATCTGTGTGCTGCTCAAGGACGAGCCGGACCCCGCGGCCGGCCCGCTCGTTGTCGTGCGTGATGTGCTCGACGCGTCGGTTTGCCTGGGGTGCGTGCTCGACGCCTCGGACGCGGTGGACGCCTGGATCGAGATCTGGGTGCAACGCGTCGACGCCCTCGACCACGCCGCGGGTGGAGAACGGGCATCGCTCAGCAACGCCTCGCTCGAGGACCGCTGGAAGCGGACCGCCCGGGGGCTCGAAGCAACCGCGGCGGATTCGATGATCGCGACCGGGTTCGAGAACAGGCCGCTCGAGCCGGTTGCGCTCGACCGGAAGAAAGGCCTCGCCCGCGCACCGATGCACGAGGCAACAGGAGCGCAATGGGCGATCTGTCGGAACGAAGATGTTCTGTCAGAGAAGGGACTGGCGTCGTTCCGGTCCTCGCTCAAGCGATATCTCTGGGTCGAACAACTCGGCGCGGAATCTCCCTTCGTGGACGCGTGCGATCCGGAAGCCGTGCGCACGCAGGTGCTCACCGGCATCAATCGCGACCTGGTGCCCTTCAACCCGCAGGGGGGGCTCCTGATGGTCCGTCGGCTCGCGCCCGTGTCCTACGCGGATCACGCGGATGTGGTCGGGGGGCGCTCCTGGACGGGGATCCGGCACGGCGTCTCCGCGCTCGATCTCCGTGAGGGCTACGACACGGTCGTGCGCGCATCCGGGTTTGCGGGGGATCCCGAACCGATCGACCCCGATCGGCTGTTCTTGGGGCGGCACGGGCGGTGGGGGCGTCTCGTTGAGGCGCTGCATCTGAAGATCAAAATGCTCACCGAGGCGGTGCACGCCGTCCGGGGCGCGGTGGAGCGATCGGGTCGCCCGCTGCTGAACATCACCGACGAGAGTTTCCGGGTTGACCTGTGGGAGGGGGGGATCGGTCTGCCGCGGCTCTGGGCGAGCCGGGTCCGCCTTGTTGATCCGGGCACGGCGTTAGAGATGACAGTCGGAGGCGAGCGCACGAGGGGGTTCGTCAGCCCGCACGGGATCGGGCGGGGCGTGTTTCGACCCGAGGTCGGCGGAGAATTCGCGGGCGGTCGGTGTGATTTTCGCGTGCGTTCGATCGACGCTTCGGATCCCGCGGGCGCGATCATCGAGGCGACCTTTCGGAGTGAGGGCCGGGTGCCGGGCGGGGGGAGCGAACTGCTCGAACTCCGCCTCCCGATCGGAGGCGAGCGGGTCCTGCTGCACGGGCGTGTACGCACCGAAGAGGCCATGGGCCCCGGGGAGCTGCGCTTCCGAAGCGTGCCCATCGCGATGGACGAACACCTCGTCGGGCTCATCCGTTCTGCGGAGGGGGTGCCGATGCGGGATGTCTCCTTCGAGGTGGTGCCGCTCGCCTCGTCACCCTGTGATCTGCACGCCCTTGGGGTGCTTGGTGTGCGCTCGCTGCTGGTCAACGGAGAGAACACGCTGGCGGTCGCGCTCGACGAGTTGCTGAGCCTCACACGCGCGGCCGACGAGGCCCGGGAGCGAGACGGCTCGCTCGAAACAGCGGATGCGTTCGAGCGGGCGTTCTTCGCGGACGAGCGGTGGGCGGCCTCGATCGGGCCTCAGCGCCTCGTGGTCGATCCGGTCCCGGCGGCTCAGGCGGCGGACCTGATCCCCCCCGAAATCTGGATCCGGCTCCTCGTGGTGCTGGGGCGGATGCTCATGGGCACCCCCGGCGCGTATTGCCGGGATATCGGTGACACGAAGGGATTGGCACCCCATCTGGTGTTTGACGAGGCGATCGCGGACCTGTCGTCTCTCCTTGTGCGCACACGCAGCCTGATCGTGGTGGACTGGCGGCACAACCGGGAAGTCCACGCGGTGTTGCGCCGGTATCGAGAGGGCATGGCAACGGCCGATTGAGGTGGGCCCGCGGTGGGCGGGCCTCGCACGGCGCTCACTGTTGCGGTAGGATCCGGAGAGCGGCCGGCGCCTGCCGGTCGGGGAACAGGATGCCATTCGGAAGAGGCGCTCACGCCTCGTGAGGGAATCGGTCATGAAGAACTCGGGTGTTCGGGTGCTGTCGATGCTGCTGGTCGCGATGGGTGTGATCGGTTTCGGTCTGACGAGCGTTGGCTGCGGCAGCACGGCGTACAAGAAGTTCACGGTGGATGTGTCGCTCGATTCCACCCAGAACGCGGGGCAGCCCGTGACGGTGGATCTGGTCGCGCTCGGTGGAGACCGTGCGGCGGAGCTCGACGCGATGCCGATGCGGAAGTACTGGACGCAGAACGACCCGTACCGGCAGAGCCTGCTCTCGCAGGGCGTGCTGTGGACGGTCGAACTCAGCGAGGCGAACCCGACCGCGACGCTCGGCGCGCGGGACAAGATCTGGAACACGCCCACCTGGAAGTCGGGCGGCAAGCTGTTCGTGCTCGCCGAGCTCCGGGGTGTCGGGCCCGGTCCGAACGGGGACCCGCGCCGGCGGAGCATCCTCCGCGAGGCGAACCTCTGGGATCAGAGCAAGATCGCGGTCACGGTGCGTCCGAGCGGGATTTCTTACTCGCCGACGGAGAAGGCTGTCGCTCGGTGACGCGTTCCGCTCGGTGCGTGCCGACGCGGAGGGTGTCTTGGTGACGGAAAGGACGCGGGCGTGCCGCTGATCGCGTGTGAGCGCACGGGCATGGTCGGCGGGTACACGCTTGTGCGCCCCGTCGTGGTCGGCGTTCGCGAGAGCGTCTGGTCGGCAGTCGATCCTTCGGGGTCTCCGTGCACGGTCGAGATCTGCGAACGGTTTGATGGCTCCGCAGAGAGCGGCGCGGCGCTCGATGCGTTCGTCGAGCGTGTGGCGCTGCAGCGTCGGGTGGCGGTCACGGGGGAGCCCGCGTCGGGCCTCGGTCGTGGGCACGCCGTCGGTGTTCGGCACTTCGAGGCGACCCCTTTCGGTGCGTTCTATGCGCGCGACGAGTACGGGATGTCGGGCCGGGCCCTGGTCACGGGCAAGGTCCGGCTGCGCGGCGATGCGTTGCACGAGGTTCTTGCGGGCGTTGTCTCGGCGTTGGGTCGGTACCGGGCGGTCGCTGGGCGTGCGCACGGTGCGCTTTCGCCTGAGTCGGTGCTGATCGATGGGGAATCGGCGGGACGCCTGCGCATCGGTCTTCGGGCTCCGGCAACCAACGGCGAACTCGATGCGGCGGGTGTCGACCCGGACGCGGAGGAGATGCGGCGCCTCGGTCTGCTGATCTTTGAATTGGTGCTCCATCGTCCGTTCCGGGTGATGGGTGGGTACCCGGTTCGCGACGGATCCGAGTGGCAAGCGCTCGGTGGGCAGGGTGGGTTCTGGCTCACCCTCGTCAACGAACTGCTTGACCCGAGCGGGTGTCGGCTGACCCTTGACGAGGTTGCGCAGCGCATCGCGGGTTTGCCCTTCCGTGTGGATCGTCCCGGTGCGGGGGTCTGGCTCTCGAGGGCGGGGATCGCGGCGGTGGTGCTCGGCGCCGTTGGGGCGGGGGCTTACTTTCTTTTTGCGCAGCGGGAGGACACCGTTCGGGCGACCTTTGAGCAGGCCCATTTCGAGCGGTGGATCGGCGTGACCCCTGTCGTTGCCTCGCTGCGGGACGCGGTTTCCGAGCGGGATGATGTCCCGCAGGCGATCCGGGATGCGGTGGGGCGGCTCTCGCTGACCGAGAGCGAGCGGGCCCGATTGAATCTGGATGACCCGTTCGATATCCCTGGCTCGTTCCGCGCGGCGGAGTTGTTCAAGAGCTTTGAGCGGACCTTCGACAACCCCCTTGCCGATCTCGTGGAGGGGGTTGGCGCATTCGTGGCAACGGAGATCGAGGCACAGGCCCAGGCGGGCGAGAAAACGGAGGATCAGCAGCGTCTCGAGCGTCTCGCGGGACGCTTCGAGGGCGCGCTCGAACGGTTCGATGGGAGTGATGACGAGCCGGGGTTTCTCGGTTCGCTGACTCCGGGTGAATGGCCGGCGCTCGGCTTGGTGCAGGGACTCGGGGACGCGGAGGGTTTGGAGTGGCTCGACGATTCCGCGAATGAACTCTTTCGGGCGGCGACGGAGCGCATCGAATCGGCTGTTCGGAATTTCTCGTCGTCTGTCCCCGGGGTGGATCTGTCGGTGCCAACGGCGGATGACCCTCTGGCGGGCGGGCGGTTGTCGAGCGTTGACGCGTTCATCGACGCGTCGATCGAGATCGAGCGCGCCGCGAACGAAGTGGGCGCGTGGCGGGACGAGGTCTACCCCTCGATCGAATCGGCGGGTGGGTCGATCGCCGCGTCCGCGGCGTGGCCTTCCCTGCCCGAGGATGTCGTTCGGCGGCTGGAGGGTGAACGGGATCCTTTGCTCGCGTCGCTGGGCGCGGTTCCGAGGCGGGTCGGCGTGGTCGCGCCTGGCGAGGGCGTCGCGGACCTCGATGGGCGGCTTCGCAGCGCAGCAGCCGCTCTGGAGCGGGTCAGCGGATGGCTCGAGTCGTCGTGGTCGAGCGAGGGCGTGGACCTTCTTGAACTGGAACGCTGGGTCGGATCGGTGCGGGAGCGGATCGAGGCGGAGCCGATGGGGGACGACGCTGCCTCCCTCGCGTTGTGGATCGACGCACGGATCGAGTTGGCTGATTCGTGGCTCGTCGCGGCGGAGAATTCGTCCGTGATCGCGCCCGCGGATTGGGTTGTCACCGGCTTCGGACTCGCGACGGTGGCGGCACGGGAGAAGTGGGACGAAGCGATCGAGGCCGAGCCAGAGCGGACGCGGGATGCGGAGGAGGAAATCGCGGGCGGGCGCGATGTGCTCGAGCCCAGGTTGGACGAGATCGAGCGGAGATTTGCTGCGTTGCGAGCGATGCCGCGTTGGTCCAGCCTTGAGGAGGAGGCCCGTGCGGAGCGTGTGGCCCTGCGCGAGGCGTTCGATTCGGTTGAGGCGGATATCGAGGCGGTATACGACCGCGTGCTGAAGCCGCCCCGCACGCTGATCGCGGAATGGCGGGAGAGCATCGGCGATGAGTCCGGTGGGACGGGGGCGCTGGCATCGGTTCGGGCGCGGCTTGCCGAGGAACAGATCGACGCGTGGGAGACTTGGGCGGGCGACCGGGAGGAGGCGCAGTTGCTGCGGGCGGGCGAGACGGACCGCTTGCGGGTGGCGCGCCGGGGCATCGACGAGAGCTTCGCTGAGGCACGGACGCGCGTTGACGGGTTGCTCGCTGAGGGGCGGGCGTTCGGTGGGTTCGAGCCGGACGCGGTTCGGGACCTCATCGCGACGACCGCGGCTGAGGTGTTCGCGGAGGCGCTCGGATCGATCGAGGCGTGGGGTGATGAGCGTTTGTACGAGGTCGGTGGGGATATTCCTCGGCGGCTGGATGACACCGAGAGCCTTCTGTCTCGGAGGCTTGACGCTCTGGATGCTGCGCTCGGGCTGCTCCGTTCTTCGGCGGTAGGCATCGAGCGTGGCCTGGTGCTCGGCGAAGTCGAGGGCCAAGTGAATGTTGCCGTACGCGGGGACCTGATCGCGGCTCTCGGGACGATCGGCGAGGATCCCTTCGGCGGTCTTCTCGGGGTCCCGGCGATCGCGGACGCGGCGTCGGCCGCTCGTGGGTTGATCGGTCTCGAGAATGAGAACGACCCGGGGCGGTTGTTGCTGGCCTTTGTCGCGGAGGCGGAGGCGGACGCTCGAGCGGGGATTGCGGTTGCGGCTTTGGAGCGGCTCGGCGATCTCGGTGAGGAAGATGACGCGTGGCCGCGTGATGCGGGGTCGCTCGGATCGGACCGTGCGATGCTGGTCGATGGGCTGGTTGCGATTCGAGACAGATTGTCGGAATCGGATTGGGAGCGGGTGTCGCCCAGGCTGCGCACGATCGTGTCCGCTTGGTGGCTCCGTGGGGTCGCGAAGGCGAGCGATCGGGGGTCGTTTGCGAACGCGGTGTCCGGTGCGGCGTCGTGGTTCGAGGGCGTCGGGGAAGATTGGCGGGGTGCGCTCGGGGCCCGTCTGCTGAGCGGACGCAGCCGGTTCAATGCGGAGGTCGTCGGGATCCGGACGCGGATCGAGAATGCCGCGGCGGAGGCGATCGATGAAGCGTCCCGTTCGGCTCGGGACCAGATCCCGGCGATCGATCGGCGGTTGTTGGATCGAGTGACGACAGAACTCGATTCGGTTGAGTCGCTCGCGGCCCAGACGCTGGGCGACGATGAGCGGGCTGGGGTGCGGTCCTGGGTCGCGGACTTCCGGGCGGCGCTCAACGACGCGCGTCAGGGCAGGCGTGGCTGGGCGGCTGAGGATTTTGGGCCTGTTGGTGCCGGGCTGGACGGATGGCGGGCGGAACTCGACGAGGATGCGGAGCCTCCAACCGTTCGGTACATCAAGGACGGCGGGCCCTCGGTGCGTTTCCGACTGATCGGTGACCTGCTGAGCGGGGGGCAGGTGTTTCTCTCGGAGGACGAGGTCTCGGTTGCGGTGTGCGCGGAGATCATGCGTTATCGCGCGGGGCGGATCGGTCCGGCGATCGACGAGTGGTTCGAGGTGTTCGATGACAACCCACGCAACATGAAGTTCAGAGGCGACCTGTTCGAGGGGCCGGCAGCGAGAGATCCGTTCGTCCGTGGGCGGAACGAGACGCGGCATCGCGTGCAGGCGGCGCCCCGCTGGCTTGTCGGGTCAGAATACGGGCCGGCGATCGAGAAGGCGTCCTATCCGGCGTATCCGGACGGGCTTGTCGAGCCCGGGACGGATGACACGATTTCTGCATCCCAAGGTGGCCCACCCGACGATTTTTGTCCGGTGAATTACATTCCGTCGCGGCTTGCTCGGGAAGCAGCGGAGGCGTTCGGGTGTCGGCTCCCGACGGTCGAAGAGTTCAACGCGGCGCTCTCAAGGGTGCCCCCGGTTGACTCGGGGCGCTGGAACCTGCGGGACGCGTCGTTCGCGCGGCAGTACGCCCACTACGAGGCGGCGCTCGCGTTCGGGGTCACGCATTACCAGCCCGGGAAGTGGAGCTACGACGGGCGCGAGTCGATCCGGGCTGATATCTGGAGGGTGACTGGGAACTTGGATGACCGGCTGTGGTTCTACCGCGCGGCGGGGAGTGGTACGGGAGATGACGCGTTCGGTGACGGTGTGCTCTTCCGACACATCATCGGTAATGTGGCGGAGTATGTGCTCAAGTCGGAGGAGTCGGAAGAAGTCTGGGTGATGGGGGCGTCGGCGCTCTCCGATCCGGCTGTGCAGCCTTCGGAGGAGCGCCCGGATACCGGTCCGACGCGTGGGACGAACGGATTCGTGGATGTCGGGTTCCGTCTCGCGATCGACGCGGACGATTTCGGGAGTCTCGGCAAGATGGTGATGAAACAACTCACCGCGACGGAACGGGCGTCGTTCGTCGTGGCGCCCTGATCTCGGCTGAGTCGGCGGGATCAGTCCGTGAGAGGGGCCGTCGCGAAATCGCTCCGGTTCAGGCGGCCCTCGTTCGCCTGCGCGTGGGCGAGGCGGACCTGCTGGGCGAACATCGCGGCGCCCACGGAATCGGTCACCGCGTAGCGATCCTGCACGACCGGATTGGGGCGGAAGCCCAGGGATGCATTGGAGGAGGTGTAGCAGCCCGTCAGGCCGGCGGCGGCGCCGAGCGCGGTGATCACGAGCCGGGTGTTTCGGGCGAAGGTGTTGCTGTGACGCGGCATTGGGTTCCCTCCGGGCGGTGGTGTTCCGATCCGTCGGGGGGAGATCGGATCCGAGATGGGGATCCCTGACGCGGGCGCGGAGTTTGCGCGGTCCGGGGAAGGTTCTCGGTCGGACCGACCGGAATGGGCGGCGCATCCTCCCGGGGCGTTGCCTTGGGCGGGGTGGCGGCGCGGCGTTTCCGGACGGTCTGTATGATGCGGACGAAGGGGCTCTCGCCCATGCGGTATGAGATAGACGGGTGGGCTTGCGTGGGCCCATCAGTTCGCGGGTTGTCCGAGCGGTGTCCGAGGGAGTCGTGGGATGAGCGGGAACGGCGGAGAATCCTGGCGCTCGCTCGCGGAGTTGACCGCGAACCGCCTGCGGCTCATCCAGGCGGATCTCGCGGACGAGCCCGCGGAGTCTCGTCGCGCACACCTGGACGATGAGGTCCGAGCGGCGCTCGAGAAGGTCCCGCTCTCGGAGCAGAACGAGTTTCTCAGCCTGGTGGAGGACCGGTTCCCGGCTTGGGAGGGAGGGCGCGTCGTGAGCGGTGCAACCGAGGGAACGCTCGTTTCTGCGACGGACATGGCGGAGTTCAATGACCCGGCCTTCCTGCTCAGGCAGTTGATGAAGGCCGCCGAATCGATGACTCCGGAGCAGCGGCGGGAGGCGGGCGAGCGTCTCGCGGGCGTGGGGATCGCGCCCGCGGGGACCGGCGAGATACCGGTTGAGTCGCTCTCGCGTGCGAAGGCGGCGATGCAGGTCGACGCGGACAAGGACGCGGACACGGGGCGCGTGCTCGAGGTGTCTGCGATCATGGCGGAGCAGGTGATCCTGCTCGACACGCTGGTGTGGAAGATCTGGCGCCAGATTGCGCCCGACTCACAGCATCGCAGCAGGACTCAGCTCGGATCGACGCTCTCGTCGTATGTGACGGGGAGCGGCGAGACGGGGCGCGGGGAAGTTGCGGAGAGTCTCGAGCGGTTCCGGCAGCTCACGGCGGCGCTGGTCAGTTCGATCGGCAAGGTCGGGAGCACGGCGTTCACGCAGATGGGGCAGATCAGCCCGCTGAACATCGAGAACATGGCGAAGAACGAGAAGAAGTGGAACGAGAGCATCGAGCTCGCGGCGTGGCGGAAGTATCGCGAACTGGCGGGCAAGCTCGATCAGGCGACGGTTGAAGCGGAGATGATGCGCGCCGTTGCGCGGACCGTCGAGGACATCATCCGTCCGCGCGGACGGTGAGGGGCTCGGTCGCCCACTTCCTTGGGGTGGGTGTTTCGTTGGAAGAAAGGGTCGGGTGACGGATGACGGTCGAGGTCCACTGGCATGAGGGGCTCTTTCTGCAGCCGCACCATCTCCAGGCCTTTGGGCGGCAGGTGGCTGATCGCTCTCGGCGGGACCGGCGGCTGGGCTGGGGGTATCCGTACGGTGTGGTGGAGAGCCGTCTGAGCACCGATGAGTTGACCAACATGCGTGTCCGGTTCGACCGGCTGCGGGTTGTGATGCCAAGCGGGATCGAGGTGGATTGCCCCGGGAACTGCGACCTGCCCTCGATGGACATTTCCGAGCGTTTCAACGCGAGCACCGCGTCGTTCACGGTGAGTCTCGGGGTCCCGCTGTGGCAGAAAGAGCGGGCGAACGCGCTGGATATCGGTGAGAGTGACTGGCGGATCAAGCGTTTGTATCGCGTTGAAGAAGCGGAGGCATCGGACGAGAACTCGGGGGAGAACCCGCAGGGCATGCTGGTGCGCAAGGTGAACGCCCGGCTCGTCATGGAGGGGGACGACACAACGGATATGGAGGTGCTCCCGCTGATCCGCGTGGGTCACGCGGCGGGTGAGGATATCGGGACGCCTCGTCTGGAGCGGACCTTCGTGCCGCCCTGCATGCTTCTCAGCGGGTCGAGCGTGCTGCGCGAGATGATGCGCGGGATCGCGAACGATGTTGAGGCGGCGCGGGGTGAGACGGTCGTGCAGATGACGCGCGGCGGTTTCAATCTCGAGCAGATGCGGGGGGTGCATGTCCAGCAGATGATCCGCCTGCAGACGCTGAACACCTACGCGTCGCGGCTCATTCACCTGGTGCGTGCGGAGGGCGGTGTCGGGCCTTTCGAGATGTATCTCGAGTTGCGAGGCTTGCTGGGCGGGCTGGCTTCGCTTCAGCCCGATCGCGATGCGTGGGACGCGCCGGATTACAACCACGACGACCCCGGGCGGGTATTCGAGGTGCTGTGCGATCGGATCCGTGGGCAGCTGCGGAGCGAGGGCACGGCGAGCTGGGCACGGGTGCGGTTCGAGATGAAGGACGGCGTGCTTGTCGCGGAATTGAACGACGAGCAGCTCACCAAGCCCAACGAGTACTTCCTGGGTATCCAGACGGGGCGGGATCCGCGCGAGCTCGCGAAGATGGTGGAGGATCAGGGTGAGTTCAAGCTGACGGCGATGAGCAAGGCGACGACGCGGGTGCGGGGTGTGCACCTTGCGGAAGAGCGCCATCCCCCGCTCGAGCTGCCTGCTCAGATCGGGCTGCATTACTTCAGGATCGACCGGAGCCAGAGCACGCGGGTTTGGGGTCTGATCGAAGAGGAGAAGGTGCTCGCCCTCAATTTCCCGGGGGTCGAGCGTAACGAATTCGATGATGTTTCGCTGTACATGACGATCCCCGACTGATCGCGGGGCTGGTATCGGCTGCGCGGGCTCACGGCGCGGCATCGGGCTCGGCACGATCGGGGATGGAGCGAAGGCGGATGAAGCTACTCGGAGTCTGTGAAGAGCTGTTTCAGTATGTGTGCCGGCTGAACCGGTCGGCCCGGAAGGGCGCGCCGATGGAGCCGACGATGGTTCGCTCGGATCTCAAGACCATCCTCTCTCGGCAGCGATCGAAGGCCGGTGGGGATGCGGTCTTGGCGCAGCAGTACGACAAAGTCGAGCGTCCGTTGATCTACTTCGTGGATTTCATGATCGAAGAAAGCCAGCTGCCCTTTGCGAGCGAGTGGAAAGCGAGCCGACTTCAGAACGAGTATTACAGCGTCAATGACGGCGACGAGCATTTTTTCGATCTTCTGGACGAGACGCTGCGGGACACGAGCCGGGAGGCAACGGAGCGCCTGAGCGTGTTCTACACCTGTCTCGGGCTGGGCTTCACGGGGTTCTACGCGGGGCAGCCCGAGTATCTGCGTCGCAAGATGATGGAGATGAACGCGCGACTCCGGGACATCATGGAGACCGAGGCGGGGGCGCGGATCGTCCCCGAGGCGTACGAGCACACGGACACGAGCGACCTGATCCAGCCTCCCACACGGAGCCTGGTGAGCCTCGTGATCGCGATGGTGGTGGTGCTCGTGTCGCTGATCGTGACGAGTGTGTATCTCTATCTCTCGCAGTCCGCGGAGATGCGCGACGCGTTCGACGCGATCGACGGTGCGCTCGTGGCGGATGGTGACCAAGGCTGAGTGAACGCGCGGCCCCGATCGGGCCGCACGGAGGCGGAAACGGATGCGTGGACTGATCGCGAAGGGCATGGCGCTGCCGATCCCGGGGAAAGCGGCGATCGGCATGGTTCTGGCAGGCGGCATCTACGGCGTGTTCACGCTGCTGAAGATGCCGCAGCTCGGGTTCATGCTGGGCGTGGCGATGGCGGTCGTGACCTTCGTGCTGGCGCTGTTCGCGTTTGTCATGGAGAAACGGGACAAGAAGAAGGCCAGCGAGGTGGAGGCGAGTATCGCGGACAGTGCCGCGGCGACGCCCAGCGGTGTGAACAAGGTCGCGGACCGGGCGAAGCTCGATGACCTGAGGAGGCAGTTCGAGGGGGGCGTGCAGACCTTCCGCGACTACGGGAAGAATCTCTACGACATGCCGTGGTATGTCGTGGTGGGCGAGCCGGGCTCGGGGAAGACCGAGGCGATTCGGCACAGCGGGATCGGGTTTCCCCCCGGTCTGCAGGACCAGTTGCAGGGTACGGGCGGCACGGTGAACATGAACTGGTGGTTCACCGACCAGGCGGTGATTCTCGATACCGCAGGGCGTTTGCTGTTCGAGGATGTCGCGCCGGGCGAGAACAACGAGTGGCGGGAGTTCCTCAAGCTGCTGCGGTCGAGCCGGCCCAATTGCCCGATCAACGGGATGCTGCTGGTGATCCCCGCGGACACGCTGATCACGGATCGTGCCGACGACATCGAGAAGAAGGCGGGCAAGATCGCCCAGCAGTTCGACCAGATTCAGAGGTCTCTCGGCGTCCGTTTCCCGGTGTTCGTGCTGATCACCAAGGCGGACCTGATCAACGGTTTCCGAGAGTTCTTCGATGACATCACGGACCCGCGGCTCACCGCGCAGATGCTGGGCTGGTCGAACCCGGGAGATCTCGACGAGCCGTTCAAGCCGGACCGGGTGGAGGACCACCTCGCGACGGTCCGTGATCACCTCCTGCAGCGGCGTTTCGGGATGCTGCAGGACCCGGTTCACAGCGAGGATCCGAAGGGTCGTCGGATCGATCAGGTCGATGCGCTGTACAAGTTTCCCGAAGCGATCACGGAGATCTCCTCGCGCCTGCGTCGGTATCTCGAGATGATCTTCGTCGCGGGCGAATGGAGCCAGAAGCCGCTCTTCCTGCGGGGGATCTACTTCACCAGTTCGATGCGGGACGGCGACGCGCTGGATGCGGACCTCGCGGAGGTGCTGGGCGTCGGGGTGAACTCGCTCCCCGAGGGCAAGCTCTGGGAGCGTGAGCGGAGCTATTTCCTCCGCGATGTGTTCCTGGACAAGGTTTTCAAAGAACGGGGGCTGGTGACGAGAGCGGCGAACGCGGGTCAAGTCAAACGCAAGCGGGCGATGGTGCTCGCGGGGACCGCGGCGGTGGTCAGCCTGCTGCTCGGCGTCATGATCTGGTACAGCTATTCGCAAACAAAGCGGCAGATCCAGAACCCCCGTGATTTCTGGGTCGCGATGAAGACCATCGTGACCGATGTTGCCTACGACAAAGAGAACGAGCAGGAGGGGCTCGAACCCGATGAGGCTGTCCGGCGGTATCTCAGCCCGATCACGGAGGCCGGGGGAGAGCGAGAACTCATGCTCTCCCGCCCTCTTGAGTATTCAGGGAAGGGCGTCGAACTCGACGGAACGAAGCAGACCTATCTCGAGCTCTTCGAGCGTGCAAAGCGGTACTACGAGGAGAACAGTTCATCGACTGGTTTGTTTGCGCTCGTCGCGGCGATGCCGGGCGGGGGCAGCGATGTGTTTAAGCGGCAGTTGCCGACGCAGCGTTCGCTGTTCGATCATCTCGTGCTCGCGCGGGCGACCGATCTCGCGAGGGCGGACATCATCGAATCGGGCGGCGACGGGGAGTCCTGGGGAGTCGACGATGCAGGGACGGGCGCGCTCTCCGGTCTGATTTCGTTCGAGGTTGCGGCGGCGACGGGCCGGGGCGAGCCCCTGGACGGCGCGGGGTTCGAGGACCTCATCCGGTTCACTGTTCCCTCGTCGCAGGCCGGGTCCGCGACGGCGGACACGGAATCGGATCGAGAGGATCCGGTTGGGCAGGCCCGGTCTTACTACGAGTGGCTGTACGGGAGCGAGGCGCCGTGGCCGCCCGCGGCGGTGAACGCGGGGTCGTCCGCGGCGATCGAGGCGGTCGATGCGGGCATCGAAGCGTTCAACAGGTACTGGCGCGATCCGCGGGGCGAGGGCACGCTGTTCGGCAAACTCCGTGCTCTCCGGGACGCGGGGCGGGCGCTCCGGGCTGCTGAGGATCGCCTCGCGGGCGTGTCGGCGCGGCTGGAGCAGGCACGGACCTTGGGTGATTACGAGGCGCTCGCGGAAGCCTGGGCACGCGAGTACGACGCGTATCTGCAGGCGTATACCGGCTTCGAGACCTCATTCGTGGGAGTCTCGGATGAATTCACCGTTGACGGATTCCGCAACAGCAACATCGCCGACGAGGCGCGCCGGGCGGTTTGGGAGAGCGCTCGGACGGCTTATGACGGGTTGATCTCTCAGTTCGGAGATGAAGACGCGGTGGGCTCGCTCGACCAAGAGAAAGAGGGCGAGGCGAGGCTGCTTGCATGGCGCGAGGGGTTGGTGAGCGCGCGGGCGTCGGCGCAAGAGAATTACCAGGAGACCGCCCGCCGTCTCGTTGAGTCCATCGAGGAAGATCTCATACCCGAACACCTCGCGATGTCTGCGGGTGTGCGGCTGTATACACAGCGTCGCTCACTCTACGACGAAGCGAAACGGGCACTCGCGGCGGGCATGCCGGAAGCGGATTCGCTTGAAGATGTGCTCGACCAGATCGACGAGCGGGCACGGGCTGCCCTGCTCACGACCACTCCCGCGGCTGTCGGTGAAGTCGGCGCCACGGCCGGGATGGTGATCCGTGCCGCTGCGCGGCGCGCCCGGCTCGGTGCGCTGAGCGAGAAACTGGGCCGGCTTGAGAATTGGCAAGCGGTTCTGTCCCGAGGTGGGCAGCCCGCGATGCCGCTCGTTCCGCTTTCTGGATTGGCGGCTCTCGAGTACCCGGCGAAGTTCAATCCCGAGAACAACCTCGATCTGCTCGCTGAGTTCGAGACGATCCGGGCGAAGGCGTCCCGGACCGATCCGGTGGACGGCGCGTATGTTCTTGACGGCAAGTCGATCTCGGAGGCGGTCGAGTCGATCGAGCAGGGTCTCGAGTCGCACTTCAACGAGTACGAGCGATTCTGGACCGAGCGGGTGCCGGTCGCGGCTCGTGTCGCGCCGGCGCCGGAGATGGGCTGGGGCGAGATGCGCCGGGCTCTGCTCGTCAGCGATCAGACGCGATCGGCGTTGGGCGATCTCCGTGAACTGATGATCGAAGCGCTCTCGTTTGCAGCAGAGTCGGAGGACGCGAGCGATCGTGCGCGCGATCTGCTCTCGGCTCTCCGCGAGGAGGAGGGCAACGAAGATCTGCGGTCTCGTGTCTACTCCTCGATGATCCCGGCGTGGTCGGGGCTTCGCCAAGAGCCCGGGCCTGCGGGAGAGGCGCTCCTGCGGGCGGCGGAGGGGGGCGCGATCATCAATCGCTACTTCCCGATCCCGCTGACCCGGTCGCTCTCGGGGCCCGAGGAGGCGTATTGGCGCAGTTTCGCGATCGAGGGGATCGAGAAGATCGCGTCCGCCTCGGCGGGTCAGGAAGAGCGCGCGCTTCTCGCGGTCGAGCCTGATTGTCAACGATTCCCGATCACGCTCGACGCGGCTCCCGGGGCGGGGCTTTCCCACAGTCGGGTCGAAGAAATCCGCGGTGTGCTCTCTGGGGTTGGGGTGCTCACGAGCACCGAGGAAGTTATCGGCACAGAGAGCCCGTTCCTCGGGATCGCGAATGACCGCGTTCGGGGCGCGCTCGATCTGCTCAACGGCGGGACATTGCTCCGAGACCCGGCGCGAGTCGGGCGTCTGCGTTCCGCGCTCCGCGTTGCGAATTTCCTGAACGATAACGCCGATCGCCTGACCTTTACGCTCGCGTACAGAGGCCTGAATCTCCCACGGAATCAGTCGGAACGGACCGATCCGATGTGCGAGCAGATCAAGGTGGAGGGAAAGCGGGGCATCGGCGCCGATGCGGACTTCACCTACTTCCAAGGACCTGAGGTTCTCTCGACTTACCGATGGACGCTCCCGATGCGGCAACCCGCGGTCATGGAGTTCATTCCGGGTGAGAACGGGCCGCTGACGGCGCGTCTTTCGGATTGGGGCCCGCTCGTCGCGCTCGTGCAGGAAAGAGGCGAGCCGATTGATGGGCAGACGGTGTGGCCGCTGCCGATCGCGCTGAGCAACGGGAGGACCTTCTGGATGGGGGCCGTGTTCTCCGAAGGCGAAGCGTCGCGGCTCGGTGAGCTCAGGCGTGACTGGCCGATGGCAGCGGACTGGCGGTGAACCACGCCGCGGGCGTTCATGTCCGCGACGGGAAGAGAAGCGGGGCAGCATGCCGAAGACCGACCCTGACATCGCGGTGAGCTCCCGGCGGGTTTGGCTCGCGGTGCTCGGCAAGCACCCCGGCTGGAACGATCATCTCGACGACATCGGGCTTGATACCGAGCGGCTCGTCGCGGTGAAGCGACGGCTCTATGTCGACGGCATCGGTGGGGTGATCAACGCCGGGACATGGGAGGCGCTTCCGGAGGGCGAACGCGATGAAGGGTTCGCCCACTCGTTTTTCTGGCGTCAAGCGGATGGGATGATCGTCGGGCGGATGTGGTCATCGAGTGACGGCAAGGGTCGGAAGAAATATCCGATGATCGCGTGCGCGATGTGCCAGGGGTTGCCGTTCTCCTTCGTTGCCGGTCCCGTTCTGGAGCGGCTCCGCCGGCTCGAGGCGACATTCAAGGAGGTCTCGACCGCTGCCGAAGTGATCGGTGCGACGGATCGCATGAGGACCGAACTCGGCGAACTCGCGTCGTTCGCTCCCGAACTCAATGGTGAGCCCGTCGCGGGAGAAGGTCGGCCCGGCTCGGCGGCTGACCTGATCGCGGGCGGGGCGCTCGGCGACGGCGGCGTGGGGCTCAAGCGGGTCCTGTACCAGGTCGAGCGCGAGATGGGGGCGTTCACGAAGCCGGACGGCAGCGGCACCGCGAGCCGGAGCCGGTCGGTGGATGTGCGCGGACAGCACCTCCGTGTCCCGAGTCCGAACGGCGTTGGTGAGCTCGGGCGTGAACCGGAATCGATCGGGCTCTGGTGCCGGCTTCTGCTCAACAGAATCGACCCGCTCGTCCCGCTCTTCTTTGCTGTCAAGGATGGGCGCCGCTGGGTGGATGTGATCGTTGGTGAACTCGGGCCTTCGACTCTTTCGTGCCTGCAGGCGGGAACGGAGAGCTATCCGCTCACCTCAGATATTCCCTTCACGATCGAGGGTGAGATCGGCGCAACGCTCGCTGAGTTGATCGAGCGGTCGCAGCGGGGGGAAATCCGCGAGACCGATCCGTGTTTCGTGGATGTCCCGCAGGAACGCCTGGCGCCCTTCCTGCGCCCGAAACGACCGATGCGTCCTGCGGAAGCGAGCTCGAGCCCGAAGAAGCCCACGGCGATAATCGTCGTCGCTGCGATCGTGATTGCCGTGGTGGTTCTTTCAATCGTGCTGGCGCGCATCTTCACGGGAAGCGGAGGCGGCGCGAGTCCGTCCGAACCTGGTCCGGCGGAGGTGTCACGCGGTGTCCCCGATGACGAAGAGGCCCCCTCAGCCGATCAGGCCCTCATCCCGGAGGTGACGGGGTCTTCCCCCTCGCCCGAGCGACTGGCCTCGTTCCGTGCATGGTGCGATTCCTACGGGAGTTTCTTTCAGCCGTTCGTCGAGACGCTCGACCGATCACGGGTGAGGGAAGATCCATCGCTTGCGCCCGGCTTGCTCAGCGCAATCGATCGGGCGGAGGCCGCGGGTGACGAGGTCGATCCGCTGCTGGCGACACCGGGTCGATTCAGGAGTCTCTCATCGCTCGTCGAGTCTCCGCCGGACGACATCTACAAGGACGGGTTCGAGAAGACGATCGACCGGGGCGAATCGGCGATAGACGCCGTCCGTGCTGCGATGTTCGCGGAATCATGGGAGACCCGTGCGCAACTCGAGCGGCTCTTCGAGAGGGTCGGTGAAGCGGGCGGGGACGGGGAAGGGCTCATCGAGCCGATCGTTGCGGGGCTCGAAGCGGATGATGGTGAGTCGGTCGCCGCAGCCGTGCACCGGACCGTCGAGCTGCGACCGGCGATCGTTGCGGTAACCGACCAACTTGCGTTGTTCGAACGCGCTCAGAACGACCTTGGGAAACTGGAGAACGCGAGCATTTTGGATGTCGCTCTGTCGCTCGATCCGGCGAGGGGTGTGCGGGCCGAGACCCTCGAGGGTTGGCTCTCCACTGTTGGCGCCCGAGCCTCGGAATGGGCCGAGTTGGCCTCCGCCGTCGGGCAGTCTGCGGAGAAGGGGTTGGATCGCGTCGATCCCGAGCTGCTCTCGGCGCGGATGGCGCAGGTGGGGCAGCCCCGGGGAGAGCGTGCTTCTCTCGCTTACATAAGAGCGTGGGGGGAGGCGGTCTCCGATCCGGCTCTCTACCTGCTTGATCCTGACACCGATCCGAGGCGTCGCCTCGCGGGGCTTCCCTCGGTCGGCGAGTTCCGCGATGCACTCGCGGCGCTGGAGGCCGAGTCGCCGAACGCGGAGACTGCTGAGCTCGCTGGGATGCTCGGGGCGTACGCATCGTCTTCAGACGCGCTTGCTGGCGTGCCTTGGAATGAGGCGACCAGGGAACGCGTGGTTGGTGAAACCACGGATCTCGTCTCGCTCGCGGGAACGATCGCCGAGCGGATCGATGCCGAACGCCGTCGCCGGGCGGTCGAGGTGGAACGGTACATCGCGGAACTCCGCGCCGAATCGGCGATCAGCTCAACAGGATCCGGTGCGGTCGACTCGGCCTGGGTGGACGCCCGGGATCGTGCGATCGAGATCTATGAAGCCGACGGCGATGTTGTCCGGTTCTCCAGGGCGATCGATGCGGCGAGAAGCCGTCTGGCTGAAATCGAAGACCGGCTGCCGATCGCGTCGATCGGGGCCGCCTCGTTTGGGGACGCGACCGAAACGCTGCGTCTTGCTGCTGCTCGTGAGCGCGAAGCTTTCGTCGCCGCTGCGATCGCGGATGGTGAGGACGCCGATTTCAGCGGCTACGACGAGTGGGTCGCGGAACTCGCGGAAGACGAGAGGCTCTACGACCGGCTCACGAGGGCGATGGCGCGGTGGTTGCTGCCAGTGGACCACATCGAGGGGGTCGCGGTCGGCGTGGCGGCCGCTTCGTGGCATGGATCATGGACCGCGGCGCGGGCTCGCGAGGCCGAGGCGTTCGGTCGACTGGCGTCGTACACGAGCGCATTGCTGGCGAGCGAACCGGGTGTGCTCCGTGCGATGGCCCAAGACAAATCTCTCCCCGCCGCTTCTCGTTGGGTTGCGTGGACTCGTCTCGAGCGTGAGGATCCGGCGTGGTTGGGCGACCACGCGAACATCGCGGCCGATGCAAGCGTGGCGCAGGAGTTGCTCGCGGCAACGGAGACGCTCGACCCGGAGATCGCCGCCCCTGTCGCTTCGGCGATCCGGGACACCGCGACGCGACGCTGGCTCGCGTGCGCACGCGACGCGTCGCCCGACGAATTCGCGGCGCTGGTCCCCGTTGCGATGCGGCTCGGTGTGGATCCTGAGGGGCTGACCGGTGCGATCCGGTTCGACTGGTTCGTCGAATCCCTCCGCGGGCGCGTCGCGCGGGGCGATGAACTGGACCGTGCTGGTCTGCTTGAGGAACTCGCAGCGATCGCGGCGGCTGCGGCTGACAATGCAGATGCGGCGTCCTGGGTCGGTTCGTTCGTCGACGAACTCGAAGCAAGGGAAGGGCGGGAGATTGACTATCGCGTGATCGGGCCCGCCCGTGCGGGGTGGACGGTCGAGCCTTTCGACGGGGGGCGTCGACTCGTGTACACCTGGGATCCGGGCGGGGACCCGAAGCGGCTGGGTTTCAGGCTCGTGGAGTCTCCGGAAGCGGGGGTGTTCTATCTTTCGGAAACCGAAGCGCCGCTCTGGTTGATGACGGGCTACGCGCTCGGGGGACCGTATCGCGATGCGTTGCTCGGAGCACTTCCGGATGACTGGGACCCGCTTCCCGATACGCGGCTCGGCCCGCGAGTGTGGACTTGGGGGGCGTTCCGGGGCGACCGAACCATCCGGCGCGCACGGACTTGGGTGGAACGAAACGACACGCCCGATCGGCCGTTCTACCCGGAAGGGATGGAAGATCGCGTCGGGCGTCCGGGGGACAACCATCCGATTCAGCGTCTTTCGGCGCACGCGGCGGTGACACTCGCCGCTGCTGCGGGGTGTCGATTGCCAACCGAAGCGGAGTGGCGTGCGGCGAGCGCCGGGGCGATCGACCTCGTGCCGGGCGAGGGCATGAATCTGCGCGATGAGACATTCGACACCCAGCGTGCACACACGCTGTCGCTCGGGTCCGGGATTGCGGTCGTCTGGCCTGATCAGCAGTCGTTCGCGGACGGGATGGAGGGCTTGCCGGTGGGCGCGGCGGCCGAGTCGTACCCGGGTTCGGATGGGACGCTCTGGTTTGCTGCTGTTGATGCCGGCGGGACCCGAGGATTCAACCATCTGATCGGGAATGTCGCGGAGTATGTGATCGGCTCACTCGAATCAGGTGTCCCGCTGGGCGATCGCGGGACGATCGAGGACGCGGTTCGCCGCGCGTCCGATGCGGCCGGTCTGCGACTGAGGGTGATCGGCGGATCGGCGCTCTCGCCTTCCTCGCTGCCGGTGGACCGGGGGATCGAACCGGCGACCGAGCCGGGAAAACTGGGCTTCACGGATGTAGGGTTCCGACTGGCGTTTTCACCGGGGGTCGAGGCGCCATTGGTCGTCGTGGTGAGCGAGAAACTCGCCGATGCGCCGTTTCTGCGCATCGTGGATTAACGCGCTGGGAGTTGTCACGGTCCTCGTGGGTCTCTGTAGTTTGTGCTAACATCGGGTGTCGGTTCACTTTCTCGACGAGCGGGGTGCCCAGATGGGAAGAAACATGAGGCGGAATGTGCGAGCACTCGCGATCGCGAGCGGGTCGGCGGTCGGGCTCTCCGGCTGGGCGTTGCCCGCGATATGCGCGGGCGGTTTGATCACGAGCGGCACGATCGCGGCCGAATCCGCGGTCGAGGGGCGGGCGTTTCCGATCGGGGATGTGGAGGTGGTTTACGCGCCGGGCACCTCGGCTCCGGTCGAATCGTCATCGCTCGAGTCGGTGAGTGTCGAACTGGTCCGGCTTGCCGATGGTCTGCTCGTGGCGCCCGGGGGTGAGGCCGGCACCGCGGTCGTCATGCCGATCGCATCGTTCGGAGCGGGCCAACCCGCGCGGATCGATTCGTCCGGGATCCGTGCGTTGCTTGAGGCGGTGCACGCGGAGTTCATTCGGCGAACCGGAACCAAGGCGTATGTGGTGCCGGATGCCACGCAGATTCTGCTGCGCGGCGAAGGCGAGGACTATCGCGCCGGTGATGCGGGCTTGCGTCTCGTTGTGTATCCGAGCCGAGTCCGAGTGAGCGCACCGGCGCCCGCGAACGACGCTCCGGCGTCGGAGAGTCAACCCGTGTCCGAGCCTGTCGCGGATCCCGGATCTGCGACCGACGGCGTGACGGTCCGGCAGACGAAACCTCCCCGCGGGAGCGGAGAATCCTCCCCGGTCAACGAGGAGCGATCTGCACCGGTGATCGTGGACACAACTGATCCGGATGATCACCAGCGTGAACCGTCGGCACGCATGGACCGGTCCGCGTCCGTCGAACCCGTTCGTCTCGCGCCGGCCGCGGGGAACCCGGTTGATCCTGCTGAGCTTCCAGTGCGGGACATCCCGATCGATGAGGCTCTCGACGGGGCGTCGCCTTTCGTGATGACGGGTTTCGAGTTCAGCTATCCCAAGCCGCACCCGGCGCTTCCGTCGGCGGACGAGTTGGGGGAGATCACGGTTCGGCTCATCCGGACACCGAGCGGGCTCATCGCCCGGGATGGGGATGGCGATCCGGTCCGTCTCGCGGACCTCGGTGCAGACGGCCCGGAAAGGCTGCATTTCAGCGCATTCGAGGCATCGCTTGCGGCGGTGCTGCGGTCGTTCCGGGAGCAGTCGATCGTCGGTGTGCTCGTGACCCCCGACCCCGACAAGGGCATCGGGCCTGATGAGATCGAGGGCTACTACGACGAACGGTCGGATTACGGGGTGACCACGCTCCCGATCCTCGTGTATGTGCCTCAGGTTACACGGATCAAAACCATCGCATCGGGCGACCGGATCCCGACCGAGGACAGGCTGGACAGCGACAAGCACCGGACCATTGTTCGTGGCTCGCCCCTGAAGCCGGGAGAGGCGGACCGGCCCAACGCGCTGCTCCGATTCGAACCGCTGAACACCTACGCGTTCCAGAAGAGCCGTCATCCGGGTCGGCGGGTGGATGTCGCGATCGCGGACGCAAGCATCCCGGGCGAGCCCGAGACGCAGGGCGACGCGGAGGTGCAGTATCTGGTGCAGGAGATCAAGCCCTGGACCGCGTACTTCCAGCTCTCCAACACGGGCACGGAGCAGACCGATGAGTGGCGCGAGCGCTTCGGGTTCGTCCACAACCAGTTGCTCGGCTTCGACGACATCCTCACGCTCGATTACATCACCAGCAACTTCCGGGAGAGCCACGCCGCGATCGGGTCGTACGAGTTCCCGATCACGCCGGACGGGCGTCTCCGGGGCAAGGTGAACGGCGAGTGGACCGAGTACCGTGCGAGCGATGTCGGCGTTGCCAACGAGCGGTTCGAGGGACGGACTTTCGGGTTCGGTGGCGAGCTGATCTATAACTTCCTGCAGGTCGATGATCTGTTCGTCGATGCGTACGGCGGTGCGTTCTGGCGTGATATCGAAGTGATCAATGTCGGTCTGGTTGACGGGCGCGGACAGGAAGATGTGCTTGTCGCGGACTTCGGTGTTCGTGCGGAGCGTCGGCGAGCGAATTACGCGTTCGGTGCCGACGCGGGTCTCGAGGTCTCGCTCAACGAACTGCTCTCAACGAGCGAGAGCAAGCTCGAACGCCTGGGTCGTTTGAATCCCGATGAGGACTGGACCGTCGCGCATCTCGATGTGGATTTCAGCTTCTATCTCGATGGCGTGGGCTCGTGGAACGCGGGCAACCGGGCGCTCGTCCACGAGATCGCGATGAGCGTGAGCGGGCAGTATGCGTTCAACAACCGCCTCGTTCCGAACTACCAGACGGTTGGCGGCGGCCTCTATCGGGTTCGCGGGTACGACGAGTCGGTCGTCGCGGGCGATTCGGGCATCTTCGGCACCGTTGAATACCGGTTCCACCTGCCCAACGCGCTGCCGGTGGACGACAACCCGCCAACGGTTTTCGGACGACCTTTCCGCGTTGCGAGGGACAGCGAGGGACTCCCGCCTGACTGGGACTTCATCGCGAAAGCCTTCCTGGATGCCGGGTATGTCGAGAACAGCCGCGCGCTCGGCTTCGAGAGCGAGGAGAGCCTGCTGAGCACGGGGCTCGGGCTCGAGATCCAACTCGCGCAGAATTTCAGTTTTCGGACCGACTGGGGCATCGTTCTGGACGAGATCGCGTCGGGTACACCGACTCCGACGACTGTAGGGACGCAGCGGTGGCACTTTGTCTTCACGCTGCTCTACTAGTTTCGTTGATCCTGATGTAGACTGGACTTACGGGCGCTCTCCCCAGGGCGCCGTCTGTGCGGATCGTGCGTTTGCCGAGAGAAGAGAAAAGAGGACACCGACATGACGCATCGTCAATCGAAGAGCCGGGTCGAGGGTCGTGGCCGCCGCGGAATGCGGGGCGGGCTGATCACCGCGGGCGTGCTGGCGGGCGTGGTGAGTGTCCCTGCGCTCGCGGGGCCCCAGGGCGAGCAGGTGGTTCACGGGCAGGCGCGATTCTTCCGAAGCGGGAACCACACGCAGATCACAACCAGTGATCGCGCAATCATCAACTACGACTCGTTTAACCTCAACCGCTTCGAGTCGGTGCGGTTCGTGCAGCCCAACGCCCAGTCGCGGGTGCTCAACCGGATCTCGAGCGATATGCCGACCCTGATCAACGGGTCGATCTTCGCGAACGGCAATGTCTACTTCGTCAACCGGGCCGGGATCTACTTCGGGCAGAACTCGGTGATTAATGTCGGCGGGCTCTACGCGGCGGCCGGCAACATGTCGAACCGCGACTTCCTGAACAATGTGAACCGGTTCACAGATCTGCAGGGGGCGGTCGTCAACCGCGGCGAGATCTCCGCGTCCCGCGAAGCGCACCTCGTGGGCCGTCGGGTGGCGAACTTCGGGAGCGTCGTGGCGCCGGATGGTCTGATCACGATGTCGGCCGGTAAGGATGTCCTCCTGGGTGAGCAGGGCGGTCGAGTCTTCGCCCGCATCTCCGGCGACGCGTCCAACAACGGACGGGTCGGGGTGGAGAACCACGGGGTGATCGACGCGGGATCGGGCCGGGTCATCGCGGGTGTGGGTGACCACTTCGCACTTGCGCTGTACGACACCTCGGTCATCCGCGGGTCGTCGGTCCGCGTCGCGGGCGGTGCGGAGAGCACCGTGAAGGTCAGCGGCGAGATCGACGCGACGAGCGACACTGGACGGGGCGGGTCCATCGATGTGCTCGGCGGGCGGATCGGCCTCTACGGCGCCGAACTCGACGCGAGCGGCGCCCGCGCGGGCGGCGAGATCCACATCGGCGGGGACTACCAGGGCGTGGGCGATCGCCTGCGCAGTGAGGTCACGCTCGTGGACAGCGCGACCTCGCTCTCGGTCGACGCGACCCGGCACGGGCACGCGGGACGGGCGATCGTCTGGTCCGACGGCGCGACGGTGTTCCGCGGGAGCATCAGCGGTCGGGGCCAGAACAAGGGCGGCTTCGCGGAGGTCAGTTCGCTCGGGTACCTGGATTTCAACGGCTCGTTCGACCTGAGCGGTGCGGTGCGGAACGGCACCCTCCTGCTTGATCCCAAGAACATCTACATCACGCCGACGGATGTGGGCGGGGCGACCGCGATCGGCGATGTCGATGATTTCTCGGTTGATTCTTCCCTGACCACAACGATCCATGACGACTTGCTGAGCAGTTGGCTCAACGGCGGCGTCGCGGGCGATGTCATGCTCAAGGCGAACAACGACATCGTGTTCGCGCCGTTTGCGGAGGTCGTGCAGAACCCGGGCGAGACCAACTCGCTGCGGCTGTTCGCCGGTCGCCGGGTTGCCTTCGGTGTCAATTCCTCGCTCGTGATGGGCGGGGGCAGCCTTTTCGCGATCGCGAACGCGGTGAACGAGGTCGGCTTTGTCGCCGCGGATCGTGACGCGGGGCCCGGTTCGATCTTTATGGCGCCGCTGTCTCGCATCGACATCCAGGGCGCCGGGCAGGTCGCGGATTTCCGGATCGACGCGGTCGGGGGGACACCCGGTTCGGCGGTCATGCTCGGGGCGTTGACCGCGCCGACGGTCAACATCGCGGCGAACGCGGCGGCGAGCCAGGTGCTCCTTGGTGATGACAACAACGCCCTGACGCCCCAGGTGGGTGTCGGCAGCGATATGACGATCAGCGCGGGCAACCGCGTGGCCTTCATCAACCTGCCGGGCACATGGTCGTTCGGGAGCCTCGATGTCACGGCACCCCAGACGATTTTTGACGCGAACGCGGCAGGCGTGTCCGCGACGGCGGGCTCGCTGCGATTCGCCGGAACGGGCGCGGGGCTCCGGACCGACACCACCGGGCTGTTCACAATGAGCGGCCCTGTGACGCTCGAGACCGGTTACACAGCGTTCGGCGGGGTCCTCTTCGATTCCACGCTCTCGCTGGGCGGTGATATCGCGGCCGGGGGCATGGAGTTCCAGGGCGGTGTCACGCTCACGGACAGTGTCTCGCTGACGCTGAACGGCGTGGGCAACATGCTTTTCGGCTCAACGGTCGAGGGCACCGGCGTTGCGACGGAAGACCTCACGATCAATCTCGCGGGGCTCGGTGACCTCACCTTCAACGGGCAGGTCGGGCAGATCCTCCAGTCGATCGGCGATGTTGCGGTCAACGGGCTCACCGGCACATTCTCGGTGAACGACTTCTTCTTCGCAAACTCGCTGACCTCGACGAGCGGCGCCGGCACCGTGAGCCTCGGCAACGACGGCGACCTGATCGCGCTGCTCGCGCCGAACGGCACCGGAAACGCGCTCGAGATCGATGCCGCCGCGACGAACCTCGCGGGCAACATTCTCGCGACCTCGGGGGCCGTGTCGATCATGGGCCCGCTGACCGTCGCGGGTGATCGCTCGATCGGGACGCTCGGCGCGAATGGACAGATCAGCCTCGGTTCGGTGGTTCTCGATGCCTCGGCTGGCGATACCAACCTCACGCTCAACACCTTCGCCGGGGGCGGGGTCCTCCTGGCGGACGGCGCGGGCGAGTCGGTTGTCCGCGATCCTTCGGGCGCGAACAACGCCGACCTGAACATCAACTCGTTCGGCAGCGGTGTCACGCTGGGTGATGTGCTTGCGAACGGGGCGGCGGACAACTTCCTTCGCTTGGTTGAGATCCAGGCGGGTGCGGGAACGGTGGACTACGCGGGGACGCGGTACGCCGCCGAGACGCTGACACTGAACGCGAGTGCCCACAACCTCGCGAATGCCGACACCGTCTTTGGTGACGCATTCGGCACAACGGGCGTGACCACCAATATCTCGTTCCTGGGCGGAAACCTGAATGTCGCGGGCGGCCGCACTCTGGAACTGAACGCGAACGGCGCCGGCGGGAATGTCGCGCTGTTCGGAGCACGCGCCAACGCCGCGGGCTCGCGGATGGTGCTCCGTGCGACCGATACCGTGTCGCTGGGGACGGGCGATCTCGTCGGCGGCGGTGGTGGGTCACCCTTCGCGTCGATCGATGTTGTTGCGGCGGATGCGAACATCGGCAACGCCCTTTTCGTGACCGACCTTCTTCTCGATCCGACGAGCGACTCGCTCACCTTCGGCGGGGCGAACGCCGGGTCGATGAGCATCGACGCGGGCGAGATCGCGACCCTCAACGCCGGCTCGATCGGGACGCTCTCGCTCGGGAGCAACGATCGCGCCAACTTTGCGGCCTACAACGGCAGCACAACACTGATCGGCGGGACGCCTCTGACGGGTGTCGCGCAGCTTGATGTCTTTGGGAACACCACTGTCTCTGGTGGTTTCGTGACGAGCGCCGCCGGGGTGAATTTCTTCGGGCCGACGGTGCTCGCGGATAACGCATCGGTGCAGACCAATGCGTCGCAGGTCAGGTTCTTCTCGTCGCTCACCGCGGGGAACAGCGCGGCGCTGACCGACACCGGCAACGGTCTGATCTCGTTCGTGAACACGGTCCCCGTCCCGGCGGGCGCGGAGGTCGCCGCGGCGATCAACGCCGCGGTGGGCGGAGGCTCGCTCACGATCA
>MDTG01191321.1_pt1 | contig 63165 bp, 63 predicted proteins | sample 811421 | NCBI WGS metagenome assembly MDTG01 (sample SAMN05326645, study PRJNA326480) | marine metagenome | isolation source: seawater | place: Pacific Ocean: South East | collected 2011
AACGCAAGTTCTGCTGTTGTATATGTAGTTCCCTCATGTACTAAGCTTAGGTTATATGTACCTGTTGCATCTGTTAAGATTTGGAAGTTTTGAGTTTCATTTACTTCTTCTACACCATTTTCAGTTGTATCTAGTTTTAAACTTATTTCAGATTTATTCCAAGTTACTTTATAAAATGGTATATCTTGTTTTCCTAATTCATTTTTAAATGTTATATCATATTGGTGGGAACCGTTTGCTAAAGTTGTTTGAGTAACTTCTATATCATCTGATGTTACATCTAGAACATAAAATTGATATGAATTTAAAAATGCTTCTTTTATATTTGCTATATTATTTGCTACACTTGAATTATCATAAACAACTGTATTTGTTATATCATTTGAAGTTATTGTATAACTACCACTTGAATAGTATGGATTTGTAAAGATTATTTTCTTAACTTCACTCTCTCCAAGTACTGCTGTTGTTTGAGTTGTTACACTTGTATAAACAGGAGCTGGAGTTTGTCTAGGAATATCTACAGTTAATTTTGTAATCTCATCTACACCCGCTTTAGCAGTTTGAGAAACACTTACATCAGCTGTTGCTGTTGGAGAAACTGTTGTTACATTTAATGTACTTACATCTATACCTGCTAAGTCTCCTACAAACTCTAAGCTAAATCCTCCATATTTACTTCCACTTACTTCTACATTTCCAGCACCTATTGTTGACATTGATTCTAGTGCTGTTGTTACATCTGCTATTATTGTTGAGTCTGTACTTTCATTTGTTACATCTATTGATGCTGACTCTCCATCATATGTAAATGTTAATTCACCTATTGTATCTTCATATATATTTAAATTTAAAATTGTATTCTCAGATTCTGTATATGGTGCTACTTCTGCTACATATACCCCTTTATTTATCTCTAATGATAAATTATCTGCATCTATCTCTAATCCATCTATCCCTTGGAACGATGCGCTTCCTATATCTGCTTGTACTGATGTGAATTTTCTTGTATTATCTTTTTTATCACTCATTAATGCTAATGCAAACGACATCTGTCCTAAAACCAATCCTAGTTCATTTGACTCACCATAGTTCAGTCCTGCAAAGGCATTATTTACTGTTGCTCCTATTCCTAGGTAATCTACATCTATTGTTTCACCTGTATTTAGTGTTACCTCTTTTGATGATTTCTCTAGTCCAAAGCTTCCATCTACATGGAAAAAGTCAAATACACTTATCTCTAAGTTTCCTGATGCTTGTAGCAATTCACCTAATGCTCCATCCATATCAAGAGTCATCGCACTATTTGTACCTGTTGTAATATCTACTGATTGTTTCTCATAATCTATTACTTCGGTATCATTTTCATTTAAGGCTTGGTTTACTTGTACATTTAAATCTGTTGCACTTACTATTAGATTATCTATCCCTACAAAGGATACTTCTTGTGTACTTGCTTGCACTGATATATATTTATTTGCTGTATTATTTTTATTTGTATAAAAGGCTAATGCTAATTCTGTTTGGCTTAGTTCTAATCCTAAAGCATCATCACTATTTCCATTTATACCTACAAAGGCATCTACTCCTGTTGCTCCTAAGCTTAAGAAATCTGTTGTGATTACACTTCCATCACTTAATGTTACATCTTTTGTAGATTTCTCAAATGCAAACTCTCCACTTATACTAAAGAAGTTATAGATATTTAGATCTAAAACTCCTGAGGCTTCATACAATTCACCTCTTGAACCATCTATATCAAATACTATTGATGTACTTGCTCCTGTTGTTACTTCTACATTTTGTGCTAAGTAATCTACTACTACATCATCACTACTTGCTGTATTTATTGCTACATTTATCTCATCTGCACTTATTATTACATCATCTACACCAACGAAGCTTACTTCACCTGTTGTTGCTTTTAAGCTTATCCAAGTTCTATCGCTTCCTACACTTTTATCTGAAAGCATTAACAGTGCAAAGTTTACATCTTGGGCTTGTAATCCTAGGGCATCTTCACTTCCACCATTTAGTCCTACAAAGGCGTTTACTTCTGAGGCTCCTAAGCTTAACAAGTCTACATTTACTACTGAACCTTCACTTAATGTTACTTGGTCTTCTTTTTTCTCTAATGCAAATCCTCCGCTTACACTAAAGAAATTAAATACATTTACATTTAGGTTTCCGCTTATTTTTAGAATCTCACCCTCTGCTCCATCCATATCTAGGGTTACACTAGTAAAATCTATACTATATGCACCTGAAAAATCAGCTACTAAACCATCATCTAAAGATGTTTTATTTATCTCTAAACTTAAAGAATCACCAGAAAGTGTAAGACCATCAATACCTGTAAACTGTGCACTACCAACATCTGCTTTTAATGCAATTAGATTTCTTGAAAGATTACTTTTATCATTCATTAAGGCCATTGCAAAAGACAATTGACCTAAACTCAATCCTGATTGAGATGAAGTTCCATAATTTAATCCAGCAAAACCATTTACATCACTAGTACTCATACTTAAGTAATCAACACTAATAGTTGATGAATCATCATCACTTAGTACAATATCTCTTGTAGATTTTTCAAAACTAAATTCACCAGATACATTAAAGAAGCTAAATAAAGCGATATCTAAATTTGCACTAAGAGTTAAAATTTCACCTCTTGAACCATCCATATCAAAAGTCATATAAGTGTTAACGCCAACAGCTATATCAATTGCTTGCTGGGCATAATCAACTACAATATCATTTTCTTTATCACTTGTATCAAAAGCTTGATTGATTTCAACAAAAATATCTGTTGCACTCATTTCAATACTTGAAAGTCCTTCAAAACTCATTTCATTTGCAGAAGCTTGTAAAGACATATAACTTTTAGATGAATCACTTTTATTTGTATATAAAGCTAAAGCAAAAGTAAGCTCTTGTAAATTTAATCCAAAGGCATCACTAGTTCCACCATTAAATCCTGCAAAAGCATCAACACTTAATGCCCCTATACTTAAAAAGTCTGTTTGTATTACACTATTTGAAGCATCACTTAACGTAACTTCCTTACTTGATTTTTTAATTGCAAAATCACCCTCAACACTAAAAAAGTTATTGATATTTAAATTAATATTTCCAGAAGCCTCAAATAACTCACCTCTACTACCATCTATATCTAAAGCATAAGCAGTTGTAGGAGAGATACTAACATCTAAATTTTGCGCTAAATAATCTATAACTACCCCATCATCACTTGCAGAGTTTATTGATACATCAATACTTTGAGCAGATAAAGTAATATCACTTACACCATCAAAACTTACAATACCTGTAGAAGCTTGTAAACTAATCCACTTTCTATTGCTATCATCCGCATTTTCAGCTGCCAATACAAATGCAAAGCTTACATCACTAGCAGATAGACCAACTTGGTCTGTAGTTCCGCCATTTAAGCCAATAAAAGCATCTACCTCATCAGCTCCAATTGTTAATAAATCCACATCAACAATAGAAGCATCACTTAAGATAACTTGATCTGTTTTCTTCTCAATTGAAAATCCACCATCAATACTAAAAAAGTTATATATATTTATATTTAAATTTGCACTTATTTTTAATATCTCACCTTCACTACCATCCATATCAAAAGTAACACTTGAAATAGTAAGAGAGTTAGCCCCAGAATAATCTACAACTACCCCATCTGTCATACTAGTTTGATTTACTTCTAATACAAAAGTATCTCCGGTAAGTGTTAAATTATCTATTCCTGAAAAAGATGCTGAATCTGCACTTGCTTTTGTAGATAGCCATGTTCTAGTAGAATTACTTCTATCACTCATCATTGCAATAGCAAACGAAGCATTTGTTAAAGTAAACCCCATCTTCTCATCTTCATCATCACCATTTAAACCAACAAATAGATTTAAGTTTGATGTTGCCATTGTTATTAAATCAACAGCCGTAGTTGAAGAATCACTTAATGTTACAGATTGATTTGAAGTTTTATAAAATTCAAAATCTCCATCCATATTAATAAAATCATAAATTGATAAATTCGCACCCGTTAGACTAACTCTTGGTGTATCAAAATTTGCTTCTAAAGTATCAAAAGTATAAGATAAATCAGCACTACTTATTGTTGTAGTATCATCATAACTAGTATCAGTTTCATTTATATTAATACTTACATTTATAGCACTTAATTGTAACTCTTCACTAATATTTACATATAAAGAACCACTTGACTGAAGTACTTTTTTACCTGTACTATCAATAATTAATGCGAGATCTGCATTTTTAACACCAACTTTAGTATCCCCTGCTTCTAAAATCGCTTTTGCAGAGCCTGAGATTACAGTTACGGTATCATCTTGTTTTTTAAATGCAAAATCTCCAGAAATAACTAACTTATCATCCATATTTACATCAAGGTTACTTACGCTAACTTCACTAAGATCTGAAGAGCTTCCAAAGTCTCCAAAGTTATAAGTAAAATTGGCTATTGAGATTTCATAATCAGTATAATCTTTTCCACTATCATTGTATCTTACAGAAACAGCATCAGCACTTGGTAAATCAAAGTTTGCACCAGATAAAAGGATTTCACCCCTTGACTCAAAGGCTATATTTGCATCTGAATCAAGAATAAAACCAAAACTTGCATCACTTACACCAATTTCAAAATTAGTTGTAACTATTTTTGCTGTTACATTTTCTCCTGAAGCTACTAAATTTGTACTATCTTTAGAAAAAGCAAAATCTCCACTTAGGGTGTAATCTTTTACATTAAAAGTTGCACTACCAGCTAAACTTATTCTTTCAGACTTGCTTCCATCATCATCTAATATAATTGTTCCAACTGTTATAGTATCGCTTGATAGATTTACAACATTGTCGTTACTAAATCCATAACTAGAATCAAAATATAAATCGCTTGTTGTAAAATCTATATCACTAACACCAGAAAAACCTAAAGAGCCAATAATACTATTAGTAACCATCCAACTTCTATCATCATCAACTGAATCAAATAAAGCTAAACCTAAATCAAAATCATTAAAACTAAAACCTATTTCAGAAGCTGTATCATAACCTACTCCAAAAAATGCAGTAGCACTATCTAAACCAAATGTTATAAGATTTGTAGTTACAGTTGTTGTATCATCTAGTACTATATCTTTATTTTGCGCATAATCAATAGTAAAAGTTCCCGAAGCATAAAAAGATTCTCCAACCTCTAAATCTCCACTTAAAGTAACAGAGTCAGGCACTGTTGCAAAATAATCTGCATTTAAAAGCATTCCTAGATTATTGATATTTTCAAGTTCTGCTAAAGCACCCTCAAAAGCAAAATTATCTCCCTCAAATAACTCTTTTACTACAAGTTCTATTTTTGTACCATCTTGCTCAATATCAAAGTAATAATCAGAATAAAATCCATATAAGCCCTCAGCATCTTCAAATGTACCTTGAATATCACTAGCTGCTAAAATAGTAAACCTATCTCCAACTGTAGGAGTATAGTCTACCTCGCCATCTCCATCATCATCAATTAATGATACTACTAACGTACCATCAATATTTGCACTTTCAGTAACATTTAATTGGTCATATTGGGGGTTATCTGTATCTGTATTGTCTGTTCCAGAAATTTCAATATCCAACATTCCAGAACTTGTTTGGGTATATGTTCCCGTAATATTTTGAATACCAGGAGAGTATCCAGGAGCTACGATATTATCATTTATTAAATCAACAACTAAAGATCCACTACCAGCCAAAATAGCATTATCTTCAATAGTCAAAGTTGAATCTACAATTGTATTATTAGACATTAGTTCTTTCACATCAAGCGAAATTACATTATTGTCTATTTGTTCTATAGAGTTATTATTATCATTTGTTTGTATTACTTCATCTAAGTCTACAACTTGAGTAGCTTTATAATCATTACTATTCAACAATAATGCTTGCGCCCCACCTAAAATAGTATCAGCAGATAAAAGAACTCTTTGTTCTAAAGGATCTAATTCAAAATTATCTGAATTAGTATCTTTATATTTTTTATTTAACTTCTTATTTTGTTTATCTCTATATCTTTCATATCTTCTATGTAATCTAGTACCACTCATTGGCTGTGTCATGATAATTCTCCTAATTAATTACAAATTGATAACTTAAAAGTGTACAAGAGAATCTTGTACACTATAAACTATCTTTTTTATTTAGTCTCTACTGTTGGTGACTCATCAAATCTATCTTCAATAGATTCTGTAGTAATTGAAGCTTTATCTTTAAACCCTATTAATCTTTCAATCTGAGAAAGAGAACTTAAATGAGAATAAATCGGAGGAAAATAATTTTTAGATCTTAGTTCTAAAAACTTTTCATCTGTTAAAGAGTTAAATCTCTCTTCATTGATAATATAAGCACCTGCAACATTTTTGATTTCATTGCCAACTTTTACTTTCATATTTAATGGAGTAAACATATTTTCAGATTTCAAATATTCACAAAGTTGATCTGTAAACATTTCCATTTGTTGTAACTCAGTTAAATACTTTTTAACTCTCTCTATTATTTGAGTAGCTTTTCCATCTTTGTCAAAAAGTGCTTCACCTTCTTCTTTATTAATAAATTCACTTTCTTCATCAATACAAATTACAAATCTTCCATCTTCTTGTGTTCTAGACAAAGAGAATGGATATCTTCTAATAATTGCTGGTATATAAGTTGCGTTCCATTTATTATCTTGAATAAATAAGTTTTCACCTTCATCTAATCCTAACATTACAACAGGTCTAAATTTATCATTTTGTTTATCTTCTAAAAATACTATTGGGTAAGTAGACGAAGCTCTTGAAAATTCATGTGCCATAACTGAAGCTAAATGAGTTCCTTTTACAAAGTCAAAATTATCTATTGGCTTGACTTTTATTTCTTTATGTTGGTTTTCCACAAGAGGAACAATTTTTTTAAACATATTTTTTCCTTTAAATTTTATATTATCTCTTTATTATATATATATAAACTATCTAAAAACTATCTAAAAACTATTTTAGATAGTTTTTTTATAAAATAAAATGATTATTTTTAAATCTTTATTTTTTCTAACACTCCCCGAGAGTATAATATAGGGTTGACAGATCATCCTACCTCTTTTCTTTTTGTTTTTACTTTTTTTAAAAGTTGTAATCTAGTCATAGAGTAAGATTACAAACTCTTTTCCCCTTTATAGAATTAGTTTTATATATCTTAGAGTAATATCAGATATTTTTTGTTCAAAAAATTTTCTATTTTTAGAAAAGTATAAGTTTATTAGTAAGTAAAAATGATTTTATTTCATTTATTTTTTAACTTTTTGATGATCAACTTTTTAGGTTTTTCAATTAATTTAGCTTTTTTAAAAGCTAGATAACCTAAGAATTGACCTGTTTTACCTTGACTTTTTTTATGTAGCATAAAGTTTTCGTGCTCTTCATCATTAAGTGTTATAACTACTCTATTAGCATTCTCATTGCTCATAATTTACTTTCCTTCTTCTATTGTAATTTCATTAACATTTTTTAGATTATTATCGATTGCCATTTCATTAACAAATGAATTTAATTTTTTAATGATAAATACAACATCTTCTCTTTTCTCATTAAAGTATTCAATCTCAACATTCTTAGTTCCTACATTATTTCTAAGATATTTATATACCTTATCAACATTAGGTATTAGCTCTGCTAGTAACTTAGCCTCTGGTGTATTACAAATTAATACTTTACTATTAGGATTTTTTGCTAATTCAATCTTTTTGGATAAATCTCTCATATTTTTCCTTTTACTTATTTTCTTCAGTTATAAAGTATTTTTTCATTGGTGTAGTCATTTTCACTTCAATCATATTTTCGATATCTATATTTAGTTTATTCATTGGCATTTTTATTAAACTAACAACATTACTTAATTCCTCACCTACATTTATATACTTAATATTAAACTTTTTATAAAACTGTGTTTCATTGTAAAAATGAATTATTTCTAATTCTTTTAATATTTTAAAAAAGTTGTGATCTTTCATATCATTAAATGTTAATTTTTTTTCTTCTATATGCTCAAATACTTCTTTAATACCTTGATATGTGAAATAAATATTTTCTTCATCAGAAATTGATTTTAAAAAATCTTTTGGATTATCAATCAAATCCTTTTCTCTTAAAATTAGGCTATTACCTCTTTTTGTATATCTATTAATATTTTTCTTTATAAATTCAATAAGTTTTTCTGTATCTCGTTCTTTATAATTCTGAACTTTATTTACAACCTCTGAAGAAACAATTGATTTTGCTGCATCGTATTCCTCTTTATTAATAGATACATTTTTATCTTGTGTAATTTCTTCTTTAACAGGTTCTTTTTGAGGAGAAGATATATTCTCTTCATTTTTTAATTTCTTGATTAATTTATCTTTTTCTTCAAGTTGTTTTTTTAACATGTCATTTTGGAGTTTGTCATTAGATAATTTTTTTAGTCTTTCATATTTTTCTATTTTCTCTTGAGCTGCTTGTTTTAATTCAATAATTAATTCACTAGATTCTTTTTTTCTTGCTTCTTTATCTGCAATGAATATTAGTTTTGAAAGTTTATCACTTGGAAGTATTGAGCTATGATGCTCTTTAATAGATTTACTTATCATTTCTTTTTCATCAAAATTACCAATCTTTTCAATAAAGTTTTTAAAGTAAGCTATTGATATATCAGTATGATTCATTTCTTTTACTATAACCTCATCAAGACCTATTTCTTTTAGAAAGTTATTATTGATTATCTTGCCTATATCATGAGAAAGTGCCGCAATTATAACCGTAGAAAGTTTTAAACTATCAACTGAAAAAGCATCATCATTTTCTATTTTTCTATATTCTTTTATTGCATGAGTAACTACATTAATAGTATGTTCTACTAAGGTAATTTGACTTAAAAGTTTTACATTTGTCTTGCCTGTATTAAACTCTTTAAAATAGTTTTGGTCATTTATATATGTATTTTCTGTATCAGCAGTATAGCTTGGTACACTACTTACTTTTAGATTGTTATCTAAAAATGCTAATACTTCATTTATTATATATAGTTCTTCATCTTTAAAGTATCTAATATTACTTATAATACTTTCTGAATTAAATCTTTGTATTCTCTTACTATTGTAAATCTTATCATTGATTGCTCTAATTAAAAAGGGTGAATGATTGTATTCTTTTACTATTCTTTCTTTTTCAACTTCTTCAATTTCATTTGTCCATATATGAGCAATATCTTCAAGTTTTATTTCTATCTTTTTATTTTGATTTAATTGTGTATAAAAATAAATAGTAATAATAAAAAAACATAGTGTTATCCCGACTAGTATTAATATAATTGCAGTCGGATTATAATGAAATGCCTCTATCCAGTTAAAAAAGTTTAAATCAAGTTCTTTTGTTAAATATAGATTTAGTAATAAACCAAAGAAATACATTAATGTAAAATACAAAATAGTCTGTTTTAGTACTATTCTTATATACTTATATTTATAAAGAAACTTTATAATCAATTCAATCATTTTCTTTTCTCGCATTTCTTATAATATTTGGTAAAAGTATTTTAATATCTGGTTCACCTAAAGGATCTGTTTTTCCTTTGAATATACCTTCAAAACCAAAATAATAAAATTCTCTTTTTTCTAATCTTAATAAGTCTGTTTCTCTAATTACGTCTTCCTCTACTTCTGTTCCTCTTAGTCCACCATGTAAATTAAGTTGTACAGTATTTCTAAACATAGTTCCACCATATGTAGTAAGCATTTTTGCACTTGAAATATCATTTATACGCATAAATATTTTTGTATTGGTATTATCAAATATCTTTCTTGCTTTATCTTCTCCAATAACTGCAACAATATCAGCAGGGGATTGTGTTAGTGCAACGATATAGCAATTACATCCCCCTGCTTTATTAAACATATCATCTATCCCATTGTAAACAATATTTGAAAATTCATCTCCATATATTACAAGTGGTCGTTCAAACTTTTTACCTGAAGCATAGAACCTACCTACTAAAGATTGTATCATTGAGATAATTACTCTACCTAACATAAAAGATGCTCTTGGTTGAAGTAATGCAGCACTTTGAACGTATAAAATTGCACCCTTACCTTCTTCAAGTCTATTAAGAAAATCATTGTTCTTTGACCTTGATACTACTTCAGCAGTGTTCCCTAAACTTAGTTGCATAATTGCAGATTTAAGAGTTTTACTAACCTTATTAAAATATTCTGGACCAGAATCTAAAATGTCCTCAATCTGCCCTACTATTATTTTTGAATCGGTATCTTCAAATTTTAATAATCTATCTCTTAATTCTGTAAACTTGCCATATGGTAGCCATTTCATAAAATCATTAAAAGTAAAATACTTATCAAAACCTTCATCTTCTCTAACTTTAATAATACCTCTTACGATAACTGTAGTAGTGTCATAAGCTACATTATAGAAGAACTCATCAGTACTTGGTACTGTAGACATAATATGTGATATAGGTTCTTCTGGTGTGTGAAAGTTTGCTAAAGGATTTATTTTTGCTGATAAATCTGGTGTTAATGAATTAATTAAAGTAATTTCATTCTCTCTACCACAACTACTTGCTACTTGGAATACTCTACTGAATAAATCAATATCTATTTTTGGGTCAATTATAATTACATTCTTTCCATTTTCTATATCTTGAATAATCCCATTTTCTACTAATCTAGTTTTTCCTACTCGTGTAGTTCCAAATACAATTGTATGACCTCTTCTATTTGCATCTTTTTGAAATATATCTAGGAAATTTAGTTTTTCATGGTCATCCAAAGAATAACCTTTTCCAATATGGATTCCTTCTGCTTTCTTTTTTTTGAAAACTTTAAACATTGATTATAAACCTTTCATAATATTCACTTAGATCTTTTCTAATTTTTGTCATTTCTGGATTTTTATATAAACTATTGTTTTTATATCTTTTAGAAATCTCTTCTATTGCTTCATCTAGTGTAAGAACTTGGTCACAAGTAAAATATTCAATTGTCAAATCAATAAATTCATCTGCAATATTTATATATCCAATTAGCTTATCACTTTGCTGTGCTTTAAAATAACCTAAACCATTAGGATATTCATGATGTGACTCAACGATTTTTGATAATTGAGAGAATCCTGTTCTAGATAAATAATTCTTACTTACCTTTACATGTCTTTTCATAATATTAGTTCTTTCTACTCTTGTATGCTCTTTTAATAATGATTCTTCCAAACTTAAAAAACCAATATTGCATAAATATGATGCACTTATATAATCTTTAACAACTTTCTCGTCTAATTGTTGTTTTTCAATTAAAAATTCAAATAACCTTCCTGTATGAATCATTTTTTTATAAAGTTTCGGTTTTAAGATTTTTAAGCTATTTAATAAAAATTCTGTCTTTTTAATATTCGTCATAAGTCTTTCCCCCTTTTACTTGTTTAACCACTCTTACTATTCCTGTAGTAATTACAATAATGTATGGAATAACTGCAAAGATAACTAATCCTATAAAAGTGTTTATTGTTGTTTCTTTTAATGATGGGATAATATAATTTATGTAGTAATTCCATAAGTCATCATTTGTTAAAATATAATTGTCTGGCAAAAAGAACTCTACAGTTACTGTAAAAAAAGAAAGGAAATGATATGTTGCTTCTTGACTATTCATTGATACTTCATAAATTGCACTAAACAAAAAAAACACAATTAATGCTTTTGCTAAAAAAGCTAATGTTCTTCCTGTAAGTAATGATAATGTAGCTTTCTTAGTTATTGAACCATGATAAAACCTTGCAAGCGTACTTAACCAAATAGTTAATACAATCATTGGAAAATAACTAATCATGAACCAAATAAACTTTTCATTAGCTGTTAACCCTTGATCTAAAAAATATTCTTTAAATGTTGGATATATTACTTGAAGAAAAATTATCATATTAATTAAAATAATTCCTTCTATAAACCCATTAACAAATCCAATTTTAAAGAACTCTAAAACTTTTCCTAGTGTGAAGAAATTTGAATTAATATGTTTTTTTTGTTCTTTTTCAAATACAGAATATTGTTGTATTTCTGAAGCTGCTCCAATTAAGGTCGTGGATTCCTTGTCATTATGATTTTTATCATTACTATTATCATCATTATTTAAACCCTGTGTTGCTCTATCTAAATCAAAGCCTATATCACTCATTAGTTGTCCTTTTTGTTATATATAATTTTTTCTTTTTTAAAATATAATCTTATTCTAGTTATGTCCTCTTTTGTTGGTCTTTCTCCTTTGTATAAAAAAGATAGTAATGAATTTGTTTTATATTTATTCACTTTAAATCTACAATCTAATTTGAACATTCTGTCTAATATTATTTGTCCTACTTTATGGTGGTTTTGAATTACCTTATAAATCTTTTTTCTATTGTTATACTTTTCAATAAATAAATAATATTTCTCTCCAAGCATTAATACACCCACTTCATTCTTATCCACAAAACCATATTTATCTAGGAAACTTACGTAATATCCATGTTCAGTTTTTTTATATACTGTGCATATTTGAACTGAATATTGTAATTTATAGTTACTAGAGATTTTTGAGTTGTTTTCTATGTATTTTTTAATAAAGTAGGATAGTTCTTGTTTTATCTTTTTTATTAATCTATCACTTATAGTGATTTTTTTATCGGATTCTAAGAATCTTACTGCTGATTTTGTTATATAAATTTGTTTATTGAAGTAGTCTTCAATGATACTTTTAACTTCATTAATTATTATAAAAGAATCATATTGAGGAATACTGTGTTCCATGCAATATTCATTTGATATTTCTATAATATTTATTTTATTTTTCATATTAATCTAGTAATTGTTCTTTGAAGTATTTTTTAGTTTTTTTAACGAATATTCTTAAACTGTAATCTGATTTAACCTCATCAAGTTCAAGCATTCCCTTATATGAAACACCTTCATAGTATAATTTTTCAAACATTACTTTTTCTGTATTGTCTAAGTCTGCTAAGTAATTATTAATAATGTATTTTGTTTTTATGTCAAAATCAGCATTATTGTCTAAATCACCATCATACTCTGGTAGAATAACTCTAGTTTTTTTCAAGTTATTACTACTGCTATCACTATCACTAACTGAATTATAGAAATCACTTTTCTTTCTACTTCTAACTCCATATGCATCACTTGTAATATTTGATATCTTTCTTCCTAAAAATCTAATTTCTTTTTTCAGTTCTAATATCTTGTATTCTTTATTAATGATTTTCATTAATTTTTTATTAGTTTTTATATCTATCATTAATTCTTTTTTTCTATAAGTAATATTCTTTGTAATCTCATCATATTCTTTAATATTTGCATTCTTATTAATCTCAATTAAAAGACCCTCACAAATTATTTGAACAATATCATCTTTACCATCCTTTAAATTGTATCTTATCAGTTGTCTTGAGATGCAGTAAAAGAGATATGCTTTTTCATCTTTATTAAATTTTAAGAAATCAAATAATTCCATTCTAATCTTGGTGAAAGTGAATCTACTATTTTCCATTTTTTATTCCAAATTAAATATTTTTTAACTTATATATTAAAAGTAAATTATTATACATAAATTATAAACATATTATAATTAAATGCATAAAATTATGCAATATAATTTACAAATAATTAACATTATTTACATAAAGTTAATATATTGTTTATGAATACTTGACAAATTGATTTTAAATTGTTAGAATCTGGAACTTTTTTTTACTAGGTTTTATCTTTTTTTGTTTCTGCAACACAGATAATTACCCTTAACTCACTTTTTTGTTGAGTTTAAATGTGCAGAGTTTCTATCGGTAAACTTAATATTGCCGAGTTTAAACCCCTTAAATTGCGAGGAAACCACTTAGAAAGTGGACATTGTATTTGATGTGCTTGTCAAATACCTAATACCTAAAATATTAGTAGGTTTGTTATACTGCCTGTATATAGTGATATATATAGTGAGCAGATAAGGTAATGCTTATCGGAAAGTAAAAACTGACAAAATAGAGCCAATTCGCAGCCGAGCTTTTGAACTAAATTATTTAGTTCAATTTATCTATAAATATATAGAAGCAGGTTCAACGACTAACGAAAAGCATACTTATAGTAGATACCTACTCTCCCCTTTTTTATAGACAAGTAATTTAATTAAAAACTTGATCTATTATAAGTATGAACTTAGTAGTGTAAGCCACAAGCAAATAATTAATTCATATAAAACAATCAAACAAATTAAAATCAAAAAAACAACTACCCTATCAATAGGGTAATAAAACAAGGAAAAATTATGGAAAAGAATAATCAAATTAAAAACAACAAAAAACAACAAAAAACTTATGAAGAAAGAAGCAAAGAATATTTAGAAAAAAATATAGCACTTCTTCAATCAGGTGGTAGTGATGCAAGAGTCGTAATAGCTAATACAATTGAATCAAAAGAACTTTTATCAAAACTTATTACAGTTGATGGAATATCAAAAAAAGCAAGAGAACAGGTAGGTGGTAAATTATCTATTGAAAAATTTACTGCGTTAAATACTTTATTTAATGATTTAAATAAGCTAATGGATGAGGTTATCGAATTAGGAACTGAAGAAGGTTTATTTTATGATTCTAGAACAAAAAAGTTTTCTTATAATGAAAATAGATTAAATGAATTATTAGCACAAGGAAAAAATGTTTCAGAAATATCAAAAGAAATAAAGATTGATGAAATAAAAGTTACTAATTGGATTAAACTAATTGAATCTAGAAATGAAATTACTGCAAATACTAAAAAAGAATCTGTTGAAACAAAAACAGAAATTAAAGCAAAAAAAGAAACTAAAGAAAAAGTAGCTTCTTAAATTTCTTAAAATAAATGAATTTATGAATTAATTATAAAGTGGTTGAAAAATGGGGATGGAGTTTATTACTCTATAAAATATAGTCTGCTCTATGTTGAAAAGCATAGCAGTTGCTTAATTGCAACGAGATAAGTTTTGCGAACTTATCTGAACACAAGGATTTAATATATCGAACTTTAAAAAGTTTCCATAAGGAGATAAGAAAATTACTCCATATGGATAATACTTTTCTTTTCTTTTTATGTGAATTTATTCAACTATAGAAAGGAGAAAAGTATGTAATAAATTAATGTTGCTATAACCACTTATTACAAGTGTCATAGTTAAAAAATTCTTAATTTCAATAATTAAGAGAACAATATAATCAATACTATTTTTTATAAATAGTAACTTACTTAAAAGAAATACTCCTTTTATACAATTACCAATTTAATAGGTAATCTAAAACTTAAAATGAATTTTTATAATTCATACCACATTCAAACAGTTGCTTTTGCACAAACTAAATAAATGAGTATTGTGTTTAATCAACACTACCCTACTCCTTATTTTTTATGTCTAAAGTTAATTTAAAAATAAAAAAATACAGGAAAATAAAATGAAAAATACATTAACAAATACTAGTGATAATAATTTAAATATTATTGGATTAGATCAAATGGATAAAATGCTTACTCTTGCAAAAATTATGTCAACGTCAACAGTTAGTATTCCTAAACACTTAAAAAATGAAGGTGATTGTTTAGCAATAATTATGCAATCTGCTCAATGGGGAATGAACCCTTTTTCAGTAGCACAAAAAACTTTTCTTTTAAATGGTGTTCTTGGTTATGAATCTCAATTAGTATCTGCAATTATTAATAATAATGCTCCAATTAAACAAAGACTTGAATATGAATTTTTTGGTCCTTGGGAAAATGTAATTGGAAAAACTAAAGAAAAGGTTTCACAAAAAGGTCATAAGTATCCTGTTTCTGACTCCACTCCTCAAGATGAATTAGGTGTTGGTGTTATTGTACGTGCAACTTTACAAGGTGAAACTAAACCTAGAGAACTAAATCTCTTATTACTACAAGTTACTACAAGAAACTCAACCTTATGGGCTGAAGATCCAAAACAACAATTAGCATATTTAGCAGCTAAAAAATGGAGTAGATTATTTTGCCCTGACGTAATATTAGGTGTATATACTCATGATGAAGCTGAACAAATTGCAGAAACTCAAACTTATTTGACTGATACAATTGAAGAAGCTGTTAAACAATTAGGTCTAGAACTTAATAAACAGGATAAGTATGCATATGTTATAGGGAATACATTTCAATATAGTAACTTTCTAAAAACAAGTGGTTTTACATACGAAAATGAACAATGGACAATATTAATTGATTCTAATTCTAATTCAAATGTAAATACTACTGAACCAATTAATGATATTGAAGCAGAAATTGTAGATGAAAGAATACAACCTGCAACTACTCAAAAACCACAATCCAAAAAACCACACCCATCACCTGCAAGACTTTTTAATTATTTAAAGTATGAAGGATTAACAACAGATGAACACCTTATTGCATTTGTAAATGAGATTCTAGGAGTTACAAAAGAAGATGTGGAAGAAATTGATGAAATACTTTTAGACTTACCAAAACTTAATGAAATGATAAATGAATTTAAAGAAACAGAAGGTATTTCAATTAATATTGATGAATCTACTGAAATAAATTTATTTAACAATAAGGATGACTAATTCTGAAGTAACTAACAAAAAAAGATTCTAAACATATATATTTTATTGTTTTAATCTCCTACAAAAAGGACTACTTATGTCACTTAACTTTAAATCAGAAAAAACAGAATTTGACTTTTACATTGAAGAATCATTACCAAAAATCATTGCTGAAGAAACACAAAAATCTTTAGGTGATAGAACAAAATATATTGGTGCATCTGATATTGGAAGTTGTTTACGAAAAGCATATCTTTCAAAAAAACACGTTGTTGAACATGACATTGCTCAATATATAGTTTTTCAAAGGGGTCATTTATCTGAAGGAATTGTAGAAAAAATGCTACAAGGTACTAATTATTCGACTCAAGTTGAAGCTAAAGGAAAAGCAGTTAATGGATTTGATATTAAAGCACATATTGATTTTACTATTAATAGTAAAAAAGAAATTGTTGTTATTGAAGCCAAATCTACAAGTATGCCTGTTGATGAACCCTATGAGTCTTGGATTTTACAAATTCAATTACAAATGGGTTTATTACAGAAGAAACATCCTAATAAGCTTATTAGAGGTTATGTTATTGCAATTGATGTAAATACAGGTTGGAAAAAAACTTTTAAAGTTAGCCAAAACCAAACTTTATATGATATCGCATACAACAAAGCCAACATTTTAGCAACTGCTCTATATAAAAATGAAGAACCACTAGCCGAACAACAATTATTTTGTTCTAAGTGTCCCTTCAAAAAAGATTGCCCTGCCCTAACTTCAAAAAGCACTACCCTATTACCTTTAGAAGTTTCAAAATACATAAAGAAATTAGGAATGCTAAAACAATACGAAAAAGAAGCATGGTCAATTAAAAAACTGCTTAAAGATTTTATGCAAGTTACAAATAAAAATGTAGCAAAGGTTAATAATACGACTGTTCAATTAGTTTCTAAAGAAAATAATTATGATATGGACGTAGCAAGATTCAAAATTGAAGAACCAGAACTATATTCAAAATACAGAAAAAAGAAAGAAGCTGCTTACTCTTATGTAAAAGTTATCTAAGTTTTAAATAAACCCCAAAGGGATTTAAATATCCTTTTGGATATTTATTCCCTTTTTTTATAAGGAAATAAAATGTTTACTAAAAAAATATTCCATGATTTAATTGATGCAAATGATGTTTTACTAACTAGTTCTATACTAAGAAGTATTTTACATTTAATTATCATCCCTTTATCAATCATACTAATTAATCCAACATTATCTTACATGATAATTATTCATATAACACTCATATCAGTTTCACACCTTTTAAGATGCCATTTCAACCCTACTGAAGAAAATATTTATAGAAAAAATTTATTCTTCTTAATTATAAAAGTAGTTGTTATTTCAAGCTTTTCGCTTTTATTAACTTTTATTCTACTTTCAATTTTTACAGGGGGAAATTATTATGCTTGATTGGGAAGTTAATGAAGATTTATATGAATTTATAAATCCATCTAAATAATGTCAAAAAAATAAAATAGTTCAATTATCTAATAAATCTAATTTTTTAGAATTTTTGAAGAACAACATAAAAATCTTTTTATAAGATTTATAAATAAGGATAAATAATGTCATATAACAATGCAAAAGATTTCAATAACATAGTTAAAACTCCATCATTAAAAATTTTACCAAAAGAACATTTTTGGGTTAGTGGATTAAAACGTGAATTTGAATTAACAGCTATTGTCCCTTTATATTTACATGTATTAACAAATATTGATAACTTACCTAGAAACAAAAGTCTAGAGTTATCAATAGGAACAAGCACAATAGTTTATACACTTGATTCTTCTGACAACATTCATTTAATTACAGGATGGATTGGTTCTCGTAAGTCAAAACAGTATAAATCAACTAAAAAAAACAACTACCCAATTAATAGGGTAATAAAAAAGGAAGAGAATGTTTAACAAATTAATAATAATTGGAAACATAACAAAAAGCTTAGAATTAGTGAATTTACCAAATGGTGAAGTTGTAGCAAAATCGTCAATAGCAACAAATGATGAATATACATTATCAAATGGTGTGACTAAAAAAGATGATTGCTTTGTTGATTTCAATATTTATGGAAAATTAGCTCAATATGCTAGTAGATCTTTAAAGAAAGGCTCAAAAGTTTTATTTGAAGGTAGCTTAGTATATGAAAAATGGACAAATAAACAGAATCAACCAAGGAATAAACATTCTTTTCGTGTTGAAACAATTAAATTTCTTGGTTATAAAAAGGATGAGAAATGACTATCGTAAAGATTGCTTACTTTCCTTACAAGATTGAACATATTAGTGAACATGATTTAGAAAGTAATATGAATAGGTTATCACTTGAATTTGAAACTCATAAAGATAATAATGATGAAATAGAAATATGGATTCAACCTAATGAAGATACTTTGAAAATCATAGTTCAAAACAAAATAATCTCTAATTCAGAATTAGAAGAAATTAAAAAAAATGATTTAGATTACATTGTTTTATTTTAATTAAAAGAAAGGTTAACATGATAGATTTACAACACTATACAAAACAAGCATTGAATCAAGAAGAACAAGAACTCTTTTTGAAACATTTTGACAAGCTTAAATTTAAGTCTTTATTTAGTTTTATTAAACAATTACAAAATATGGATAACAAGCTTACATGGGTAAAGAGTTCTGATTATAAAGAAAAGTTAATTACTCTTTGTAATAGATTTGCACTTGAACTAGAAAATCAAGTTGTACCTGTAAGCGAAAAAATTGAATATTTAGAAAATCAAATAGTTATATCGAAAGATTTTCCCGAATTTGAATGGAAAAATAATTCTCATGGTGGTATTTGTCCTAGTTGTGGTAAAAAAGAACTTTTTGTTCCAGATCAAGGCAAATCAAATTTTATTAAATGCTCAAGAGAAAATAAATGTGGTTATTCATCAAGTATCTATGGTTACCTTAAAAAATATAAAGGTTTAAGTACTAGAGATTCTTTGTTAAAACTAGCTGCATTAGGTGGAATTGATTTAAACTCTTATGAATCTTCATTAGAAGTTCATTCCGACACTAAAGATATTAATTTTAGAACATCAAAAAAATCTTTTGTTAGTACTCGTATTAATAAAGAGATAGTTTATTCTAAATTTGATTCTTCGAAAAAATACAATGAAATCAATTTTTCTAAAACATTAAAATTATATTCAGAAATGAATGACAAACAAAAATTCATGATGATTATTACTTCGATTTATCATTACTCTTTAAAATCTAGTCAAAAAAACAAGATTAAATATTATAAGAGTAGAGGTATTTCAGCAATTAAATATACAAAATTACTTTCAAAAATTAATCTTATTAATAAAAGAGTAGGTTACTTGTCTATAGATGATTTAAAAAATCTTATAGATTATTTAAAAGAAACTTATCCAATCAATGATTTAATTAATTTTGGAGTAATTAATGATGATAATCACAAATATCCTCATTCATTCAAACATTATTCAGTAGAAGGTTTTTGTGTCATTCCAAGTTTTGATTTGTATTCCAATATGGTTACAGGTTTAAAGCTTAGAAATACACAACTTGCAAAATGGCAAAATAAAAATATGAAAGAACCAGAATTATCGTTTAGTAGAATAGCTTCTCCACTTCCTTTTGGACTTACTAGAGAACTACTATTAGACACAAATGCAACAATAAGACTTCAAGAAGGCTCTATTGACTCTTTTTCATTACCAATATCTAACAATTCTTATGATGTAAGTCTTGCAGGTGTTAATGGTATGAAAATTGAAGATTTTGGACTTTTTAAAGATAGAAATGTTGAGATTTGGTTTGATCAAGATTTTGCAGGACAAAAATCAGCTTATGGAACAAAAACAATAACAGCTTATTTATCATCAAAAGAACTTACACATTATAGTCTTTTAATGAAGTATGAAGATTTAGATAATTCAAATATAAATATTTCTAAATTAGATGATATTACAACAATAAAAATACAATGTATAAATAGTGAATTTTATGCAAATGAACTCAATGAACATTTGAATTTATTCAAAGAAAAAGATGTCAAGTATAAAGAAAACACACACAAAGGTATCAAAGATTTAATCATTGATGCAGGTGCAAATAATGTAATTATTAAAACTTGGGATATCGAACTTGGTTCTGATATCAATGAAGTTTTACAAAAAAATAATATAGAAAAAATAACTACCCCATCAATAGGGTAATAAAAAAACAAGGAAAAAAAATGAAAAGTGTATTAAGTTATCCAAATAGAGGTAAATGGGGAAAGTCAAGTTGGAGAGGAAATAGTTCAGGATATATTATCAAAGAGATGATTGAACATTTCCGTCCAAACTTGTTTGTTGATGCGTGTGAAGGTTCTGGAACATCAAGAGATGAATGTAAATTATGTAGGTCTAGATTTATATAATGGCAATGACTTTACAAAAGATTCAATACTAGAACAATTACCTCATCCTACAGATATATGTTTTACTCATCCCCCATATCACAATATGATTACTTATTCTGGTTCTGTTTATGGTGATGATGCAATAGTTGGAGATACTTCAAGATGTGATAATCCAGAAGAATTTATTTCAAAATCTCAACTAATGTTATTTAACCAAAGAGAAGCAACAAAAGAGGGTGGTATTTATTCAACTTTAATTGGTGACCATAGAAAGAATGGAAGCTTTAGAAGTTACCAATCCGACTTTATACAAATGATGCCTAAAGATGAACTTTTATCTGTAACTATTAAACTTCAGCATAATTGTTTATCTAACAATACGCATTATAACGGTAATTTTATTCCCATTCTTCATGAATATTTAATTTTATGGAAGAAAAAGAAAAAATCTATGATTGCAATTTCATTTGATATTGCTTCAGAATTACAAAAGAGGGTGGCTACAACTTGGAGAAATGCAATTAGAATCGTAATGATGAAATATAAGACTGCTCCACTCAATATTATCTATGATGAAATTGAAAGAGTTGCAGCACATCTAATTACTAATAACACTCATTGGAAAGCTAAAATTAGACAATTACTACAAAAACATTATAACAATGTTCAACGTGGTGTATGGTCTTTATAATGGAGAATTACAATGTCTTACTTAGAAACAAATCTATTTGATAAATTTGATGATATTTTTGTCAATGAAAAATCACTTAGTAACTTAACAGTTTTATGTATGGGTGCAGGGCAAGATAGTATGACGATTTTTTTAAAAATCTGTTATGACAAAGACTTTAGAAAGAAATATGCTACACATCAATTACTAGTACTCTTTGCAGATACAGGAAACGAACATCCTTTCACGTATGATTATATTGATAGAGTTCTTATTCCATTGTGTAAATTACATAATATTGAATTTGTAAAAATTACTAATGATATGGGGTTTCATTCTAGAACTTGGCAAACACTAACTTATCAATGGAAACTTAATACACCAACAATTGGTTCAATGGGTTATCCTAAAAGCTGTACTCACAACTTAAAATTACTACCTCAATACAATTACTTAGGCGATAGAATTTCAAAGAAATACAATCTACCCAAAGGTAATAAAAGAGAATATGTAGAATATGCAAAATATCATGGGAAAATAAGATTTCTTATAGGCATATCTAAAAATGAAGAAAAAAGAGTAAATGGTTCTTGGCACATCTTAATGAATAATAATAAAACATTAGGTCATCTGCGAACTATTAAAGGTATTGAATATTTTGCAACTTCTGAACATGGTAACTTAAAAGTGTCTTATAAAGATTCAGATAGATATATTCAAATTAATAAAAAAGAAATTCTAATTGAATTCACTTACAATGTAGAATACAAGGAGAAATGGAAAAGACAATCTATAATTACTGAATATCCATTACTTGATATAGGTTATGATAGAACAACTTGTCAACAGTATATTAATTCGTTAAATATTGAAGTTCCCTTTCCCTCTAATTGTATTTTTTGTCCTTTTTCAAGTGGCTCTCACATGGAAATATTATGGTTATATATGAACTTACCTATGAAATTCAAAGAGTGGGTTGTTTTAGAAGAGAATAAACTAAAGCATTATAAGAACAATCACAATATTGTTTTAAATAAATTAGCTAAACCTCATCCAGATCAAAAGAAAACAATTAGAATCGACTTACTAGAAAAGATATCAACAACATATCTAAATCAACAATTAGAAGCTGCAATTAAAACTAATACACAAATTACTATTAATTGTTTGAACTATAAAGATAATACATCTATTGAAGACTTCATAAAGATGGAAACAATAAAGGCAATGCATTTACATTAATTGATATGCTAAATGAAGCTAAAGAAAAATATCCTAATGTTACATTAGAGGAATTACAAAGATACAAATTTTCTCATGGAAATTGTGTTGAATCTCAATACTAAATAAATGTTGTAATAGCACATTACTAACTAATTAACATTCATAAATACAATTAATGTCTTTTATGAATAAAATCAAAAATCAGGAAATATCATGAATAATAAGAAACTATCTACATTAGAAAGTGTAAATGCGATTAAAAAACTTGGACATGAAAATAAAATGTTTAAGGATTTTTTTAAAGAACTAGGACTTGACCCTTTGACTATTAATGATTTAATTATCAATGGGTCAAATGATGAATGGAAAAATCAAATGAATCATAAATTTCATTATTGGAAGTTTGATACAGCATTTGAAGGAATGGAAATTTTAAAAGAATATTACAAAAAATCTGGTGGAGAAAATACAGATGATTTTTTCGATTATTATGCAAAAAATCATAGTTTTTATTTTCATCCAGATGTTCCTATTAATCTTCGTTTTGAAGCAATTCAATTAGTTCGTACATACTACTTTAAAAAAGATTCAATTGAATCTAAGTGTATAACAGAAAGAGTTGATGATGAGAAAGATATGTTCATGAATTTTTGTTATTTAGATAATACACCTGTTCCTAAAGGAATTAGAGTAGGTCTTATGGTATTTAACGAAAAGTTAGAGATGGATGTATTAAGACGTGATTATGGAATTTTGTTCAACTAGAAACAATACTTATTATATATAAAATAAACAAGGATAACTTATGAGTTACGGAAAAGAAATTAAATTTAATGCAAAAGAATACTTAGTTGAATTAACATCTGGGTCTTCTTTACATGTTTATGTAGCTGAAAAAACAAGCAATGACGAATACTCAATGATTTTTGATGATGATTTTACTGATTCTTATAAAGAGGAAGCTAAACTTATTGAAAAAATTTATGATGAAGATGAAGAATTTTATGCAATATTACATACTGTTTTAGATAGTAAAAATATTACTAACCCATATGAAGAGTATAGCTCTTATATTAAAATTATGATGAAACAAATGTCTACAACTGAAATATTAAATTCAGATTCAGACGAAAAAATTATTTATAATATTAATTACCCACTTGATTACATGCTTGATGATTTTGAAAGAATTACAAAAAGCATAATTGAAAACTCAAAAGAAAATTAATAATACCTAATTAATGGTATTCAATAAAAATTAAATTACTTACTAGTCGCTTTTAAAGCTAACCCCTAGGGATTTTACTTTCCCTTTGGGTTAGTATTCTCTTATTTAAATTTATAAGGCAATTATTATGTTTAAAAATAAAAATATATTACAAGTTATAAAAAACCAGTTAGATTCAATACCAGATTTAAATTATCAATACTTATCTAGTGATTTATATTGTCAAAACGCTATAACATTTGAATTCAATCAAGAATGTTTAGATTTACAAGAAGAATTAACTAAGATTTTTGAAAATATTTCTTTTGAGAAAATCGGTATTTATAACTATATAAAAAACAAAGAATGGGCTAAAGGCACTTCTTATAAAGTAACTATAAAAATAAATAAATTTAATCACATATATCAACTTTCCCAATTCAATACACATTTTGATTCAAACTCAAGAGTTGAATTTGGTTATTTTGAATCATATGATGAAGCTTACAATGCTATGCTAGAAGGCTTTGAAGAACTCTATAAGGGATTTAAAGAAAACTTCTATACTAATGGTTCTAATCAATGGATAGATGACACTCATTCATTTGGTGTAATGATAAATAAAATTGACTTAAATCACTTTAGAGAAATCTAATGAATGAATATACAGGTTATATTGCATTTAATCATCACTATGGCTATCTCTTAATTGGTGAAATTATTGTTGCAAATCAATATGAGTTTTACTTACCACCTGTTTCAATGTTAGATATTGATTATCATACTGAAGTGTTTAGATACAAGGCAACTGAATTTGTTTTACAAAATAGTTTACTTGATCTAAGTATTGAAGAAGATAGTTTTGTTGATGATATTGAAATATTTAAGTTTATGGGTATGAACTATATTCCAAAAACTAAACTTTATATTGGTTCTCCAACAGGTAAAAAAAGAACTGCTACTTATGAGAATAATTGGTCCACAATGGAAACTGTAAATATGTTAAGAATTAAACAAAGTGATGCTCAACAACATGGCTTCGCATTTGATAATGGTGTATTTGCTGATTTTATAAATGGTTTATCCTTTAATGACAAAAAGTTTAAGGAAAAACTACGAACATTGCATAGAGAAAGAAAATTTCCTGATTTTATCGTTGTACCTGACATTATCGGTGGTGGTATTGAATCTTTAGAATATAGCATTAGTTATTTATCTAAATTAGATTTTTGTCCATTTCCGAAATTTTTAGTTGTACAAAATGGTATGGAATTAGTTGATGTAGAACCTTATCTATGTAAACATAATAATAAACAAAATATAGAATTTGATGGTTTGTTTGTTGGTGGCTCTCCTACGTTTAACGGATTTGGAAAACCAAAATCAACAGAAGTCGAATGGAAATTAAAAACAATGGAATCGTGGACAAAACTAGCTCATAAGTATGATAAAAGATGTCATATAGGAAGAGTAAGTTCAAAAAGAAGACTTCAATTTGCAAGAAGCATTAGTGCTGATAGCTGTGATACTTCAATTGTTAACTTTTCTCCAAAAGAATTTAAAAAATTTGAACATGCATCAAAACAAGGTGTATTTGAATTTTAAATAATAATACCAATTAATGGTATTCAATAAAAGGAAATAGAATGAACACAAAATTTAATGAAATCTTTTTTAATAGATTAAATGAATGTGAAATTATTAATAATCAAGAAGTAATAGACTTATTTTTATCAAAAACAGTAGAGAAAGAATTAGATATTTCTTATTTTCAATATGCATTTAATGCTTTAGAAGAAAATGAATTAGATGTTTTTTCTTTAAAGAAAATAGTTATTGATGAAAAGGAAATTTATTACATAGATAATAAAGAAGAAGTTGAATTTGATATTGAAAACTATGGATATAACTTAGACAATATAGATGCACATCGAGAAGTAAATACTTTTTGTATGAAGGATATTTATAAAAAGTTACTAAACAGACTTTCAAATAAAGACTTTGGTTCTTATTATTCTCATAAAAAACCTATCTATAAAGGACGTGACATTGATTTTGAAACATCAATTGATCTTGTTACTACAGATTGTTATTTAATAAAGAAATATATTGTTTGTAAGTTTGATCAAAATAAATATTTTATCAAAGTATCAGAATCAAAAAGCCTATATAAAAAAACATATAGTAATTATGGTACTGAAGGTAAAGATTGGGCTTAAATCAATAAAAGAATAATAAATTAATCGCTTTTAAAGCTAAACCCCTAGGGATTTTACTTTCCCTTTGGGTTAGTACATCTCTTTATGGTGTGTTCAAATTTTAATAAATAATACCAATTATTGGTATTCAACAAAAAGGAAGATTATGTCATATAGACCTAATATAAGAATCTTTGAGGATAAAATAAAAAAACTACAAAGAAAATCATTTAAAGATAAAGGTTTTGACAAAGAACTAATTACATTAATTAAACAAGATATTGAATCTTTTTTAAATTGTATAACCTCATTAGATATAGAAGGTTTTACTGCTCCTATCATACTAAAACAGATAAATACATATAGCGAATTAATATACCTATATGTTGTTGATTCAAGAGTTTTTAGTTGTGCATATTCGGGTGGAAAAGATTCAACTGTAACTATGGATGTAGTTCTAAAGTCATTATTATTAATTAAACATATGTATGGACAAGAATTTATTAATAAGACTACTTATGTAATCTTTTCTGATACTTTACTTGAAATGGACCCCGTTATAGAAGGTATTTTAAACTCAATCAATAAGATTGATGAATTTGGTATTAAACACAAGCTTTGTTTAGATGTAAGAAAAGTTTCACCTAGTACTAAGAACACTTATTTCTCTTTGCTGATTGGAAAAGGTTACATTATGCCCTCTAGAAATTCAAAAAGATGGTGTACTGATCGTTTAAAAATCCAACCTCAAAAGAAACTAATTGTTAACATTTTAAATCAAACTAAAAACGGTTTTATTGCAATTACAGGTCAAAGACAAGATGAATCATTAGAGAGAAAAAATCGTATGAAAGCACAAACGGTTGAAGGCTCGTTTAAAGTACATGAATTCAAAGATTGTAATCTCTATGCTCCTATTGAACATTGGAATACTTCTGACGTTTGGAATCATATTGATAATCACAAACTTACTTGGATTGATTCGTTAACCCTTGGAAGAGTTTATGCTGAAGCATCTGGTGATGGAGATGAATGTAGAAGTCTTTTAGAAGGTTTTGAAACAGGCTCTAAATCACAATGTGGAATGAGTGCTAGATACGGATGTTGGTCTTGTATGATTTTTGAAAAAGACAAAACATTAGGTAACTTAACTAAACACTACCCATACATGAAAGAAATGGAAAAACTAAGAAATTGGTTTGCTAAATATAGAGATGGTCATTGGGATCATAATAGAGATGTATATATTCATGGTAAACATAAAATGAAAAATTATGATTTTGATAACCACCGACATGGAATGAAAATTCCTGGGGGTTACACTTTATATTTTAGAAAAAGAATGTTATCTGAATTATTAAAATGTGAAAGAAAAGTAATAGAAGAAAGAAAAACACCTCTTATTACAGATGCAGAATTAGCTTATATTCAAGAATGTTGGATTGAAGATGGTGACTTAGATATGAGTGTTGTAAAAATTGCTCATGATAGAAATTTTAAACACCTAATCAATCCCTTATATCCTAGAGTATTAGTTGCTGTTGAAGAAATGAGAGATTTTACTAAACCTAAAGTAGGTTATGTTGATGTGTACAATTGGAAATATGTTTATGATGAAAACGATAAGTTTGCTTTTGATAGCAGTAAGTTTTGTGATAGATACTTTTGTCAAATGGCTATTCAACTTGAAAAAAAAGAAAAAAACTCTATAGCTTTAATGAAATCACTACACTCAAACAAAATTAAATTATCAGATAAGCAAATGCTTATTAACTACATAAAAATACTACCTCTTGAAACTAGCATGGATTTTGTTGACTCAACAAAAGAAAACTATATTAGAGAAGAGTGGCGAAAAGACAAAATTGGTTTTATTACCTTTTTGAATAAATTAGAAAATAAAGAAATTAAACAACCAGAACTTAACTTATTCGGATATGACGGAGATTATGGTAGTCACTTTGAACAATTAGATGAGTTCAATAAAAAAGGTGACATTATCCATTGTGAAAGTATTTCCTTACAAGACAAAATGAGATGGTTTGAAAATTAATAATAGGAATTTCACATGAAACCCAATTTAGAAAATATAAAAGAATGGCTAGAACGATATACAGATACAAAATATAATGATGTTGAATTTAAACAAATTGACATTGATGCAATTGAAGAATGTTTCAATATATACATTGGTAACTTTGATTTAAAAAGTATCAGTTCTGGCAAAAAATTAAAAGAAAAATTTCTTAACTTTCCTAAACCAATTAAATTCTCTAGTACTTTTGTTTCAGAAGAACATGATGCTGCTGACGAAATGGTTTATGAATACATATATGGAATTACAGGAACTCGTGTTATTAAATACAGGGCTGACTGTTGTTCAATCAATAAAAAGTTTGAAAATTATAAATTTCAGATATGGCATTGTCATTGGAATAATCAAATAATGATTGATAGAGGAAACCACGTACATCTTATTAGAATAATGTGGGTTCACTATTTAACGCAATATATGACTTCTTTGATACAAAAGAAGTTTACAAACAACAATCTTTATTTTAAAGATTAAAAACAAAAATAACTACCCCATCAATAGGGTAATGAAAAAGAGAAAATATGAATAAAATTACTAAAAAGTTTAAAGATAGGAAAGCATTATCAATTGCACTATTAAAAGGCGAAAAATGGAAAGTTATAGGAGATTATAAAGGCTACTGCTTTTATAAAGAACCATCTTCTTTTGAAAGTTATACTTCACCATTTAGATTTGGAACAAAAGAAAAGAACTATGATTTAGATGGTTGGTGGACTTGTGCAGATGGAAAACATTTATGGGAGAAAAAACATGAGTTTTAATAACTTAATAAATGAAAAAAATAAAATAAAAGACTTTGACAAGCTTTGTAAATATTTTGATGTCGTTGAACTTGATTCTTCAAATGAAAAATATAATTTACTAACTTGTAAAGATAAAATACATAAAGTTAATACAAATGTTAAATTTAGTGTTTGGTTACAGTTAAAAATACAAAAAAATGATGCTAATCATGAAATGTACAATAGAAAGAGTGATATTGAATATTTGGAATCTTGTGTAAATGAGATTTTAAATTGGGTTGATTTACTAAAAAGTTTTGAGAAAAGCAATGAAAGTATTCAATTATCATTATTTGAAGAACCTCAATCTGGAATTATTCTTGATAAGTTACCTGATTCACCAAAACAAGGAGAAGATAGAGTATGGAATAGTTATTTCAATACTCGTAACAAAGTTCAAAGATCAAATCTTATGAAGCAATATACATTCTTTGAATTATTTAATGATTCAAATGCATATTGGCTTTATTCAGATATTGATTGGAGAAAATTTTTACCTTCTAAAGATGAGGTATTAGAAGAATTAAAAAGAGTAATTTTAAAGTACAAAGACAATTGTGGTCGTTATGATGATGGTTGGTTTGATGATACTTATGATTATATTACAGGAGCAGGTGCATTAAGTGATTATGAATTATATAGAAGAGTCATGTTTACGACAAGATTATTCTTTATTAAACGTAAAAGCTATAAACATGTAACTACTGACTTATCTTTCTCTTCATGGGTTCATCCAGAATGCATTGAAGAAATATTTTGGTTTGATGGTAGAAAATTTAATTATTCTCGTAACAGCGATAATGATAAAACTAAACTTCCTTCATTTGACTTCTTTGAACCTAGTTTCATAGATTGGTTAAGGAAAACTTTAAAAGTTCCATATGCTGATTATCAAACAGATGAGGAAGTATTAATCTGTGAAGTTACAAAATTTATGAATAGCTATTTTTCAAATTTACTTGATTGGAAAGATGAAATTAGCAATTCTAAAACTTCAAAAGAATTTATATCAAAAATAAATAAATATTTCAAAGAACATGCTCCTAATTTTAGAAATGGTGGTTCTTCAATATGTCAAAATGACGGTTATAATGGTCAAATTACATATGATAAAAAATCAGAAATATTAATAAGACAAGAATTAACATTTAGAAAAAGTATCAATAGAGAAATTAATGAAATTTCTAACTTTGGTGACAATGCAATTATATATACATTAAAAGGAAATGAAATCTATAAAAAAGCATATGAACTTCATCACGTAGAAGAACAGGTGCAAACTGATTTATTTGATTTTATTTAAACCTAAAAATACAATGCCATTACAGGATAACGATAACTAAATGGTTTATGAAAATCACTTCATACCATTAACATTAAAAGGAAAAAAAATGACTACTGAAATTGAATATGGTTATACAACTATACTTGGACATGAGATTAAAATTAATGGATTTACAAATGAGCTTGAAGATACTTTCATAACGTCAATTAATGATGGAATTCTTGCAGGTGAAGATTCAGGAAGTTTAGTTATAAATGGAGAAACTTACGATTGGGAAATTATTAATGATCAACTACCAACATATGAAGATATAGATTTTAATAAAATTCTTCAGATGGATAAAGAAAGTAGGATATCAATTAGTGTTTCTGAATTGATTAAACTTGCAGCTGTTAACAAAAGTGCAGGTATTGAGAATATAACCTCATCATATACAATTAGAAAAGTTCCACAAGATACTTATTTAGATTTAATTGACACTTTACAAAAGTCTGATAACTGGATTGCTGAAACTGATAATGATGATAATTACACTCAAGTAGATGTTGAAGATAAAACATTAGGAATTATTAAAGATTATGGTCTTTTAACTAATGAGCAAATCAATACTATTATTAATCAAAAAGTCACTTCAATTATACTTGTGTCTTAACTAGTCATAAACTACATAATAAAGATGAATTAATATCATCTAACTAAGTTGCTATAAGCTAATAAAAACCCAAAGGGGTTCTGGAAACTTTCCAACCCCTTATGGGATTGGTCTGTTTTCTCAAAATAAGGAAACAAACATTATGAGCAAAAATATATATAAAGAATTAGAAAATACAGTACTTAAAACTTTAAAGTATTTTAAAGAAGATTTAACTGTTACAGATAAATCTATACTAAAAAACTACAAGGGTGCGTTTCTATATGCCTATAGGGATAAAGGAACTAGCATTTGCTTACTAGATATTAATAAACATGATTATTCTAAATCTGAAAAACAAATGGAATTTAGATTATCAAATATTCGGTATTACTTAAATACAACAAATAAAGACTTTTTATATTTTGATGGTGAAAAATTAAAAAAAATCACTCGATTTGAATTAAATGCTTTGTTTAATATACATAGTAATGAAGTTTTAGAAAAGAAAAAGCTTCTAAATGATTTAAATATTGAATTAATCACTTTTGAACTTTTAAATTTAATGACATCTACAAGATGTTGGAAACACTATGTTTTAAATAGTAATAACCCTGCATTAAGAAGACTTAGAAATTATTTTGATTTTGAAAAGATTAAAAAAACAGATAAGCATATTGAATTAAGAGCTGAACTTACTAGGTTGTTAAAATGAGGATTTTAAAAAATACTCTAATTACTCAAGCTGTTTGTGAAGCATTTAATCATGATACTAATGAAGGTAAAGACTATTTATTATTTGATGGTAATAAGTTTGGAATTTTAATAAGTACAGGATACGAAATGTTACCTGTAGAATTTGAAATTTTAGATATACAATTAATGAAAAAAGCTTTAATAAATCTAGAAGAGATAGATATTTCTAGTACTAATTCAACAATAAAAGATAATAGATTTTCATTTGATGAAGATTTAGCAATCATTATAAATAGCAATATTATAACAATTGAAGATGATGATTTACTCGCCTTCTTTTGGAATGATATTTCAAGCTTATTTATTTAAAAAATAAAAAGAATAATTACCAGAATAAATTTGGTAATTAGCAAACTCGCCACTTGGCTAACAAAAACCCATCAAGGGGTTCTGGAAACTTTCCAACCCCTTATGGGATTGGTCTGTTTTCTTTTTTAAAAGGAAAATAAAATGGCAAATAAAAGTTTAATAAATGTTTCAAAACATGAAGATAAATTAAGAAAAATTATCAAATTAAATGAAATTGGTTCTACAATCTATACTGACAAATCATCAGAAGCTTTAAGTTTTGGATGTTCTAAATCAGAATTTATTGAAGCACTTAAAAAAGATATAGATAAGACTGCAAAAGACTTAATAGATTCAAAAGATATCTTATTAAGTATTAATAATGGTCTAGTAATGGATATTATTTCACTTGATAATAATGTTGAGAGTTTCTTCGGAAAGACATACAACAAAATAGGTAACAAAGTTACTTTATCAGGTGTTAGATTTTTTCTTAATGAAAAAACATTTCCAACAAAAACTGAAATAATTAATTCAATATATTTAAATGTTTTAAATACAAATAAAAAAGATTTGAAGAACTTATCTAATGCTCTTGCATTATATGAAACTTCAAATGAACAAATAAAGAAAGCAGTACTTTATCCTTCAATCGTTCTAGCAGATGAACTAATTGAGAGAATAGGGCATATAAGTACTAAGTTTAATAATTATAGAAATACTATGGAGTTTGACGAAAAACTTTCATTTGATACTACATTTAAAAGAAGTGGTATAACTGAAGTTATTCAAAATTCTACGTACATTAACAAAGATGGAATATTGCAATGTGTACATACTCAAAAATCAGCAGCTAGAAAAATTGCTTCAAAATTAATGAATAATGAATTCAAATATATTGAAGCTGTAGAGATAGATGGTGATGGAGATTGTGATAAAGCATTAAAACTAATAAAACAAATAGAAAGATTAAAAATCAATAGCTCGCATAAATTTACTTTAAAGTTTAGAAAACTTGGTAACTTAAATGCTAGAGGTGTATTTTTCCAATCTGGTTTAATAGTTGCAGAAGATGTAAGAGATACAAGTGCATTATTGCATGAAATAGCTCACTTCATCCATTTAACAAATACTAATATTTATAATAATGATTTTGTAAATCATATGATTAGTAAATTAGGTAATAAAATTAACTTTAAGAATCTAGATGTTACTGATTTAGAAATAGAAGCAATTAGTAAAAAAGATGCATATTATACTGATCCAAAAGAAATAATAGCTAGAGGATTAGAAATTGCAAGTTTATTGGCATTTGAAAAAGGTATGTTCATTCAAAGTACTGAAGAGTTTGATTTAATTAAATCAAGAGATTTCTATTCTAAGTATGAAGGTATTTATTTTGATTTTTTATCTTTTGATGAAGAAACAAAAAGTGAAATGCTTGAACTATATAAATTATTCTATGAAACTTCATATGATGAGGTATTAAGTACAAATATTAATAACTTCATCAAAATTGATACTAGGTTCTCAAAAACCAAAATAGAAAAAGATGCTTTTTCTATACTTAAAGAAGAAAGAAGAAGAGAAGAAAAAGAAAAGAAAGCACTATTTGCATTAGTTACCTCATCAAATCTTGATTTAATTATCAAGAATAAAGGCTCACTAACAATGAAAGAACTTGCCCTTATTATTATGGCAAATATATCTTATTGTGGTGGTCATAATAAGTCAATGACTGTTACTAATTGGTCTTACGTTTGTAATGAAAAATCATACATTGTTTTGATTTTATTAGAAAAAATAAAAGAAGAGTTAACAATAAAAGAGAATATTACTTTTCTTTATCAATTAAAGATAAATAAAGTTATTGAAGGTATTAAATCACATGCACTTGCAGAAGGATTTAATACTAAAGCAAGGTTAGCTATTAAAAGACTCATAAGAGAAAATATTGAGGATAGCTATTTTTATAAACTAAGAGAAGTTATTTCTTTAATTAACAGAACACCTTTAAATTTAGCTGATAAACAAATACTAAATGATAAAGAATTCATTACAGGTGTAATTGATTTACATCCTTTAGTTATTCAACGTTTAGAAGAATTTAAAGAAATTGAAAAAGAAACTTTAGTTGAATACTTCCTTTACTTTTTGGAGAATTTTAATAATAAAAGCATATTTATGTCAAGCACTAGTTTGATGTTAGATGCAAAAATAATGGAAAAATACCTTTTAGGCATTAATAGTATTCACTCACTATCAAGATTTAGTGGAAAAACATTTGATACAGAAAAACTAGTTGATGTATTATTAGAAAAGTTTCCTGACTCACAAGTATATATTTTTGAGAGAATAGGGAATAATTTAAAAAACAATTATAATTTTATGTCAAAATATGTTTCATTAAATAAAGACTTGAAAAAGTTTATAGGTGATGAAATAAAACATTTATTCATTGAAAAAGAAATACAGGAAAACTTGCCAAAGTGCCAAACTGAAAAAGGTTCTGTTATTCAGAAGATTGATATTGTTGCTTCTAATGAAAAAGAATCGACTACTCAAGAAGCTCATAAGAATACAGATTTTGATGACTTAATTAAGTCTTCTGAAATTGTTGATTTTACTCATACAGGAACAGGAGAGTTACTAAAAGTTTTTAGAATTAAAGAAAAAATTTCAGATTTTAAAGCATTTAACAAATATGTTATTAAAAGTGGAATAGGTTACTATAGTAGAATTGCAAATGGGTTCATTATTAAAAATATCGAAAAGGTTGCTACTGTTACAGGTGCAACTTTATATAGTCAAGAGCTAATGGATGTTTTTTCTAGTGGTAGATTATTTTAAGGCTTATTTATGAGCTTCTTAATACAGCTATCATTTATATTTCTGCTAATCTTTTTACTTTTACTTTACAAGGTTTTAAAAATTATTTTTGAATTTTTAGTTGATTCTATAGAAAATGTACTTGTAAAATCTTCACGTTCTATTACAACTCGCAATAATATACTTTCAATTCTCTATTTCTTTAGAGATATTGGACCTAACGTTTCATCAGTTTCAATTGTTGCTTTATTTTTAACTCCTAGTGGAACTTCTGGTCAGTTGACTGCATTATTCTTTCTTGGTATAATTATTAAAGAAATTGCAAGAAAATCTGCAAATATATTTTGTGAAAAAGTTCAAAATAAAAAGGATTTATTATGAGTGGAGAAATAGTAGCACTAACAATCATTGCTGGTATCTTCATATTAGCACTTGCCTTTAATAAAGCTTGTGACAATATATATAAAAAAAGATCATCTAATAAAAAAACAACTCACTAAAGTTGCTCTATCATACGTTACATCTGTAACACTTAACATATAAATATATTAGTGAATATTTGATTATCTACTTAACTGTAGAGAATCAATCACACTTAAAAATCAAACTATTCCGTTGCCTTTATTATGGCTATTTTTAACCCTGTTATGGGTTTAGTAAATATTCTAAACCCAAACTATCTGGGTATTAGTCTATTTTTTATTCTAAGGATAAATTATGAACAACGAAAAATTAATTAAAGAAAATACAACAGCTTTGGATTTTCTACTAAGAAACACTAACTATTCAGTATCTATCTATCAAAGAAGTGATGTTTATACAGATTGTGATGAAAATGATAAAGATTATGGAAAAGCACTTTTTGAAGCTCATTTAGAAGATAGAGAAACTGAAGAAGTTATTGATGATACTTTTACAGGTATGTATACAGACATAATCTCTGTAATTGATGAAATCAAAGAAATTGCTGAAAGTTTTTCTAATGAATAAAACAATCGTTATTAAACATAGAGATACTTATCTTTATACTTTCTGGCATGTACCTAATGCATCCTCAATTAATGATTTAATATATTTAAGTAGCTCTAGAAAAGAATTTTTCTTTTCAACTGAAGATGCTGCAGAATATATAAACAAAATTAAACAATTTATTAATAGTGTTAAAAATGATTCAATCAAAAATGAATTAGCACTTATAGTAAATGAATTAACTATAAATGAATTTAGTTATGGAAAATTTTAATGATGAAATAATTACTTATGATGAATATAACGATTCGTTGTCTTCTGATTAGTATATAGATTTAGTAAATATAATGAAAGTAAGATTAACAATTAACAATGATTCTATTGATCAAGTCATTGACAATCATTTTAGTTTTAAAGATACAATTAAAAAGAATTATAATAATTTCTTAGATTCTATCCAGAACTATAATGTACGTGCTTCAAAAACTACTACTAACTTTATTCAACCTACTTTATTTTAAAACAAAACTAAAAATAACATAACATATAACACAAAATTTATTCTTTTAATTAAGAAGAATTCTTAGTGTCAAACTAATAGGAAAAATAAATGAAAAAAATTAATTTAAGTACATTAAACGTAGTAAATCAATTAAAACAAGAGAATGAAGACTTTGAATGGTATCCAACTACTAACGAAATTATTGAAGCTATGTATTGGGATATCAAAGGTGAAGATTCAAATGGAAGTGAACATATATCATTTTTAGATATTGGTGCAGGTAATGGCAAGATATATAATAAGTTTAAAGATATATGTGAAAGTGTAACAACAGGCAAAGAAAACCATTCTGGTCATACTAGCAAATGTTTACACATTGACAAATACATGGTTATAGAAAAGAGTCAAATATTAATTAATCAAATGCCTTCAGAAGCATTTGTTGTTGGTACTGATTTTTTTGAGAATACTTTAATTGACAAACAAGCTAAAGTTATCTTTTGTAACCCACCATACTCTGAATATTCTAAATGGGCTGAACGTATTATTACTGAAGCTAATTCAGAATATATTTATTTAGTAATTCCACAAAGATGGGATAAACAAGAAAATATCCTTGCATCACTTAAAAAAAGAGATGCAAGTTTTAGTATTGTTGGTACTTACTCTTTTGAAGATTCAGAAGATAGAAAAGCAAGAGCTATTGTTGATTTAATAAAAATTGATTTAACAATGAATGGTTATCATAGTAGAAATATAGCTGTAGATCCTTTTGATTTATGGTTTAATGAAAACTTTAAAATTAAAGCTGCAAAAGATAATCAATCACATTTTGAAGAAGCAAAAAAAGAAGCTGAAGCAAGAAAAGTTAAAATTGATAACTGCTTAGTTGAAGGTATAGATTTAGTTTCTTCATTAGTAGAAATTTATAATAATGAATTATCTGGTCTAATAGCTACATATTCTAAACTTTCTGAATTAGATGCAGTTCTACTAGAAGAGTTAAATGTAAAGGTATCTAATGTAAAGGCTGCGTTAAAAGAAAAGATTCAAAACCTTAAATCTCTGTATTGGAAAGAAATTTTCAATAATCTAACAGATATAACAAAGCGATTAACCACGAAAACGAGAGATACATTATTGAAGTTCTTGACATCAAATACTAATATAGATTTTACAACAGGTAACATACGTAGTTTAGTTATCTGGGTAATAAGAAATGCAAATAAGTACTATAACGAACAGATGATATCTGTGTATGATAATTTCACTACAGGTGAGGGTATTAAATTCTATAAATCTAACAAAAGATTTAATGATGATACATGGAGATATACACGTTCAGATAAAGGTAACTTAGAAAAGTATGCACTTGACTATAGAATCGTTTTACATGGTTATAGAAGTGAAGTTTACGATTGGCAAGAAGAAGACTTGAAGTTTTCACCTAGTCAATTGGAATACGTACAAGATATTATTGTAATTGCTAAGAATTTAGGTTTTACAATTAATGATGAGTTTCTTCATACGTTTGAAATTAAAGAAAAAAATAAAGCTTATTTTACTTGTTCTAAAAAGAGAATTTTAAAAGTAGGGCAAAAAACTAACGTAGGAGTGATTGAAGAGGTTTATCTTCATACTTCAACAGTTAACCCTAATAATGAAAGAACTCAATTAATAGATGGTGTTATTTATGTTTATGATGCTAAGAATAAGAATGATGAGGTTCAATATAAAATCAATGGTGATTATTTACATTGGGATTATCCAAAAATAGAAAATGATGTTTTTTCAACTGTAAAAGGTTATAAAAATGGAAATGTACATTTTCAATTAAATAAAAACTTTATCAAAAAGTTAAATTTAGAAGTTGGTAGATTAAGAGGTTGGTTAAAAGACCCATTACATGCAACTGAAGAATTTGATATTACATTAGATGAAGCTCGAGAATATTGGGATTCAAATTTTGTTATAACTGCTAAAGATGTAAAAAATTTATTACCAGAAAAACCAATCAATAATAATTCTAGTTCTTCAATAATTACTAATTTTGAAGTAAATGAAGAATTAGAGAATTCTAAAAAAGAATTTGATGATGAGGTTACTGATATTATTACACTTGATTTAAAAGAACATCTTGAAGATAAAAAAATCCATGGAGTAGATGGAAATACATATATCCAAGCTTCATTATTTTAATAAATATAAAATAGGTATTTTATACCTATTTTGTTTCGTTTTTTCCACAAGTTGGTTAAGTTATGTGCCTATTTTTAATAGTAGCTTATAAAATGCACTTTTTTTAATACTTACAGTTAATTTCAATTTTTAATGGATTGATATTTTTTTTATTTACCTCATCTACTATATTTCTGATATCCATTTAATTAACAACTTTTTCTAAACTTTCTATTTTTATCCATTTACTATTAATCCAATAACAAATCCCCATATCAAAGTTCCTAATACAACTAGTGTATGTGCTGCAATAGATATATTGTATTTGTTAATTTTATTTTAGCTTTATGAGTTACTGAAGCTATTACTTTTCTACTTATACTTTGAATTGTTTGATTATGTAATCTATACTCTACTATAACAGCTAGAAGTACCATAATTGAACCTGACCTTGCAAACCATACGATTGTATCTTTATCAGCTATCATTGATGCTATAAAAGAACAAATTACAAAAACAAATGAAATTAATAATATGATTATTTCTACTTTGTATTTTTTGTAATGTTTTAAAGAAGTTAAAAGTTCTTCAAATTTACTTTTCTTATCCATGTTAATTCCTAATTTTTATTTCATTTCGTTCTTTTAAGAATAAGTATATTTATTGCTTTTTAGCTATAATAGTACTAATCTAACTAATAAAGGATATTTTATGTTTATTGAAAATTTAATTTTTATAATTTCAATCATAATTATATTCTTAACAATCATTAATAAAATAATTAAAGAATTTAAATATTTTATTTCTAACTTTATATTATTAATCCAATTTATTGAAAATCTTTTTTTTAAAAAAAAGATTTTAAGTAATAATTAGATAACATCCCCGTCCATTTTAATTTGAATGCTTTAATTGATGGGGTTTATCTCTGCTCTAAAAATTAATTACTCTTGATTATAATACTAATAGCAATAATACAAAAAAGACTACACAAAGAAAAAATGAACCATTATTTATGAAAGTAACTATGTATATGTTTTCTTTATTCATCTTATCATCTTCTAATCTTATAATCATATAGAAGAGTGTTCTATCAATTATACTACAGGCTCTACCTCTAAAGATACCAGTATACTTTTGACAAGTTATCTTATATTGTGACTTCTATACTAGAATTGATTTTACATATGTTGGTACTTGAAGTGACATTAAACTAGAAGTCTTTTGACCCAAAGCCATTAAATGATAGAAACCAAATAATAGCAGAACTGTTTTGACATAAGTTTTATTAAAAAGAGAATACTTTTGACATAAAAATAAATAAGATTTTATTTATTTTTTTCTATATAATCTATTTAATTAATTATTTAGAAGAAATAGAAAATGGGAACCTTATTTCATTTATCAATACTAACAATATTTATTACAGCATTTATAAAACAAAAGACTTATATGATGATAATTTCTACAGTTATAGGAAGTATTGGTATTTTAAATTTAATATTAAATTATGGTCTTAAAGTACCTTCTGGATTTTTAGTGAATACTCTTTTGGTATGGGTTTAAATTTTTTAATAATGAGTATTGTTTATATGTATATGAAGAGTTCTCATCTTAATAATAAAACAATTTTAGAAAATTTTAATGCATTTATAGAAATAGTTAAAAGTACTTCTAATTTATATATTTTATTTTTAGGTCTTGTTTTTATCATTATAGGACTATATCTTAATTCTTGTAATAATAAGAAGGTAGAGAAGTTAAGAGTTTTAAATTAGCTGTTTGTTCTATACTCTTGTTAATCTTATATTCTTTTAATCTTATACTCTTATAAAAGGATGTTCTATTAATGATTTTATAGGCATTATCATGACTTTTGCAAGATGTCTTTTGACATAATTATATAAGTTAATTCAGTTATAGCAGTATATAAATGACATTTTTTTGTATTTGTTTTGACATTGAACCAGATGAGGTTTGACAAAAGCCATTAAATCTTATTATTTTTATAATAGTAGTAGTGTATTGACATTACTACTATGTATAAGAGAAGTCTTTTGACACATAATTGTAAAACCAGAAGTCTTTTGACATACTATTTATTAATAAAATGACTATATTTGACTTAAACTAGAATACTTTTGACAAAGAAGAGTGGATAAATACCTTTTTTATGTATACCAGAAGTCTTTTGACAAGGATTGAGCTAAACTAGAATAGCTTTGACATTTATTTATTCATTCTAGAATAGATTTGACATAAAAATATTTAATCAAGAACTCTTTTGACATAAAAAAACTACATATTACAAAAAAAAGGCTTTAATTTACTAAACCAGAAGTCTTTTGACATAATTTAAATATTTAAACTTATTTTTTTCTGAAGAAAATAGGTATTTTACAATATATTGGATATTAATAACTCCTAAGTGGATCACGATACTCCTACTTTAAAGTAGCTTGGAAAACCAATACCCCCTTTCCAAAAAATAAATAATATGTAAATATTGTAAATAATTAATTCACAATTGATGAATTTATAGTTTAGTAATTGTAAATATTTTTATAAGAAATTAAATAAAAGTAATTATTTTTACTATGGATAACTAATACCCCTTTTAAATTTAAGATGGATTTAGATATTCTACTTTCTATATATTATGGATATGAATACTCCACTAAGGAATACTATATGATTGAGAAAGAAAATACCCTTTTTACAGAAGAAGAATTGCATGGAAATCCTGCAACAGGATTTATACAAGTAAGTACTAACCTTATACGTGGTGGAAGTTCAGTTAAGAAAAAGAAAATTATACGTGGTGGTATTGAAGTTATGGTTAGTGAAGCAACTCCTAATGATAAGAAAATTGAAGATACCTGTATTGAGATATTTCAAACAAAAGAAATTAGAAAAAAAATTAATTATGATCAATTGCAAGACGAAGCATTGAATGTATTATCTAAAAAATTTGAAGAATATGGACTTGTAGCTTCCGATGACTTTACTAAATCTAAAAATAAGTTAATATTAAACACAAGAAAAATTGCAGTTGACAATTATATAAAAAATTCAGTTGCAGAAAGTATTCCAAAAACTATTAAGTTTCCAATTAAAGAGTTTATAAAGAGAACAGGGATTACAAGAATTCAAGGAAGATTCAATGAAGCATTAAAAGTGATATCTGAATCATCTACAAAATTAAGTCATTCTTGGATGAGTCAAACAGTAGAGTTTAAAGAAAAGAATGGAGAAAAAATAGCTGAGATTAAAAATGATTTGACACAAGGTTCTATAATTCCTAAATTCAAATTAAGATTTAATGATAAAATCAAAAAACATTTGTCAGAAGATGAAATAAGAGCTATGACTATTGAAAGTTTTATAGAATTAGATGTTCCAAATAAGTCTAGTTATATAGATGAAATTATAATGGAAACTGACCCTGAAACAGTTGTTGAAATAATTGGTGTTGGACTTTTTGGTTCCTTGTTTGGAAAAGGTTATGCAAGAAGTGAAAGAAGGAATAGAAACTTATATAAAAAAAGTGCAACATTTAATTTTGATTTGTTAGTTAGAAGTATAATTAATATTCCACACAATACTACATTAACAGAGTTTACGTTTGATCAATTAAAAGATATTCTAGGTGCATCTTCATATAATAAATGGGAATCATTTAAAAAAAGTGTTTTATTACCTGTACTAAAGGAACAAGAGCTATATACAGAAGTAAAATGTGAATATGCATTATTGCCAAGTCAAAAGAATTGGACTCATATAAAATTAATACCTTCATGGAAAACTACTAGTTTAGGATTTGAAGCTGAAAAAAGAGGATTTGATTATCTTGCATATTTTATAGCTGTACAACATAAGTTCTTTCAAGCAAATAGTTTAGATGAATCATTAGAACATTTTCTTCCACATGTACAAAGTGCAATATATAGTTTTAATGATGATGATATTGTATGGGGTAAAACTTTACTTGAATGGAAGACATATACTAAAAAAGTTTATGAAGTAGAAAAAGAACTTTTAGAATTTATATCTCAAAATCAAAATATTTTAGATGATAATAATATATTTTATGATGAAAGACTTTTGTGTCTTTTAAAAAGAAATTTTAAAGAAGAAGTGATATTAGAAGATAATAATGAATTAAAAAAGAAAAAGAAAAAGAATTCATATATTACAACTAATATGTATAGAGTTCAAGACCCAATCACATCTTTAAGATATTTAAATGAATTATTAGTAAAAGGTAAAGAGGATAGTAACTATTACATTTTTGATTTTATACCATTCCAGTTTGCTTCTATGGATGGTGGTTGGAAAAGTATTAATACATTAGAAGACTATCAACAATATAAAGACCCAATAAGAAGTGCTATTTATAAAAAGAAAGGGTCTTTTTTTAGGTTTCCACATGATGAAGAGAATAAGAAAGAAAACTTTTTATTAAATATAGAAAGAGGATCTTTTAAAGAAATTGATGAGAGATTTAAATTATTGATGCAAGAGATATCATCATAAAAGAAGTAATTTATTTATAATTACTTCTTTTTAAAAAAAATATCTGCAAATGCATGTTCTGCTTCAAGTAAAAATTTTATATGGTTTGCATTTTTTCTTAAGTTATCCTCATCTAGAACAAACATATTATTGTGAGTATTAATAATATTAGGTACTTCAAGCCTTAAATGTTCTATTTTTGCTTCTTGTTTAGTATTTATAACTTTTATAGTTGGATAAGTATCTTTTTTCTTAAAAGTTGAAATAACAATATCTAAATTTTCAAAATCCTTAAGTAAAAATTCTTTTTTTTCTATCACAGATTTAATTTTTTTTTCTGCTTCTTTTTTTAATTTAGTTACCTGGTAATTGTCATTAGTATTTTTAATTAATTCTGCTAAATGACTATTGATTTTATTTATTTCAATTGAATGTATGGCATCTATTTTATGTTTAACTTTTTCTTTATCAGTTATATTTTTATATTTATGTTTTATATAAAGTTTATATGCAATAATTTGATTTTCTTTATCTCCAAAAAGTTTTGCTATTTGAAAAAAAGGATCTTTTGCTTTTCTACTTAATTTACTTTCATTAAAGGTTTTTGTAGCAGCTTCATATATTGTATAAATTTCAAGAAATTTTTCTTGATTTAAAAAGTATAGAGATGAACCTTCATACTCCATTTTTTCATTAGTACTTAATATTGAAAGTACTTGAGACTTAAAAAATAAAATATCATTTTTTAACGACATTACTGTTCCTTTGTTTTTTTATCATTTATTTTTTGATAGGATCTTTGTGCTTTATATAAAGCATCTTTTATACTTTTTGTGAATATATCTAAAGTTTTAATAATGCTTCTAATTTCATATTCTTCAAAATGAACACTCATTAAACTTTTTTCATTATCTGATTCTTTGATATTAATATTTAAATATATTTTATTGTTGTCTTTTTTGATAGATAGATATTTTACATTAGAATTATTAGAGTTCTTCGACTTTGAAGAATCCGTAAATTTTTTATAATTGGATTTTCCATTTCTATATACCTCATCTAGAGCATAAATTATATTATAAATATCAAATACTTTCATTTGCATAGTAATTGTATTTGAAGTATTAAATTGTTCAGTAAGGCTAAAAAATATCAATTCACTTACAAAGTAATTGTTTTGTTTAGACATTGCAACTTCAAGTTTTCCCGTAATTGTTAGATAATTAACTTGACCTAATATCTCTTCATTTATAAATATTTTTAATGTACTCATTGCTTAACACCTGTTATATATCTTTTAAGTAATCTATCATTTATATGAGTATTATATCTTAATATTTTTCTGTTTGCAAATTGACTGTAAGTTTGGTTTCATGGTATTCCTTGTTGTCAAGAATAATTGGAAAACAATTTTTGTAGTAGTGAAAATAAAAGGGAAAAAAGGAGGAAAAAGAAAAAAAGGAAGGTATTTTGAATTTTGATAATGCGTTGATGAATTAAAGAAATTGAAGATTAATATGATTATTTGATAATGATAGATTACTTAAAAGTGATTTAACACAACACGTAATAATAAATGATAAATAGGTTTATTGTTTCACTTCATTTAATGAAATTAAATTATCATTAGATATATGTTTTTTTACAGTGTTAAAACTTACTCCAGATTTTTTAGCTATTGTATAATGAGTTATAGTTTTTTTCTCTGTTTGAAGTATTTCAATTGCTAAATCTATTTTATATTTAACTTTTTCAGTTCTTGCTTTAGTAGCTTTAGATGCAGCTGTAGATTTACTAGAACTATATTCTATACTTTTAGGGTTATGTAATTTATCTATTATATTAAATCCCTTAAATGCTTCCATATCTTCATACTGTTTTTCAGCTTCTTTTAATTTATCAAAATCTATACATTTTAGTAAATTTTCATATTCAAGTTCTGTAAGATCTAATCTTTTATAAAAAATCTTCATTTATTTTCCTTTATTTGATAATTTCATTTAATGAAATGAAACAAATTACTTTATAAATTTGTAAAGAAGTCATCTTATATAAAAGTAAGTTAACTTTTTATTAATATTTACTGTAATGTTTCATTAAATGTAATGAAATAATATATTATTCAAAAGTGATATAGCACAAATATTTATTTTTTTTCAAATTTAAAAATAATGTATAATTCATACACTTAAATAAAAGGATGAAAATGACATATATAGAATATTTAAAAGAGTTTATTAAAAATAAATTTTTTTAAAATGAGTTTCAAAAATTGGACCTATTAACAAAATTTGATAATATAGAATTTGAAGAAATTAAAGTAATTGAAGATTTGAATTGTTTTAATGCAGATAATAAAAGGAAATTTATGATTAAAAAATTACTATTAAGTATTTTTGTATGCTCAGTAGCTTATGCAGAGGTTGGTACATTAAGTAAAGTTATTGATGGTGATACTGTCAAGTTTGGACAAACTACTTGTAGACTTGCTTATATTGATACTCCTGAATCAAGAAAAAACAAAAGATTAAAAAGAATAGTTAAATCCTGTAGTGGAGTTACAATAAATACTATGATTGCAGCAGGTAAAAAGTCAACATCATATTTAAAAGCTAAACTAAAAGTTGGAAAGCAATATAAATATACAGTAGTTGATATAGATAGATATAAAAGATCTGTATGTATTATTATGATAAACAATAGAACTAGTATAAATCAACAACTTGTAAAAGATGGATATGCAGTTCCTTATTACAGATATATAAAATCTGATAAAAGAAATATGTATAGAAAATTATCCAAGGAAGCTAAACGTCTAAATGAAGGTTTGTATAAATCACACTCTAGTTCAATTAACTGCCTTGAAAATTAATATTGTAAATAATACTATATTAATTGGTGCAGGGGATAGATCTACTTTGATAAGTTTAAAACAATCTCTCATTCATAGAGTAAAATATTTATTTAGCATTATTCTAAAATAAAAATGAGAGCGTTTTTAATAGCTACTTTAACTCCATTAAGATAGGAATCCAAATAGCCATAAAGGAATGATATTATCATGCCCAGTTTCCATATCATCTCTTACCACAAATCCATTATTCACATCTTTTATCTGTTTATCTCCTTTTGAAGCACCACCTATTTCAAATATATATTTATCATCTATTATAAAATCACCCATATCATGGTAATGAATATCATGGATATGATTTAAACAAGATACAAAATAACTTTCTCTAATAGTTCCTATATTAGGTGTAGCACATAATACATAAAATAAATTTGGATTATTTAAAAGCATTTTACTCGCTTTATTTAATTTTTTATGATTATTTGGGGCATCTACTAAATTTATAAGATCACCTTGTTCCATATATCTTAAATATTTTGAAAGAGTTGACCAGGAGACATCTGTATCTTGACTTAATTTTGATTTACTTATCTCATAAGGACTTGTACTACATAACATACTTAATACTCTTTTTAATACATTTTGTTTTGTGGCATCAATATTAAATATAGCACTTAAATCAGATTCAATTGTTAGATTAATGACATCAAGTAATCTTAAAGGATAGTCAGCAATAGACTCTTTGAAAAATGGATATGCCCCAAATTTAATATAGTTGGCATATTGCTCAAGAGGTTTTATTTGCTCCAATATCTCAAAACTAATATCTTCATGGTTTTGAAGAATATCTTTTAGAGTATATGATTTTAAATTTATATTTTCTTTTAATGAAATAAACTCTCTTAATGACAGAGGAGGTAGATAATGAATAGTTGCCCTTCTTGATAAATCAGCACTTTCATGATTTAAAATAATTGCACTAGAACCTGTAAATATCACTTGAATATTTAAAAAATCATACATAGATTTTATATGAGCACTAAAGTTGACTGATTTATGAATTTCATCAATTAATAAAAGTTTTCCCCCATATTGCTCAAAAGAAGTTGCTAATTCAAATAGGTCAACACCTGCCATAATAGGAGAGTCACAGCTTACGTATAATATTTGACTTGCTTTATAGCTAGATTTTTTTGCATATTGGTGTAAAATAGTTGTTTTTCCACTTCCTCTAGCACCTTTTATTCCAATGATTCTAGTATTAAAATCTATTTTCTCATATAAAGTTCTATAGAAGCTAGGTGTTTTTTTTGACAACCAAGTTTTTGAAATTTTTTTTAATATAGCTTTCATTTGTAATCCTTTCATATATTTTACTATGAAATAGCTTTAATAGCAAATAGTATTTTTTATTAAAATCGTTTAATAGCATTTTACTAGGATTGTCTATTTAAATAATAATGTAATAGTTACAATAACAAATTCTTCTAAAAAAACAGGATTTTATCTTGACTTCTTACTCTATTATGATAAAATACTCTAAACAACAAAAATGATTAAATAGAGTAATTTACTTTAAAAGGTTAAAAATGAGATTGATAACAAAGATTGATGAAATAGCATCTTATGCACAAGTTAACAAACATAAAGTTAAAGAATTAATGCTTTCAGGTGTTATCCCAGCTGTGATTAATGAATCAACTAATAGAAAGTTTTTTTATACAACTGATACATTAATTGATTTTGCAGCAGAAAAAGTTTCTAAGTATAAAAATACTACTGCAGAAAGTTACAGAGATATATTTTTATATGATGATTTAAATAAAAATATATATCTAGATAATCATTCTAAATGTATAACTTATGCTATTACAAATCAAAAAGGTGGTGTTGCAAAAACAACTGTATCAGTTAATTTAGCTTCAAATTTAGCCTTTTTAGGACAAAAAGTACTCTTAATTGATCTTGACCCACAATCTCAATCAAGTAGATACTTAAATAAAGAACAGTACATTGGTAAAAGCTTAGTTAATGTTTTAAATGAGATATTACAAAATGGTACAGTAACAAAAGAATTTGTTGAACAATTCATAGTTCAACATGATGTAGTAAATGATAAAACCATTGACGTATTGCCAAGTGAATTGAGGCTATCAAAGATATTTGAATTATGTAGAACAGTATCAATGCCACATACAATTTTAAAAAAGATAATAGATACTATTAAAGATTCATATGATGTAATACTTCTTGATTTAGCTCCTAGCTCTGGGATGTCAATTGAACAAGCTTTATTTGCTTCTGATAAAGTTATATTAGCAACTGATTGTGATGAATTCTCTAAAGAAGGGGTAGAAGTTACATTAGAAGGTATAAAAATTTTTAATGAAAATGTTCAAAAAAATCTTATTATTGACTCATGCTTTATTTCTAAGTTTAATAAAAATGCAAAAATTCACCAAACAATTAAAACTAGCATAATAGAAATGCTCGAAGAAAGAGGTTTTGAAAAAGAAAAAATTTATACAATTTTATACTCATTAGTTATACCCGAATCGCAATATGAAGCTTCACCTTTAATTGGCTTCTTTCAAAAAGAAAGCTATAACGCTAAAAATGACACAGTAAACTATGTATCAACAATTAATCAATCAATATTAGCAAATGAATATTTTTTAGAATATGCTATAAGAATTATAAAAGATAAAGAGAGTAATTAATATGAAACCTACAAATAAAATGAGCTTAACGGAGCTGCTAGATGAGAAAGAAACGTTAGAAAAAATTGAAAAAAGAAATTCTCAACAAAAAGCTAGATTAAAAAAAGTAGAACAAGAGATAAAAAAACAACAAAATAAAATTACAATTACTGATTCTTTTACTAATGACTCTATGCAAAGTGATTTAAAATTAGAATATATATTTATTAATGATATTGAAATGCCTAAATATGATGATAGATCTGGAATTGATAAAGAAAAGATTAAAAGTCTAGCAGATTCAATTAAAAATCATGGGCTTATACAGTATCCTGTTCTAAAAGATTTAGGTAATGGTAAATATGAGAAGAAAGTAGGTAGAAGAAGAATTTTAGCTACAAAATCTAATGGTGAAGACAAAATTCTTGCAAAAGTTTTACCACAAGGATTAACAGAAGAAGAAGAAGATTTCATTATTTGGGACGAAAATAACCAAAGAGAAGATCTAAATTTATATGATAAAATTAGATTCCATTTAAGATTTATATCAAGAAAATTTAATTTAATTAATGAGAAAGATGTTATTAAATTAATTAATAATTGCCATTATTACAAGAAAAATGATGAATCTATTAATGAAGAGAACAGACAAAAAGTTTTAGATCTTGAAAACTTATTAATTAAATTAGGATCTTATAAGACTGTTTCTTCACTAATGAATAATTTACAGGTATTAAACTTTGACAAGTTTATTCTTAATGCAATGAAAGAAAGTAAGATAAGTTATAAGTTAGCATATCTACTAAACAAGTCTATAGAACCTTTAAAAGTAATTTATAACAATAATAAAGATGAAGTTCAAAAAGTTATTGAATTTGTAATATCTAGTGATTATAGTGTTACGGAGGCTGACAAATATATATCTAGTATAATTAAAAACTCTACTCCAAAAGATGAAATTGAAATAAGATTTGAAAAGACTGTAAAAAAGTTAAATAGAAAATTAAGTTTGATTAAACCTCAAGATAGAGAAAAAATCATACATTCTATTAATGAATTAATTAAAACTTTCTAGAATCTTCAACTACCCTAACAGTTGGGTAGTTGAAATACATATAAAAGAAGCTAACTTGAAGAGAAAATTAGTCTTTTAGCTATTAAGGAGAACCTATGGATTTATTAATAAAAATATTTTCTATAATATATGATTTAAAAAAAGAGAAACGTAGAAATGGCTATTTCTTAGAATTTAATAAAAAAAATAGTGAGACCTCTTTTCATCATATATTTAAAGAGAATAAGGTTATAGACCCAAGAATAGATTTGAAAAGAATCTCAATGGGTATTTCTTGGGGATATAATGGAGCAGGTCCAAGACAAGCTGCATTAGCAATACTAGCAGATTATAAAAATGATGAATTTGCTTTAAAAAATTATGAAAAGTTTAGCAGTGATATTATAAATGGATTAAAGCACAATGGTGATGATTTCATAAAGTTTACAACTATTCAAGATTGGGTTGATAATATTTACCTAGAATCCCATTAGTCTACATTCATTATAAAAAAACTTCATAACAACAATTTACTAATATAATCCAATATCCAGAGAAACTAGATAACATAAATTATATTCCATCTATAAGTGATCAAGAAAAGAATTAAAAATTTTTTAAAACGCTCAGAGAGATAGCATAGGACTAAATTAATAGCCCTATATCTGCATCATCCGTACGGATAATGTTCTAAATAAGGTATACATCACAAATATAAAGCTAATTAATAAGTAGGATCATTCACTAGAAAGTTCTCATACTAGATAAAATTCTAGAAATTTTATTTTCATCAATTTCCAATTCTTTACCATATCGCTTAACTTCAGAGGAAAAGGTTTCAACAATAAACTCTACAAGCTTTTCAATCATGTCATCATTAAAGCCAAATATTCTAGTGACAACAAAGATATCCTCAAGTATAAAATTATCTCTTTTACCATTAATGCTCATTTGATGATTTCTTGTATAATCACTTCCATTACTATATGTCAAGTCATATACAGGAGAATTTGCCCAGATTCCTTTTTTATCCATTAAAAATGAGAAGTTTTTAGTATGGTCATCTTGATTTCTAGTAACAACATTAAATATCATATGTAAAATTGCAAATTGAACTTGAGTTGCATCTTTTGTTATAGCGTGAACAGTTCTTATATAATCTTCATATGAAAATATTCCTGGTGTATTAAAGTTAGTATGTGTCATTCCACAAAGTGAATGCATGTGAACTTTTTCATTAAACACCCTATCAAATCTTTTAACAGCCAAGTGTGCATAATCTCTATCATGAAACAGTTCTACATTAGATACATTAAGTCCACAAGTAGATGCAATTTTCATATACATATATTCTACCTTTGTATAATCTGCAGGTTTTTTATTATCTCCCACACCATCAAATTTAAATAAATAGTGTTCAAAATCATCGGTTAAATTTGATCTACCAGACTTGATTTCATTAGTTTTCTTATTCCAAGCAATAATTGCCTTTGCTCTAGCACCACCTGCGCTACCACCAGATTCCATAAGTTCAGGAATAACAATATTGGCTTTTCCATTAATTACATCCCTAGCTTCACTAACTAGCTTTTGTATTTCCAGTAATTCCTTAACATTTTCTTGAGGTGTATTTGGTAAATATTCCAATGCCCCCATACCATTTTTACCAATATATGCGAGCTTTTGAAGTAAAGATAGTTCATCTTTTTGAATACCTTTTTCTGCATAATATTGTTCAATAATCCTATTACCAAATTTATCTGGTAATGAATCATGAAATACGCCTGCCAATCCTTGAAAGAAATTATCATCATTATTTCTATATACAGTTGTAGTTTTAGTATCTAGCTTAATGGGGGAAATTTCAATATTCTTTTGCTTAAAAGTATCTTCATATTCAAAGTATGTATTACCCTTATCATCTTCTGCCAAATAACCAACAGTATCACCATATAATTCTACCTTTAAACTTTCATCAGCCATTATCTTCTTCCTTATTCTTTTTATTTTCTATTTTACTTAGTAATTTACTAAATGGTGGATTAGAAACTATTATATTATTATTTTCATTGTTCGATTTATTATATTTATTGGAACTACTAATCCTAACTCTTTGTATGTTTTTAATATTATTGCCCCCAATAACTTTTTTCTTAGGTGAAAACTCAGGCTCAATAAGTAACTTTTCTAGCTCACCTACTTTACCAAGAGCAATCATTATTTTTATGAAATTCTCAAATGAACCCTTTCCTTTGTTTTCAAAAGTTTTGTATGTAGATAAGGATATTCCTGCTTTTAGTGCAAATTCATCTTGCTTTATTTTTTGTCTCAATCTTTCATTTTTAATTTTTTTAGCAAAAAAAGCTAGTATTTCACTAGTTGTCTTTATTTCATACATTCTTGACCTTAAAAGTTAATTTTTAAACTATTATAACATAAAAAAATAAGTAAAAGTTGATATTAAAACTATTAACTTAATATATCTAATTATATCCTTCCTAAAAATTAATAGCTCATATTCAAAATATTAAATAAAAAATTTATCATTAATGTCTTAAATATGAACTATTAATAATAAATTTAATTGTTGCCATATATTATGTTATGTGTAAACATAGATGACGCTTGAATTTCTATATTTTCATTGACTTAGTGGTTACCGTAGTCCAAAGACATAATCCCATAATTTAGAATAAAACAATTATATATGAATCTCTATCAAGGCTCTTTATTGGTTATAGTGATTTAAGCACTTTTAGAAAAATGTAAGTTTAAAATTAATTCATACATTTTCTTTAATGGTGACAGAAGACGAATCAACCTTTAAATAATTCTAACTATGAGTTAAAAATATATTCTAATCATTATTCTAAAGCTTAACTATATACCATTTTACAATGCAATAGTATTGTTTTGATAATAAAAACCTCTTACATAAATGAAACATTATTATTATAATGTTTCATAAGTTACATTTTTATGATATAATTGATAAAAAATAAATTAGAAACTCCCATTTCATGGCTATTCTAATTTAATGAAGGTTTCTATATGAATTCTAAAGTTTGTGAAAAATTAACAAAATTTAAAGAACAGTTTTTAAAATTTCTAAAATCAATAAGAAAAGCAGAAAATACAATTTCATCTTATAAAACTACTCTTGTTTCATTTATTGACTATGTTGAACAATATGATGATGAGGTTGATATAAAAGATTTGAATATGATTTTCTTTTCAGAATTCTTAAATTACAAAACTGAAACACTTTTAGTTCAAGTAGATAAGAATGGAAAATTTGTTGAAGCTGCTGCTAGTTCTCAAAATTTATATATAAATCATTTAACACGTTTTTTTAAATTTGTAAGTACTAACTACAAAGATATGAAAAGTTTTGATTACAAGAATACTTTGAGTGAATTAAAGATTTCATTACCAGAAAGAGAACCAAAAGGTTTGGATGAAAGTGAAGTAAAAAAAGTATTGCAAACCTTAGAATTAAATATTAAAATAGCCTATGAATACGATATTTCAAAGAGTAGAGCAAAGGATAAATTACTAGAAAAAAAGAACAAATTATTCCTTGCTTATCGAAATTCTTTGATGTTTAAAATATATGTTTTTTCTGGAATTAGAGCATCAGCATTAATAGAGAAAAGAGTGTCTGAATTTAGATTAGATGATGATTTATATGAGTTTTCTATCATAAAAAAAGGAAATAAACAGGTTAAAGCTATTGTATCAGCTGCTAGAATTGAAAAAGAATTTAACTTTTATAAAGAGCATGGTTATGACCTTATTGCAATGAGTACTAAGAATAAAAATAGATCAATTAATAGGTCTGAAATTTGGAAAGTTTTACGTAAAATCTATAGTGATTCTTCAGTAGAACCTTATGGAATTCATTCATTAAGACATACATTTGCATTAGATTTATATAGAAAAACAAAAGATATTGTAACTGTTAAAGAGGTACTTCATCATAGCTCTACACAAACTACAAATATTTATGCAAAAGAAAGTGAAGAAACTATAAAAAACAACTACAGGAAGGCTATTTGTTAATAATATTTTAATATTGTACTGTGGAATTTCTTAACTCTTTACTATATTTTATGTCTAACCTTTGTTAATTTATTTAATCTAAGAATTAATAAATTCCGAGTACAAACTTAGGTTATCCACTCCACTTTGAGTTAATTTACCGTTTAGCTTTTACTTCAGTATAGAATTAAAGTATTTTCCCATTCAATAATTCAATACACCAATCTCTATCTTTTGTATCTTTATTATAGTTATGCAATACAATTGAAGGATATGTCTTTGGCATGTAACGAGTACCTAAATTAATACAAAATGATGCCCTTGCAGATACAAATAAATGGATTTTTGATTTTGTATTACTTAATTCTCCAATTATATTATTCAATTGTTCAAGTAAAGATTTCTGACTAATTTGTCCTTCAACATTATTTATTCCTAAGGAATCTTCTAATACTAAAAACAAAGTATTATCTACTAGTTCTTGAGGAATACTAGCTTTTTCAATTGAAAAAGAGTTAGAAATAGCGATTCCTACTTCACTATTCCCATTATATTTTAATTTACTAACTTTCTTATCAATATCTACCTCTTCAAAGTTTACTTTATACTTTATTTTAGAACCACCTTTATTTGGAATATACCAAATAAACTGGTCTCTATCAAAATCAAAAATTGAAATATTTGAAGTATAAGCACTACCAAAATTACTACCCATTAGATATAAATGAGGAAAACCACCAAGACTTGCTAGATATGTATTTTCTACATTCTTATTTTTTGCTCGGGGCTTAATTTCAAACTTCATATCATTCATATAACTATCAATAACTTCATCTTTTTTATATGTATTTATTTTTCTTTCAGTTCTGGATAGATTTGTTCTTCCTTCTTCAGGGAGAAAGCTTTTATCAAAGCTATCTGCTGAATCAAGTTTTGAATCACTTATATAATATAAATAATTCTCTTTCTTAGATGCTATTCTATAATCATCTATATTTTTTTTATATATTAATCCTATACCAGCAAGTATTAAAATACTTCCCACTATATATTCAATGCCAGAACTAGTATTATCCCATTTAAAGGAAAAATTTTCAGACGTAAAGTCATATGCACCAGTAGCAAAAAACAATGTCCCAAAGAAAACTAGAGTCAACCCAACTTTATACATACTCAATTTTCGTGATATCAAATATTGAAATATATAGTCTACAATTTTATTAAGCAGCTTCATTTTTTAGCTCCTTTAACAGTTGCATTAACCGTCTATCATATATTTTATTTGCTTCATCTGCAGCTGTTACAATAACATCTGTTTCTTTATCTTTTAAAGAGAGAGTATCTTCTTTTTTTTTATATTTAGGATTTAGTTCTCTATCAACTATATCTCCAGGTTCAACACCTCCACCTTTCCATTCCCCAGAATAAAGCCATTCTTCAAAGTAATATAACCAATGAGTAATCCAAGGTATATATTGTTGTCCAATTTCTTCATCTGAACTATAATCATTTGAATGAGGATAATATAAACACAATCGATACCTCTTATGGTCATATAAATGAGGAATAATACAATCCTCATTTTTTAGCTCCTCTAAAGAAGGTGTTAATACATATACATAAGGAGGGTAACCTTCTATATAAACAAGTAGAATTTTATAAATTCTGCTTAAAGAAGTAGGTTGTAAATTGAACTCTACCCAATTAATAAGAGATAGCTTTTTACTGTACCCAACTTTCTTTTGTAGAGTGCCTTTTATATCGTCTTTTATCCCTGCTCTAATCAAGTAATTTAAAAGAAAAGTAAATCTTTTCCTTGCTAAAAGAGTCCCTTTATGTCCAAATCTATTTAAATTCATAGATGTACTCCAAAGAACTTATTTTCTTTGATATTAGCAGTAGCTTCGGTAGTAGAAAGTATACTAATTGCTGTCATTCCTATATCCCTACCATGATTAACTTCATTATTTAATGAAGCTAACACATCAATAGAAGATTTTTTTCCATAAGATTTCTCAAGAACTTTTCCTATTTTATCCATACCATTTTGTTTTTGTAATTCATGAAGTTCATCATAAGCTGCTTTTTGCCATTGAGCAAAGCTCTTTGCATACTCAACATTAGTATTCCATTTTTCTGCAAAATTCTCATTTTCATTTGTTGGATTAGAAACTTTAAACCCATTATCTTTTTTTATAAAAAGATGCATTTGTCCTACAACATCTTTCATCATTTCAAAAGGACAAGTATATTCAATTCTCTCAAGAATAATCTTTTCATAAGATTTTGTAGCTAAAGTTGTAATTAATATAGAGATAGGCTTACATTCTACAGAGCCTTTCCCTCTTTCCATAAAATAATGATCTCTATGCTTTTTAAGAAGTTGTACGGTACTTCTTAATAATCCTTTATATTCATTATTATCAGGAATATCTTCAATTGTATAGCTCTCATTTATTGCTTGAACTGAAAGATTTGAATCAAAAGAATTAAACCTTTTTAAAACAAAGATAGGCATTAATTTTGCAATATTAGCAAACCACGTAGCAAATCCCTTTGGATTACTGTCTTTCCAGTCCTTTAACTTTTTATCTGGAACTAATTCCGCAGTATCTGTATAATGAGATTCTTCTGCTTCTACAAAAGGATTACTAATTGCTGGAGTAATATCTAAATGGAATTTAGTCTTGTAATTAATAGTCCAACATCTATTTTTTGATTCACATATATCTTTATATGGTGATTTTTTTTCTTTTAACCTATCACCAATTAATTTATGAATCAAATCAGAATTATAACTTGAATTAACATTAGGTAAATGTATTACTAAATCAAGATCAAACTCTTCTTTTTTATGTGGTTTTACAACAGTACCTAACTTCATAGAACCTTGAGGATAGATAATTGCATCCCGTAATAGAGGGTTTGATGACTCTCCTAAGTATTTTGCAACTGCAAAATACTTAGTCTCTGCATCGTTATACATTGAGTCAGAAATATCTAACCCTTTCGTAAGCTCTTTAACTATTTTCATAGGTAAAGTATTTGTGTGAGGTTTACTCATATAATTTTCCTTTTTTATATGTTGGTGTTACAAAAAAGGATATATTCAATATAAAGATAGATTTATGATCTAGTTTATTTTAATTTAATGTACAAGAAACTATACTTTCTTTGAAACTTCTATAGATTAATTGTACTAATACATCCAATTTTGGTAACACTTAATTTATATAAAAGCGTAATAAATAACCTGATTGGCGTCAGGTTATACGCTTAAAACAATATTCTTCAATGTTTAAAATAATCAACTTGCTATTCTTTCTGTTCTACTCCTTTTCTAAGTTATATGTGGGAAGAATCCCCATTTTCTAATAGATTAATTTTGCAATATATCCTATAGTTGTTCAATTATTGAGGGCATCCTTTTCTATCTTCTTGGAAATGTTTATGCTCTTTTAAATGTTCTAATTCATCTACTAATAAATGCATTTTTGTAGAAGGATCATCTGTTCCTGCACTTTGTGCTGCTTTATATGTTGCTGCACTATTTTGTCTTGCATCTTCTAATTTTTCAGCTATTAATTTTTTTGCCAATGATCTATCAGCTTTTTCATATCCTTCAATATGAGTTCTTAATGCAGTACGTATTAGCTGCCCACAAGGACTATGTCCTGAAGTACCAAAACTTTGAGTACTTCGGGAATAATGCATTAAAATCCAGTATTCAAAACATGGTACTGAAGTTATTGGACAAATAATAGTGTCACATTTCTTACGAGTACTTTCATTAAAATCTTTAATAGCTTGTAATGCTGATGCATAAGTTGGATGTTGGTCTTTATCAATTACACAATAAACCTTACTATATGGGTTTCCTTTATTACAAGCCCCTTTAATTGCATCCTTAGCATGCTTAACTACAGAGTTTGGGGCAGAACCTTCAGATGGTACAATATGAATTGCTGCTTTATCTAAATAAAGAAAGTCTTTTAATTCTATTAGATAGTTAGGCTCAGTTTGTGTTCCTTCACAAATAATCAATACAATATCTCCACTATAACGGGTTTTAGTATTTCTTTCTGAAGCATTTTTCTTTCTACTTCCCATCGACATATTGAACTCCCATTGCTCGTTCTATATTACTAAAATAAGGTAATGCTCCATATCTACCACTAAAGTAACTTTTTTCTATGTCAGTTACACCTTTTCTCGGTTTAAACTCAATTAATGAGAAGAGTTCAGTTGCTTTATTTTTCTTTTCACAAAACCATATTTGATCTCTTCTAAAAATTTCTTGTGTCATTACAGAAGTTTCATGTGAAGTAAAAATTAGCTGTGCATTATTTGTATTCATTTCTTTACTATGGAATAGTTCTATCAAGAACTTAACCATTAAAGGATGAAAGTTATCATGTAGCTCATCAATAACTAGTACATTCCCTCTTTCAAGAGTATCAATCCAAGGACCAATAAATGCTATAAACTTTCTTGTCCCATCGGATTCTTCATTAAAATCAAAATATACATCTTCTCCTTGTATATTCTTATGTACAGAAGATACATCAAGAAGTTTTTTATCTTTCATATCTTCACAAAGTTTATCTTTTAAATCTTTAGGCATATCCGAAGGAAGCTTTGATGAGTCAAAATCTTCTTCTGTAATATTTAATTCTTCAATATCTAAATCTGCAATAGTTAAAAAATCATTAATTTTTGTTTTATATTTTTCTTTTTGATATAAATTATATGTAAATCCAGGGTCAAGTCTAGCAGTACTTTCTAATACATGAAGATTATCACTAAACCAATCATAAATAGGCTCTAATTGCTCACTGTTTAATTGAATAGCTGTTGATAAGAAAAGTGCATTTTCACGAGTTGACTCACTCCATATTTTTTTATTACCAGTAAACTTTGAACCAAAATACCAGTCTGTTTTATCTTCATCTTGATTATATTCTCTTTCAAACCAAGTTTGAGAGGCTCCTTCTGGAAAGGCATAAAGCCATTCTTCTAATATAATCTCATCGTTTAGCATAAATCCATATTGATATCTTACATTTTTAGATATAAAGATAATTTCAAATTCAGTTGGTTGTTCTTTTGTCTCACTATCTAATAAAAATGGTGTAACGGGTAGCTTTGTTCCTCTTTTTATCTTTGAGTCAGAATTTAAAACTATTTTTTGCATAGTTTGCATAGCTTTTAATAAATTACTCTTACCCGATGCATTAGGTCCGTAAATTGTTGCACTACTAAGTAATTTAATTGGCTTTTTCTTTTCTGGAGAAGGAAAGGTGTTCGTTTCTTCTAACTCTTTTCCTTTTGACTTTACCATAGATAATATTTGCTCTTCTTTTATAGAACGATAGTTTTTAACTTTAAATTGAATTAGCATAGTTTTAGCCTTTTTATTAATTAATTGGCATATTTTAACATATTTATGCAAAATTGTCAATTAGATTAGACTTGTATTCTATTTAGATGTAGTTATTTGATCTTCTCAGTTTGAATAGTGCATACTCTTTTAAGTTTTAAAAGTTTTTCATACTTTTAATATTTTAAGTAATTAGTAGTTCTTTTAAATAGGTAGTCTTACACAGGTCTGGAGAGGTAACTAAAATTCATACACATTTTTACTTATCCCTAAACCACCATTTCATTTTGTAACACAAAGTCTTTTTTTTCAAAATTATTAGGTGATAGATTTCCTAAATAACTATGACTTCTTGTTCTATTATAATAAAATTATATCTATTTAAATATCTTTTTTTTAGCTTGTTTTTTTGTATAAAAAAAATATTATAAACTAATTCTTATTTTAATGATTTAAAGAAACTCTATGCCGCTGCATTGTCCCAACAGTTTCTTTTCTGCTCATACTTTAAACTATTCAATGTTTTTGCAATAAATCTTTATGACTATATGAAGCGTATTGTGAACCTTTATCTGTATGCCAAATAAGCCTTTTCTCTGGACTTCTATCAAAGTATTACCATATATAGCGCTAATTTGAATGTAAATGCTAACATATACGAATACTCTGTCCTTTGCTTCTTCATATTTTTTTCAAGTAATTTTAATACATCTGACTCATTCTTTCATTAAAATCTATTTTTCTCTTCTTTGTGATTTACCAATATTAATCTTTTTCCATTTAATATTAAATTCAAAATTTTCATTATTTTCTTCTTCAATATATTAAAAAAAAGCTCTAATCTTCATATATCACATTCTATTGTAGAATGTGATATTACTCTACAAGTCATTTTATAAGCTAAAGATGTGTTTATATGTGTTAAATGAATTTTTGATATTTTACTTTTATGTAGATTTTTAAAGTCAAATTTGTACTAATAATACATCTTCCAATATTCATTAAACAAATAATCTTCACCCACAATCTCAAATTTACTTTTTTGCGTATAAAATTTTAAATCTGAAATATTTTTCTTAAAATCCTTTAATTCATCTTTATTAAAACCTATCTGTTCTAAATAAAATCCTGCACATTGAAAATATGGATAAATATAGTTCTGCATGTTAATGTACCTATATATTTTTTCAATATTTAATTTATCTTTTAAGGGTTTGAATATATCAATAATTGTAGTATATGTTTTAAAGTAATGTAAATTAATTATCATTTCAACAAATGCTCTATTAATTGATGATACTCTAACCCCATCTTTCTTTGTAATAACTTCATAATTGCTTGAATATTTAGGGCTTAAAAAAATGTAGTTTTTACCATCAAGTTTTCCAATGGTGTTTGAATATCTAGGACTTCCATTTATAAAAGCTTTATCAATTGCAGATTGTTCTAAAGTATTATTATAAATATATTCACTTTTATCTGACAATTCTTTAGAAACAAATATTACTTCATCCCTATAATCAGTTAACCCCTGTAGTCTTAAAGCAGTTGTCATAGATAGGAATGTTTGTTTTCCTGAAAGAATAGATGCAAATAAATCATGATCAATATTCTTTTTAAATGAATATCTTGTTTTATAAATGTCCTTTATATGAAGAGAAAAAGTGTTTAATCCCTCATCTATCAGTCTATTTAAGAATCTGTCATAACTCATGCTATTTGGTATTAAAGACTCTTCTTTCAATTCGTCTTTTATATTGCTAATATCTAGAGTGCTAAAGTAATATGGTTTTCTGCTAAATCTCTTTAAAATTTCTGATTTATTGGTTCTAAATAACTCTTTTCTTCCCACATTTCAACCTTTTAATACTTAATGTATTAAGTATATATACTTTATACTACAATTATTTAGTTTAAAAGTCAAGTTTTCAGTAAAGACTTGACATATCATTAATAAAATGTTATAGTTGAGTATATATACTCAACTAAATAGGGGATTTTATGCAGATTTATGTTATCAAAAATAATAAATTTTTAGGTATTCTTGAAGAAAAATATGAAAAATTTTATTTTAATTATGAAGATGATATCAAATCTTCTGGTTACTTACTAGGGTTAAAAAATAAACAAAATGAACTAAATGAGCTTTTCCCAATTTTCGAAAACCTAATTCCAGAAAGTGAAATAGTAAAGAGTATAATACATAAGCATGAAATAAAATATACTATTGGAATTTTGTTATATTTGGACAATAACAATGGTAGTTTTGAGTTCTATAATAAACAAGATTTTGAATCACTTACTCTAAATGAAGATACTCTTGTAGATTATGAATCAATTAAAAAAGATGTATTACAAAGTCATTATACCTATCCTAATATATTACAAAATTATAAGTTTACAAATATTGATAATAATAAGCTTCATCCAAAAGAATTAAACAAACTTGCAGAAGACAATACAATGGGTCTTAGTGGAGTTCAATATAAATTTGCAGTTCACTTAGACCATAATAATAAAGAAATTAAAATTACAAATGATAAAAATGATATGTATTTTATTAAGCCATATAATAAACAAAGATGTACTTATATAAGAAGAGGAAATAACAGTAATTATATCCCTTATTTATTAATCAACGAGCATTTATTTATGACTATGGCACGAGATTTTGGATTTGAAGTTCCATATAATGCAATAATTAAAGAGGGAGTTGATTATCACTATATAATCAAAAGATACGACAATAGTTCTGGAATAAAATTTGATCATATAGACTTTTTAACTATTATTGGAAAAGCATCAAAACACAAATACGAAATAAACTTTAAAGAGCTAGAAGAAAACATATTTAATTTGATTGATAATGCAAATATTATTGTTCTTTATAAGTTCTTTGTCTTCTCTATTATTATAGGTCATGGAGATTTACATGCAAAGAATTTATCTTTAATATATAAATCAAATAGCTTATATGAAAAGGAGTTAATACTATCTCCATTCTATGATATAGCAACTACAAAAATATATGGTAAAAATGTAGACTCAAGGGATATTGGACTTAATATAGCTTCAAAACCTAAAAAGTTTTTTAGTAGAAATGACTTAATGGAGGTAGCTTTAAAAATGAATATTACTAATTCTATAGCTAATTCTATTATAGATGATTTTTCTCTTAAGTTTCTAAATGATTTTAAAAAAGTATATATTAATAGTTTACCAGTAGAAATTAAAGCACTACCCTTTTATAAACTTAATGGATATGGTGGACCTGAAACATTAGAAGTTACTCTATTAAAATATTTACAAAAGAAAGAAAAAGATATAAAAAAATATTTAGGAGTTGAAATTAAAGATGAAGAAAAAACTACAGCTCAAAAATTATTTGAATAGATCCGGTAGTGTTTAAAATTTTGTGTCAGATCGATAAAATATTAAACTCTAAAGGAGTGGTAAATCTGATTTAAAAGGTCTATATATTTGTTCCATAATCCCTTAACGTTTATGGAACTTTTAAGTTTTTACTTTTTGAACACTTTGTGGAACACGGAAAACTAATATGAGTGATTCTTGTTCCAAATATAAGAGAGACTGTGAAAGAACTAACCTTATATAAGTAAAAGAATCAAGACTAAGAAAGTTTTTTCAATATCCAGATGTATAAACACATTTTTTGACGAAATAAAGCTTTAAAAAAGGCTAGAACTGCAATGTACTCTGCTATTTCTTGTTTTATATCTTCAATATTGCCATTTTTAATGGCTTTTATCAGCTTTTGAAATAGTTTAATACCAATTAGATTCAACAATCGTCTAAAATTATAGGTGAGCATAATTAAAGCATTCTCTCCCGCAACCTTTGTTTTGC
>MDTG01405452.1_pt1 | contig 63151 bp, 60 predicted proteins | sample 811421 | NCBI WGS metagenome assembly MDTG01 (sample SAMN05326645, study PRJNA326480) | marine metagenome | isolation source: seawater | place: Pacific Ocean: South East | collected 2011
AGCCCGATCACCTTAGCACCCTGCTCTTTTAAAATAGCAGCACAAACCGAGCTATCCACTCCACCAGAGAGTCCGACGACGACTTTTTTACCTGTAAGATTAGATAATTCCATAAACGCGTAACTAACACGTTGTGCCAAGATTCACAAGGCAAGGCCCTTTCAAATATCAAAAATTTACATAGTTAACCGTCTTATCTTCCTGGTTTTCCATATCATCAGACTTCGTTTCTTTAAGATGCATTTCCGAGTCAAAACAAATCTCTCCCGCGGCCAAAAGCATGAGGTTTTTTTCGCCTACTTTTTCATACACCGAAACCTGTGCCCCAGGGGAAGGAAAGCAGTTTAAGGGATTTATAAAATCAACTCTAAGGTGCCTTCCAGCTTTTAGATATATTTCTACATCGTAAAAACTATCCCCATCCTGAGCCTTCAAGCCTGAGACTCCATTTAATTGAGCTTTAGCACTCAATCGGAAAGAGTAGTTTCTAAATTTTTTTAAATAATTTAATTTTACCAAAATACTCCTACACTCATGGTCACTCATAGGAGAAACGACTACTTTTCCCGTCGACCCGCTCGCGGCCACCGCAATATGACCTGACGCCATAGTAGAGTACTCAGAAGGCACTATTTCTCCAAAATCAAAGTGATGAAGGCCATTATGCTGGCATAGGGTAAATCCATCTGATCTTCGAATCAGGGCACCATCCTTTTTTAGGGAGCCTGAAAAAAATGTATTCGTAAAATCATTAAAGGTATCGTTTACAAAACAACCAACCTCAAATTTTTTGTTAGATTTAAAATTAAAAAAATTATTTTTTTCTGCAATTTTTGTAATTTCCCTATTTTGAAGATCTCCCAATGGCAGGAGAAGCCTCTCTAAAATGAAGCTTGGAACGTTAGAAAGCAAATTACTTTGATCATTTTTTAAATCATTTCCGGTAACTATGGCCGTCACTCCGGTGCTTTGATTACGTTGAACTTTGGCATAATGACCTGTTGAGATAAAGTCAGCTCCAATTTTTTCCCTAACACTTTCAAAAGCAAGAAACATAATTTTATGACAGGCAAAACAAGGTATTTTTTTTAACATCGAGAATGAGAGGCACGCTGACTTTTCAACGACTAACTCATTAAAATCATCGACTCTATCAATAAAACTATAGTTCACCCCAAGTAGATGACTTATACTTTTAAGACGATTGATATCGTTACCCGAGCAATTTGAATTTAAACTAAATCTCTTTAACTCTTTATTACCTAGAGAATCTTTTCTACTTAAATCATGACTAACCTGATTTAGGTTAACCCCAACTATATGAACCTCAAACCCTTGCTTTTTTAAAAGGTATGCAGAAACAACCCCATCAAGACCTTTTCCTACCCCGACAACTATTTTCTTTTTCATGAGTTAATTATACCACTTATAAAAAATTTTTCGCTCCCGATAAGATCTATATGACTCATACTGCTAATAAAATTCAAAAAATTACTAGAATTAATAGATTAAGTTTTTTAGTTAAGACAACAACAATTGGTACAAAGGATGAGGAGAACAAACTAAAAAATCAGTTAAAAGACTACCTTAAAGCACAATTTAAGCATTACTCGTCAATCTTCAGCTTAACATTACACCAGAACTCCAAAGAGGCTTCTCAGAAAATCGGTCAATGGCCTAATTCCATATTGGCGGAGTATGAAATAGCCGATTTCGATGTTATATTTCTTTTTCTCGGTGCTGAATCTAGAAGTATTCCATATGAAAGACTATTGACAAACTATAATATAAAAAATCTTTCCACTATCTTTGTTTTTATCTGCCAAAAACCTGAAACAAACAAACTAGCTGCCTAATATTCAATTGACAGTATTTTCTCGCTAATAAGATAATGGGTTCTTTTGCTGGAGAACACACAATTGTCTAAACAAAAAGTCACATTTATAGATCTTTTTTCAGGAGCAGGCGGTTTTTCATGTGGGCTCGAAATGGCCGGTTTCAACTGTAAGCTTGGCGTAGACTTTAACAAGGATGCTATTGCGACATTTCAAGCTAATCACCCACTTAGTAAAAGTTATTGTGGGGATATTAAAAAATTAACCAACAAAAAAATCGATAAATTTCTTGATGGAACCACTGTAGACCTCATCGTCGGAGGCCCCCCCTGTCAGGGTTTTTCTACCGTCGGAACAGGCGACCCAGATGACCAGAGAAATAGTTTATTTAAAGAGTTCCTAAGAATTGTCAGGCATCTTAGCCCCAACTATGTCGTCATGGAAAATGTGACAGGTTTATTGGCAAAAAAAAATGAACAAAGTCTTTTGGGTATTTTCAAACTTTTTAAAAAGATGGGCTATAAAATGGACGTAAAAATACTGTCCGCTGATAATTTTGGTGTTCCAGAAATAAGAAGAAGAACAATTTTTATTGCTAGTAAACAAAATACAGAAATTATTTTTCCAAAGGTTACTCATGGTGCTCCAAAGTGCGCTCCAAAACGAACTGTTAATGAAGCAATTAGTGACCTCAAAAGTATTAATGGAAGTATATACAACCACGACTTGAAAAGCTGCATAGTTAAAGACAAACTAGATTTAAAGCGGCTTAAAAGAATCCCAGAAGGTTGTGGCATTAGATATAAAAAAGACGAGGATCAATACTTAACCAAGTCTACTAAATATGATGTTGACTGGAGTAAGCTCCCAGAGAAAAGGTTTCGCCAAGCAAAATTATTAAGACTTAATGGCAAAACTCCATCTCCAACAATAATGACTCACAGACATAGTTACTATCACCCTAAAGAAAACCGACTAATCTCAGCAAGAGAGGCGGCGGCTATTCAATCCTTCCCAAATGATTTTATTTTTCATGGATCAGTTACGAGTCAGTGGCGACAAATAGGAAACGCAGTCCCCCCAAGGTTAGCTTATAATATTGCAGCCGCTGTAAAAAAAATGATCAAATCTTCAAAGAAGCAAGCAACTAATCAAGAATTTTACACGAACAAACAGATTCTTGAAAAAATAAAAACAGAGAGAAAATTTGCGTTTAACTACAGGGCTTAATCTATTAATTTCAGCTCTAATTTTATTAGTGCCTAAATTTGCTGCATCAGTAACAATACAAAGCAACAAATGCGAGATGGGTATCCTTTTGAGAATTTCACCAACACAAATAAAAGCCTCTTTCGCCTCGCGAAAGAATAAGTACCATTGTGTTAATGCTTACAAATTTAAAGTATTTCCTATTCAATTTAAAAATCTTAGTAATGATGTCCTGCCTAGAAACTCGAGAGTAATAAATGAGGTAAAAGATCTTTTAAAAACTTACTCTAACACAAAGAGAATAACTATCTTTGAAGGAGGACTTAGAAAAGAAAATAATTTTTTTGAATTCAAAAACAACTTAAATAAATTGTTTAAATCGACAACCAGCTCCCTGTCTGGAAGCTATTTAAAAAAAGCATTTGAATTTGACTTCAGACTCTCCACAGAAAAATTTTTCAAAAAAAAGAGAACAGGCATTATTCTTAAGACAGCAGATAAAATAATTTTGAAAGGTATAAATAATTATTCTCAAATAAAAAAATGGAACCCAATCAACCAAGTGAGCGTCCAAACAGGAAGCAAAAAATTTACAGAATACACAAATTCTATATCAAGAAAAAAAATCAAAGACTTTGGATTAAATAACAGTTCTCAAAACCTTTTTATTACTACTGAAAATCTATTTGAAGAAAAATTCTTCCTCGATAAAAAAACAAAAATTGTCAAAGCCAGTAAATCCGATTTTTCAAAAATCAATAAATTAAATTCTAAGAATTTAATTCAGTTTTTAAAAAAGATACCTAAGTCGAATATCTTTTTTTACAGGCTTAACTGGGAAAAATATTATTTTATCCTTAACAATTAAGGCATTTTTATGAATATCGAGCATATAATTGTGCTATTTTACATCTTGATTGTTTTCGTTATCGCCTTCTTATCAAGGCCAAAAAATCAAAGCTCTGAAGAAATCTTCCTTGCAGGAAGATCTTTAAATACCACTGAGTCTATTTTTTCAATTATAGCCACAGAAGTTAGTGCTCTTACTTTTATTGGAATTCCGGCTTTTAGCTATGGATTGGACTACCGTTTTATTTATGTCTATGTTGGAGCAATTTTTGGTAGGTTCGTAATTGCAAAGTACCTCATTCCTAAATATTACAACAAAGGGCTCACTGTTTATAGTATTGCCTTTAATAAAACCCCTATGCAAAAAAAAATTGCAACGACGATCTACTTATTGTCCAAAACCCTTTCCATAGGAGTCAGACTATATTCCGGCTCAATATTAATTTCAGCCTACTTCGACTTAGACATAATATATGCGATTACGTCGTTATCGCTTCTCACCTATCTGTATACACAAATTGGAGGACTTAAAACAGTGGTAAGGACTGACATCCTTCAAACTCTAATCTTTATTCTTGGTGGTATATGTGCACATGTATTAATTCCTGATATCGCAAATCAAAGCTGGAGTGATATGATCAAAGACGGTTTCATAAGCGGCAAAATCATAGATTTAAAGTTATCTTATATCCCCATCGTTTTGACCGGAATTCTTGGAGGTGCTCTCTTTGACATAGCAACTCATGGAGTTGATCAAGATTTTGCCCAACGTTTACTCGCAAACAAGTCCAGCGAAGGAGCAAAAAAGGCTATTCTCCTATCTTCTATTTTTAGCATATCTATTGGATTATTATTTCTATCTGTCGGAACTTTATTATTTTCTTATCATCAAGTCGTTCCATTTACTGGAAAAGTAGACTTTGTATTTTCAAACTTTATCGTTAATAACTTCCCACCCACAATAAAGGGATTTATGTTGGCCGGTGTTCTGGCGGCCACAATGTCCACTTTGGACTCAACAATTAATGCAATTAACTCCTGTCTTCACTCTGACTTTGAAGTCAATATCTCAAAAAAACTTAGTGGTTTTATTTCAATGCTCATTCTTTTATTTATCGCCATCATTTCAACTAAAAGCACCGGAATTTTGACATTAGGCTTAAAGGTCGCCAGTTGGTCCTCTGGATTTTTGCTCTCTGTAATATTTTTGGCTTTATTCAAACAATACGTGTTCAAACCAAATTTAATGGTATGCTTGTACGTAATCAATTTACTGGCCATATATATATCCACGCATTATCTAAAATTCACCTGGCACTGGTATACTTATGTCGGCTCCGCAATAACGCTCTCATTTGCTTTTTTTACAAACCTTCCAAAGAAGTCAGATTGATCCATTTTTTCTGAATAAGTACCTTTTTTTCGTACATAGCTACAAAGAGATATTATAGCAAAATATGCTGCAACAAAGTACATCGCCTGGGATTGCCTGGCACACCACTCTGTAAAATTATGAACGATACACCCAGTCATTGTGCCAAACATACCAGTTGATAAGGCGTAGTAATAAATATTTCTTTTTCTAAAGTAAAAGGCGTTTCTAAATGTCTGATAATAAAAATATAGCCAAAGGGCCATTAGAGGAATAAAAGCAACAAGGCCGTATTCTACTAAGCATAAAAACCAATAGCTCTCAATAACACCCGTATTTGTAAATTGACCTGTATCATCAAACATCGTCCGAGTCATTTCGTACACTCTATTCTCGTGAGCTAGCATGGCATAAGGTGAAGTATCTCCTTCTCTTTCAAAAAATGTATTTTCTAAAACCGCCTCTCTTGCAGCATCATTGTCAAATACTCGTGCCGTATATAAATTTGTTCCTAATCCAGTATATTTATGCTGTCTAAAGTTCTCATAACCTCTTACATAAAAATTTTTACGAACTCTTGTCCCTGCTGGGTTTCTTGATTCACCAAAGTAGCGTTTATACAAAGTATCATATGATTTTATCATTCCTGCTAGACCGAAAATAAATAACACAAATATTATTTTAATTTTTCCAATATTTAACTTTAAAAGTAAATCAAAGGATAAAACTCCAAAAACTGTCGCAAATAAATTCATTTGAGCGCCACGATTTTGTGACAATATTGCAGCCACGCCCGCCATACTCATTACGCCATATAATAAATTTCTGGACATTTTTATGTAGGCTTGATTCAGGAGTAGTCCAAAAAATACTCCTGATATGGAACTAATAATATAACCTTGCTGGTTGTAGGTAATAAAATAACCTCCGACAGGCATTCGCACCCCATACAAATATCGAAGTTTAATACAGTTCACACCGGTAAAAATTATTAAAAAAATTACTACATTAAAAAATGTTTTTCTAAGATGATCTACTTTTAAAAGCTCTCCAAGCATTACAAAAAACAAAATCATTCTCAGGTGGGCAAAAATAGAAAACCATGATCTAATCCACAAACGATCATCCGCTCCATGGCCAGTAAAAAACTGTGAAAAAAAGAAAACTAGAAATAAAGTTAACCCTACTTTGGGAATATGTAGTTTTCCCTTTAAATCTTTATTTATTATACATGCAAAGAAAATAGCGGGCATCAAAAGATCAACGTGGTGTATAGACATGGAGTACTGACTCCCTTTAAACCCCGATAAGTAAAAGAAGGAAACGGTCTCAAAACTCTCAAACCGATGCATCATCCAAATGCAGTAACCCAATATGAGGCATTGAAACTTACGAAACTTTATACTTATAAGAAAAATAGTGGGGACGACAAAAAATAAAGCAACGATAAGTAATTCGTATTTATACGGTCTAAGTAAAGCCTGAAGAGTCTCGATCATACTTTTTAATTATACGTCAATCTTTTGAATCCATTCATCAATTTTTTTTATATTTTTTTCTGCATTGTCGCCCCCGCTGTGATAGCGAGACCTCACTAAAAAAAACTCGCCAACCAGAGGCTTCATATTATCACTTGGTTTATCTCCGACCATTAAGCTTTTAAAACTATCTATGTTGTGACAGCTGATTGCCTTAACGATAAGTCCTTTCATTGGTTTTCTGAAGAGGGAGTAATAATCATACGGCGGAATACCATCAGGATGTGAGAAGGCAGAGTAGAAATGATCTATTAGCGCGTTTTTTTCTTTATAAAGTTCTTTTATTTTACAGTTTACCCTATCAACGTCCTGTTCAGTATAAAACCCTCTTCCAACTCCCGACTGGTTTGTAATAACAATAACTGGAATACCCTTTTTATTACACTTTTCGACTACCGGACAAAAACCATCGAGAATGTTTAAGTCCTCAACTTTACCAACGTAGCCTTTGTCTTCGTTCAAAATACCATCTCTGTCCAAAAAAAGGGCCGGTTTACCTGAATACATTGAAAGAATTTTGAACTCATAGTTTTCGCAAGAAGGTTCAAAGCCATGAGAAAACGAAATACCAGAAAACTTATATGACTCCTTATATTTTGAAAGCTCCTGGTGAGAGAAAAAAGAATTATGATCTTCAATAATCGGGTTATAAAAAAATATTTCTTTATCCCAATTTTCAATAGATAAAACAAGGCTTCCTAGGTTAATGTAGTACTCCTCATTTAAATTTTCTGAGACGAACAAGGACAAATCTGAAGCTTTAAAGCTTGAGTCTACCTTATTAAAAGTTAAGCTAAACTCACTTAAACAAAAATTTTGTTTAATCAAATCTTTATCGAGGGTATCTACTGAATAATATACATTAATTTTTTGCTTTAACTGAGACATTTATTTTTACTCCACTTGTCGCAAAACTATTCATTGGTTTAATTCTGAATTGGATATCTACTTTAGTTGATGACAAGGTAACATAAGATTTACTCTTTTTAATTTCTTTAAAATCTAGGTCATCAGTACTCACAATATTATAATCGTCCCAGCTTTCAATAAACACTTTAGAGTCTTTTCTAAGATTTTCCTTATTTTTGTAAGAAAAAACCACCTTAGTAATATCTTTACTAAATCCACATACTTTTTTTACCCCAGCAACAAATTGAACGGGGTCTCTTTTTTTTAGTTTTTTTAATTCTGTGACAAGTGAATTTAAGCAACTTTCATAAAATGCGAACAACATCTCTTGTTCTACACCCTTGAGGGTTCCCGGTCGATCTGAAATACCTAATGATTTTAACATCTCTAAGAAAGATAATTCAGGGTTTTCACGGCCAAAACTTTTTAGAAAAGCCTTTTTAAATACCTCAAAAGAAAATGAGACATCCTCTGCAAATTTTTTTTGAGAATCTTCTGCTGCAAAGTATTTAGAAAAAAAAGAGTAGGCTCCACCACTTTTTGTATTGATAAAAGATGAATCTTTAATCATTTTCAAACTCAATAAAACAGGATCTCTATTTTTAAAATCTACTAGCAAATCACCTTCTCCCCAATTTGAAAAATGATTTTTTCCAGCTAGTTCAACTTTTGTGTATTGGTTACCAAATTTTTTTTCTAATTCCTTTATCATCATTTTGGCAACAAACGGTAGGGACTTAAAAGTTTCCAGGTCGATTGTCATTAAATAGTTTTGATAAGTAGATATCGTTTCTAAAAAATCACACTCATGAAAAATTAAATCACTATCACCTTTGGCCATTTCTTTTGCCAAAGTATACTCCAGCAAAACACCTTTAAATTCATTAATAAATGCTTGCTTTTCCCTACTACTTTTATTCATAGACGTAATAATGACACTAAGGGATAATCTCGTCCATGAATAAGAAAAATACACTACCAATAATTGCGGCGATTGATGAAATTCCTTTAGAAAACATATCGGAGTTTTTAAAAAAAGAGATACCCGAGATAAGTATTGTTAAACTCGGGCTAGAGACATTTAACCTCGGGGGCAAAGTATTTCTCGATAAATTTGAAAAAGAGAGCGATGTCGAATACTTCCTTGATCTAAAGCTTCATGATATTCCCAACACAGTATACAACGCGATAAAGTCACTTGAAGGACTATCTCCTAAATTCTTAACTATTCACCTCTCTGGCGGTAAAGAAATGATTAACAGTGCCATTAAGGCAAGAGACAACTACTTACCTAGTACGAAAATAATTGGAGTGACCTATCTAACCAGCCTATCTTACAGAAATTTTGACGATCTTTGGGGCGAAGAAAAGCATAAACTCATCCACAAAATTACAACGATGGCATCAACTACTAGTATTGATGGTATAGTGTGTTCAGCAAATGATATTCCGGAAATCTGCCCTAGTTTTCTAGACAAAATAATTATTACGCCTGGAATTAGACTTCATAAAAATGAAAAAGGTGATCAGCAAAGAGTTTCTACGCCAGAATTTGCTCTTAACAAAGGTTCTAGCTACTTAGTAGTTGGAAGACCTTTAAGAAATGAAAAAACTAAAAAAGAAATCATTGGCCAAGTGGAAAATTTTTACTTGTCCCAATAGCTTTCCTCTAATGAGTCTTCCTTTTGAGGTAAACCCTTCGAGAGACGTGGTGAATTTTGGGACAAAACCTCAAAACTCACTCGGTTGCAATACTTACTTACTTGGTGAATAGAACTATAGGTTAAATATTGCGCATTATGCTTGGGAGAGCTCGGAACCATTTTTCGATGATAGTCATTAGCAGATATGTCATGAAGCAGAGCTGACATCGCAGCATCTCCGGCCCCGTTTGTATTTTTTATAACTTGAGGTCCCCCCATATAAGGATTGATGTGAGTATAAATCTTAATTGGCGACTTGCAGTCTTTTTTCAACATTGCCCGACTGTATTCATACTTGTTGTATTCAGAAATACTTTTAGAGTGAATTTGGTCCTTCGTTTTACGGCCAAACTCCTCATCGACAAATCCACACAAATATAAGCCCCTAGCACCAACAGTAATCAAGCAAAGATCTGTATAATCTAACATTTGCTCCCCTATTTTAAGAGGATCCTTTTCAAACTCTCGATCAAAAAGAGAGTGAAACTCTTCCAAGTTTCCGGCGAGAATATTAATTTTATTTTTTATAATATCTTGGAAAAATGATCTTTTTGACTCAATCAGAGAGCTGGTTCCAAGTGATAAAATAACAGGCACGTTATGTTTATTTGATAGATCTATTGCTCGCAACGCCGAAGAGAAAATAGGTGAACTCTCATCTCTTAGTAAAAATGTAGACATTACCAACGCAGATGAATTTTGAATCACTTCCTCTGGAATAAAGTCTTCGGAAAGATCATTCATTATACCTTTTGATAATATAAAGCTTCTCTCACCATCAGGAGTCACAAAACAAAAAGCTCTTCCCATTGGCCCATCACAGGGCTTGAGGAAGCTAAAATCAACCTTAGATGATGTGGTACAAATATATTTGAATGCATAATCACCGACTCTAATATTTTCGCTTACCGTTCCTAGTGCAATTGAAGGCCCATCTGATAAAACCGAGTAGTTATGCAAAGTATTTCCAATCGAGCCCCCTGCAAATTCACCGACTATTCTTCCCTGGCTTTTAAGCTCAGCATATAAGTCATCAACAAACTTATCATCGAAAACTTGAGACTCTCCTTTTTTAATGGAGTGCTTGGAGAGAAATTCATCATCAACATGAACCTCAATATCAACGAGTAGTTGATCTAGTCCTACAATATAGCTTTTCTCTACATCGATAAGGCTGGAGTCAAGAGGGATCCTCGAGGACTCTGAAACAGGGAAATAATGCTTTGTCTTTCTACTGCCTGGAAACTTCATCAAAACCTTCTATTTTATGCACCTTGTCTAACAATTTCTTCGTATTTTTAAAAGTAAAAAATTAGGCGATAATATAAATATATTGAAAAAAAGAGGATATCTGAAAGCCATATTTACAGTAATTTTTACAATAGTTTCACTAGTGGGATTTATAGATGTGCATGCAGCCCAGAAAGGGAAAGTCATTTCAAACAATGCGATAGTCTATGGAGACCCTTATTTAAAGTCTCCAATTGGCTCACTAAGTCTTGGCACAGAAATACTTTTGAGTGACAAAAGACACAATAACGGTAGATCTTTTATGATTTCGTTAAAAAATACCGTCGCGTATATTAAGACTGAAGACGTCATAACAGAGAACTCTATTATTAAAGAGTCTGACAAAGCTACAAACCTAGGTAATGGTAAGTTTGCACACCCTGTAAGAGAAATGCTTGAAGAATCAAAAGAGGATGACTTTACTAAAAATAACTTTTTTTCCCTAGAGATCGGTGCAACCAGTTTCGTTGGAGGAGATTGGGATAAGTTTAACTCTATAGTATTAAATAGGGGCACTCCCATCACAAACAGTATGGCCGTATATATCGAACATGCTCCAAAAATTCATTCACATTCTGTTGCTGTTGGCTTTTCATATCTTTCTCAAAAAGACACCAAAAGTAGCCTTAGTGCATTTTCCTTGATTGGAGACCTAAATTATGAGCTTGTTGAAAATAGCCTATTCAACTTAAGTGTAGGAATGAGTGGATATGTTGTGGCTGATATGCAATTAAAAATGGGTTCCCCTCTAGAAAGGTTTAAGGGCTCAGCTTTTGGAGCTGGCCCCAAATTATCATTAAACCTATTCCCACTTTCTAAGTTTGGACTACATATTACGGGGAGATACCAATACTATAAAACTGTAGGGTTTGAAGAGCTTGAGCTAAATAACTTTCAACAAGAAATTGGTATTGATGAACTTTCAAATTTCTCTATTACAGTCGGCTTTCGATACCAGGTACTGTAGATTACTAGTCCTCAATAACGTTCTCTGGAGCGATATCAATATTTTTATCTAAATACTCTTCACCTGAATCACTACTTTCAATTTGATTACTGTATTCTAAAATATTTAAGTCCTCTTTATCAGATCTCTTTGCCTCTTCTGCTAACTCTTTTCTAAAGCGTGCAGAAGATGAATCATACTTTTTAGTAATTTCATCTCTTACAGAAAAAGTTTCTCCAAACCTTTTGATAGAAAAATCATATAGTTGATTCAACAGTGGAGAAGAAAACTTTTTTGACCTTTCTAGAGTATTGATCATTGCTTTTAAATAACGGACATCGTCAAAATCCATTGACCATGCACTAAAAAGATAAATTATATTTTTTAACTCAGACCTTCTTTCATAGGGGTTTGATAGAAAAGTATTATAGTTATCAATCGCGATTGATTCTCTTGAGGAGGACTTTCCTAAAGTTGAAAGAAATAAATTTCTAAACTTTTTAGAGGAGTCTCTCCAAGAGGTGTAATTAACCTTAAAAGCGTATAGTTTTCCACTTTTATGAAACTCAATATAGTCAGTACTAAGACTTTCGTCTTCTTTTACGGTTTTACCTAAAATATTTTTTTTCTTAAAAAAATAAGTATTTTCATCTACGCCAAAGAAAATACGCTGCTGTAGTAAATAAAAGTTATATATTGGGCCTTCTAATAATAAGCGAGGAGACTTTACAACATCCAAATACGATAAGTGGTTTTTTGAAATAATTTTTCCAAATATATCATTGTATAAATCTATCGGTTTCTTTTTAACGAGTATATTTTTTGATATTTCCAATGAAAAGATTTTATCTTGTAATTTATTTAATTCGAAACGCTTTTTTCCCGTGTACTCAACCTTCAAAAGTTCTACCCCTGAGTAATCCTCTAATATAAAACCATAAAAAACCTGCTTACCAACAACCTTTATTTGTGGCCTGATAACAATCGTTGGATCATCGATTGGCAGAGAGAAGCTAAACTCCCCTAAATAAAATTTTTTGTATCTTGAGGTTACATTCTCTTCCCCAAAGGTCTCCACAACATTGGGCATCATTAGTTTATCAATATTTTTTGGTAGCTTTAAATACTCACTATCAATACCAGTGGCATAAACCTGGTTTTCATAGCTTATTGGTAGATAAAGAAAAAAACAGCCAACCAAGTACCCAGACAATAATAAGAATATTAGAAAAAATAACTTTAACACTAGGCACTTTTCGGATTAGTTGTATATTTTTTTTAATTATCTAGAAAACATCCGATAAGACTACATGAAGATAGCATACATGGCATTATTTTCTCTGTTTCTCGCCTGTGAACAACCAAGAACAAATCGTCCAAACTATGGACCTAGAAGTGGGAATCAAGGAACTACAGTTATTTACCAAGGAACACCCCAGAGCGACTCATCATATTCACCTGGTGTTTCGACTGATACTTTAAGCGCTTCCTCAAACAGCTCAACAAGTGATGATAGTAACAGCTCATCTGATAACTCTCCTCTCGTCGGGATATCTGCTGATAATCAAAATTGTAATTGGTCTATAGATGGTAGCCCTTATGAATTTAAAAACGAAGTTATAGGAGATTATAATTATTGTCGGTCATCTACATTTTCAAATAATTTCTATCTCCAGGTAAAAGCACCGGCTACAAGTGATTTGTGCTTCTTTCCTATTTATGAAAGCGAACAATCAACTCATTACCTTGGTAATGCAAGCTGCGTTAGAGTTCTCTCAAGTAACCAAATATATAACATAGAACTTTATAAAAATAGACCTGGTTTCACGGGGTTTCCGATAAATGGTCTCTTAATTGTAAAAAACCAAAGCTACACCTTTGGAAGCCCTTTTCCTGCAGGCTTTCCAATCCCAGCTCCTGATGCATTTAAAACATGCATGGATCATTCCTTTTTCTATTACTCTACCTATGGTTACCCTGATGACTCTTACTGCGAGGCTTTCAACTCCCAAAAAATTCATGCAGTAATCAGTTTTTAATAAAGTTGTCCTGATCAAAAAATAAATTAGTCATATCAGTCATTAAACTTGGTATGAACAATATTATATTATTTCCATTTTCACTCTCTAAGTTTGCCACTATAAAATAGATTTTTTCTTGTCCATCGAAAATAACTTTAGAGTAAACATAAATACTCCCCAGCGAGGATGAGTCGATTAACTTTTTAAAATCAGGTTTCTCAAGAACTTCACTTACATACTTTTCATAAAATGCATAAGACTCAAAACTAATATCATCTTCTGAATAACACTCCAATAGTTTTGCCAAAAGCTCCGCTTTTTTGTGCTCTATATATTCAAGCTGCTCTCCAGACATTCCTTTTGCGTCTTCTCCATATTCATATTTTATTTGTTTATTTTCTCCTTTTTCGAAGAGGTTCCAAATACGATGGTCTGAATGATAAAGAATTCCAAGGATAAAACTCGCACTTCCCTCATATAAAAAACCGGTTACAACAACATACTTTTGATCAACCTCACCTAAAAAATGCGTTATTTCTGTGCCAAGTTTATTTGACCATTGGTAAACCTTTTTTGGGCGATTTAAAACTTCCTCAAGAAGACGGTTTTCATTTTCAACGTGCTCCTCTTGGATATTTAGATTATTCAAAACTTCTTTGTTATAGCTCTCAAAATAATCAACAATATTTACATAAAATTTCTCAATACACCCTTCTGAGCAAAAACCATTACTGGTGTTTTCTTCTACAAAAAATAGGTCATTCAGGCTTGAAACAACTCGCTTACATTCTCGACAATAATACAAGTCAGATAACTTTGACTCCATAGTGGGACACCCTAATGCTTCTTAAATAGAAAATCCCAGACTAGCATAAATTGAGTTTCCTGTGAATGAGCCTAAATCCCATTGCCTAAAATCAGAAAATGAACCCGCGCCTAAATTTTTACTTGAGTACTTAGCACCTATTTTGAGATTGGACCTTTGCCCTAGAACGACATGTAGATAAGGTGAATACTCAGTAAAACTATTACTTTCTCCTGAGACCACTAGCCCAGTAGTGCTTATAAAGCTCACGTCAAGTCCCATACGAACAAGAGAGGAAAAGGAATAACTTACTTTGACTTCAGCTCTGTCATAAGAACTCAGCGATGTATTTTCAGACTCGCCTAAAAAGTAATGAACAAATGACGCCGAAGCGGACAGTAACCCAAAGTTTTTCTGAGTAAATAACCCTAACATTTGATCGTTTCGGTCATGTCCAACTCCATCTGAGCTTCCCGGTAATACAAACCCTGCAAGAACGTAGAGACTTGCGTTACTTTGATTTCTACCTCCGACCCAATCAATCATAGTTACAAATTGAGAGTTTCCAAAACCAAGACTCGCCCCCTCTTCATCTGGGGCACCCATTTCAGTTTTCAAATAAAAACCAATACCATTAGAGATTTGACTTCCCACATGGAACTTATATAGATCAAATTTATCCCTGGAAATCCTATTCGTGAATGTTTCTGACTCAATGTCAAAAACAATTCTTGTAGAACTTTTTTTTGAAAAACTTTTTGAAACCTTACTAGGACGAACCTTTAAGCTAGACTGACTTTTATTACTTTTTGAGTAGTTTACAAGTCCATATGATTTAAACGTTAATGAAAAACAAAACAACGCCATCAGAATATTTCGCATTATTACCCTCCAAGGAATTAACGCCATTATATCAAATTTGTTTTATGAAATCCTTGAGGTAAATATTTCTTTTTTGGCCTAATTTAGTTGATCCTTTTAATTCATTTTAATTTGGCACTATTTTCACCGTAGAACCCAAGGACCCTTTGCCTGAAAATAAAGAAATGGAAATTATTACTGTACAAAATCTTATTAAATTGGCCAAACATGGCCATTTTCCTCTTTTTAATATTCAAGAAGTTATCAAATGCTTAAGGCGAGCTACACCTCTCAGCAAGGAGGAAGAAGTATCTTTGCGAGAGATAATTAGGCATATGAAATCATTTAAAACTTTTGAAAGGAAAAAGTTGTACATTCAAAGCATGAAAATAAGTGACAAAGAAATACTTATTAAACACTTGTATTCCCAAGCACACCTACTACGTGAAAAAAAACATACTAAATATAACTAGCTTATTAATTATCACCCTCTATTTACCCCAATCATTTGCGGAAATAAGAAAGTATCAATATATAAATATTAACCAACACCCTAATGATGAAAATCAAAAAAGAGCAACTATAACGGTTAGCTCGCTGCCTGCCACATCTAAATCAAGTTATAACGGAGGGGAGAATTACCCTGCCTTCAATCTAATACGAACATGGCATTGCCCTGGAGTAACAAAAAGAGGAAATAACTGTACTCCCAAAAAAATATTTAAAAACTAAGTGTCTTTGAGTTCAAACTTTATTTTTTCAACTTGCTCTATTTCTTCCGTTAGTGCTGAAATCTGTTTTATTACCTTGATACCGCCATTTACTCTTACTTTTGTTTTATAAATACCACTATCATCAAATATTTTCTCTTTTTGAGTAATTAAATCAGCTCCTGAGTTAAGTACAATTCCATAAAAAATTTTTTTTACAGAGCTTGTGCTTATAATTGTGAACTCATATTCTCGCACGAAGGAAAAAAAACCATAGACAGGACTAACAATAATTAAAACTAGCATTACGCCTATAAGGGTGACTAAAGCCACATGATAAGCACCAATTCCTATCGAAGCACCAATTGCAGCAACAACCCAGATACTTGCAGCTGTAGTTAGACCTATAACACCCGCCCCACTTCTTAAAATCGCTCCAGCTCCAAGAAAACCAATGCCTGAGATTATTTGTGCCATTGCACGATTTGGGTCAGAAGTCATTCCAGGGGACAAATTAAGTAAACTTATATAAGTGTATACAGTAGAGCCTAGGCAAATTAAAACATTAGTTTTTATTCCCGCTGCTTTTTGCTTTCTTTCGCGATTAATACCAATGACAAGACCACATAAAATTGAGATAATGATTTTGGTAAGTAAATTATAGAATTCGCTAATATCAACTTGAGAGATAACCATACCTAACCTATCGGTTATTATGAAATATTTTTAAGAAAAAATGTTAAAAAAAAGACCCAAGATTATTGCAATAAATTCTTTAGTATCTCAGGAGTACCTTAGTATTAGGGCAATTGTTGGGATAGAACCACTAACACTCAATAAAGAAATTAAAGTTACTCCCCTATCCAGGATACGATTATTAAAAAAAAATAAATTTAATATTCATGTGAAATTCGACGGGCAAGAATTTTTTTTAGAAACAGATCAATACGGCCATTTCAGTCATCGACTTAAAGTGAAGTCTTTTTCCAAACAAAAAGAGTTTAACTTATACGCCAAATCACAAGGTGACTCAACTGCATACTTTTTAGGAAGTTTCAAACCAAGTGAGTTGCAAAAAGAAAAAAAAATAGTAATTTCGGATTTTGATAAAACTCTAGTAGAGACAAAGTATAAGACAATCGCTGAAGTTTACCAAAGTTTAACTTCTCCAGTTTCTGACTTTCCATCTTTAAACAAATCTGTTGAATTACTTAAATCAAAAATAGACTCTGGCTATTTACCATTTATACTTTCTTCTTCTCCTAATTTTTATAGACCTACGATAAAAGAATGGTTAGATAGTAACGATATTCCAAGTAACAACGTTTTCCTAAAAGACTATCGACAATTCCTTAGCATTTTCCCTACTGATTTATTTATAAAAGATATCAGCTCTCATGGTGTTCATAAACTTTCTCAGCTTATAAACATATATTTAATGACCAACATACCGGCCAAAATATTCTTAATGGGAGACAATTCAGAGTCTGATCCAGTTATTTACTGCATCTTTTCAAAAATTGCAGCTGACGACTTTTACCCAGATGATCTTTGGCAAGAAATTAAGTCACGAAAAGAATTTTTATTTACAAACTCACAAAGTCTTAAATTTTTAAACAAGTTATATCAAGCAAAGAATCTCAACAAAAAAAGAGAGAAAATAACAGAGACTGAAATTTACATTAGGAAAGTCCCAGGGAAAAGCCTAAAGAAAGTGCCTCAATTTCTAGAATATTACTATCAGAAAATTATTTTTTTTGAAGATTAAAACAGGAAGAATTAACCGTGAATAATGAATACTATACATTGCAAGGGGACAAACTCGAAGCTTTTTATCAATTCGGATTGGCAGAAAAAAACAAAAAATCATCAAGCAAAATAATAAAAGAAATTGTTTTTAAAAATAAAATTTTTTCATATATTTCAGAAAAAATTTTAGGCAATACATTACAATTTCCAGATTTTTTAAAAAATGAGATGTATCAATATATTGAAGGCAAGGGTCTTCGTCATGATGAATTTATTCAAAATTTCTATTTACCGGAAGTTGTCTCAGCAATAAATAGCATATCCCCTAACAGCGTGCCTAACATTGGCTGTTCCTCTGGCTTAGTTAATGATGGAAAGAGCATTAAGCATTTAAGAATTTTAGACTACCCTTTGGGGCCAAACTCTGATGAATATTCAAGTAATTTACTATTCAATTTAGAGGGACTAAATAAGACCTTTTCATTCTCATTCAACGATATTCCATTACCGGCTCTCACGAGTGTAAACGAGTATGGTATTTCAAGTGCGCTTCACCAAAAAGTATCTCCTAATATTAACTTTAAAGGCTCCTCTATTTTTGAGTTAACAAGTCGAATTGCACTTCAAACAAAGAGTATTGATGAAGCGATTGTGCTTGCCAATGACTTTAACAGCATAAATAGATGGTCAATAATTTTAGTTTCAAAAGAGGAAAAGCTAGGTATTGAGATAGAAACTAGCCCAGAGGAAAAGCCTAATATTAAAAAATACGATTTATCCAACAAAGTCTTTTCTTATGTTTGCAACAAAGCCTTAAAAAATTTTGATTCAGATAAGAAATCATTTACTGGGACATGGGACTTCTATAATAATAAAAGAGAGAATTGGCTCAATGAACTAAATGAAGAAGAAAAAGTGGAACATTTTTTCAAGCTACCAAAGGTTTTATCTAAAACTCCTTTTTCTCACTATACGATCACACCGGCTTCAATACAAAGCCTTGAAATTAATCTGACTGAAAATAATGTTACTAAACTTTCTAAGTCAGGGGTAAAATATCACGACGGACAGTCTCAAAACTTTCATATTGACTGGAGTAAGGCAAATTCTAAAGTTGAAAATCATCTTCGAAAAGCCAAGAGAAAAAGCTCTATTGAAATTTTCTATGAATCTGTTTCTAGTTGCCAATTTTACTGGGATCAAGGCGACCAAAATAAAGCTTTTCACTACGCTCAAAAATGTCTGGAACATGCGCCATCTAATGATTTGAAGTCTGTTGCTAATATCTTCTATTCTTATTTTTTATTTTGTGAGCTTTCAAATGAAAAAGTCTTATCAAGACAATACCGAGAACTTTTAACTTACCTAAAAAAAGCTCCAAAGTTTATTCAACAAGATTGCTTACTATTAATAAATTACTATGCATTCTACTTAGGTTTCCCAACGAATGATTTAGACAACCTTATTCCAAGTCACTTACAGCACTTTGAGAAAAATACAAAAATACCAAAGTTTCTTTTCAAAAAGGTTTTTAAGTATTTATATGTCGCAAGGTTTGAGCTTTTCTCATTTGGAAAGGTAAACTATCTAATTGATGCTGTTGCATCACCTTGAAGATGAGTCCACTCTAAATGATCTATAAAATCCTCTACATCATGGTGTAACTCTAGTAAGTGAAAAAACCCCTCAAACATGGCTTTCCCTACCTGAATTGACTGATTTTCTTTGAAAGCCTGTGCCATACCTTGCGCAAATATTGCAGGAGGGTCCCACGAAATATCTACGCTCCCCCCAATGTATGCCGCTGCACCATTTTTATAATCATACTTTTGATGACCAGAAACCATCGTCTCTCCAATATAGCCCCTGCCATTAAACTTTCCATTTTGGCACGCAACATCAATAACTATAGGGTTTCGTTGGTTAGGCTCCCACCCCTCAAGCTCAGACACCAAAACCTCCTTTCCAAAACTTGGCCATGAAAAGCCACTGCCATGGCCTATATAATTAAACAAATCTAGACCTTGATTTAAGTAACTTAAAAAACTAGTGGAGTTTGAATCTGTCTCATCTTGGTTTAGGTGAATCTGATTTTTCGGATTAGCTACTGATGCGAGAATTGACTGAACATACTCTTCATCGCTTGGGTTCGCTCCTTCATTACTAGAAACGCCTAAGGCTCTATTTTCTCTAAATTTAAGTTTATTTTTTAGCTTATAGATAAAGCCACTAATTTGATCCTCTGAGGAAAAGCTCCACCTTGATGCTATCACATCTGGAATAAGGTCATTCTCTCCACCAAACTTGAAGTATGGATAATCAGATGGAGTAACTGAATCAAATTTCGTATCTACATAAAATGTTGGGATGGCACTGCTTGTTCCAACAAACAACACCTGTGACATCTTTAGTTCATTATATAGAGACTTTAGCTTTTTCGCCAATTCTCTACGATTTTCAATGATCAGATTATTTGTTATGAACAAAATAGAGTCAAATTTGTTTGAATAATAATCAGAGATTATACTTTTTTTTGACAAAAACTCTGTAGGTAGAACTACAACTAGTTTTTCACTACTATTTTTTTGAATATTCTCCCTCTTAAAAAAATTAAAATTTTTGGAGGTCACCTTCAGCTCTGATAAATACTCTTGAGTGTTACCGTTAATTTTAACTAACGGAACTGTTACTTTATACAAATATTTGCCTCGGTAATCTCCTAAATAAGTAACATTGTCCTCAGCCTTAAAATTTGTTGCCTCGATTCTGTTTGATATGACCTCCTCACGACATCGACATTTTTGGCCATTAGATATAAACCATTGTTTTTTAGATTTTGCCCTTTTCCACTTTTTTGATATTTTTAAATCATAATCAACCTTTGAGTCGGCTTCTAAAAGGAAAGACCTTGCTGGCACACTTGGCAAACCCTTAGTTTCAAGAAAGTTAATGCTTTTAGAGTTGGTTAAAGAATTTTCATTTAAAAAAAATGACTTATTAATTTGAGAAATACTTTCGTTACTAAAAATAAATAAAAGTAATAGAGTGAGAAACTTCATGTTACCTCCGATTTTTTTAATTTTTCGGAGGTTGTATTTAGAAAGTTACTTTATTTTTATTGCCGAATTTATTTTCTGGGGCTTGACCTCAGAAGCTTTTTGGTTTTTTGTTTTGATCTGAAACAAAATTACTCATTATGAAAGTGAAAAGCCCTACTGGTAGAAATCGATTAAGAAAACTTAATAACGCCATCATTTTTGGGAAGTAATAATTTTTTTTATTTTTTTTAATCGCTTTATAAATTAAGCTTGCTGCTTTTTCTGGGCTTACCATAAAGGGCATTGAAAACTCACTATGATCAGTCATCTTTGTTTTTATAAACCCAGGCATAATGTTGGAAAATCTTATATTATATGGAGCCAAATCTATTCTGAAGGACTCTATCGTTTTATTTATAGCGCTTTTTGAACTGGAGTAACTTGCAGCTTGCGGCATCCCCCTAAAAGAAGCAAGAGAAGAGATGACCGATATGTGTCCACTCTTCCTCTCCTTCATCTGGGGAATAAACGTCATAATTAAATCAACAATACTAAAGTAATTAACTTCAAAAAACATTGAGTTCAAATCTGTCGAAAAATGATAACCAGGATTTACTCCACCAATTCCTGCGTTAGCAATAATAATATCAACATTATATTGCTTACATAAATTTTTAAAAACATCCCTTCGAGTTGGGGTTGATAGGTCGCATTGAACGGATAACATATTTTTATTTTTTGTATCTAGACCACTCAAGTCTTTATCTAAGGCGATAACGAAAAAGTTTTTAGAGAGATAAATGTCAGTCAGCTCTTTTCCTATGCCCGAACCGGCTCCAGTGATAAGCACTATTGTTTTATTGTTCATATTTACCTATCACTACTACTTTTTAAAAACGCACGAGTTTCGGTCAATTGTTTTGTCATACGATCAATACTCTCTTCTAAAGTATTGATTTTGATAATTAAACGGTCAACGTCACTCTTGAGCTTACTAATCTGGGCTCTATTTTCCTCAACAGAGTAGGATAATCTTGTATTTTTATAGGATGTATCTGCCGTTGGTGAGGAGGTTGTTTTTTTACTTTGTAGCCTTCTTACCTGTTCTTTTAAAAAAGCAATATCCTTTGTGATTGACCCTTTAATATGTTTGTCAATTGCCTCAAGCATTTCCATCTTCCCTAAGCTCTTATTGTGAACTGATTCATACCCATTTACCTGACGGCCAGACAATATGAATGATGATATAGTAAAAAGAATTAGGAATTTAAATTTTAACATCTAGGACACCTGTATGGGACTTCTCTATATTATGCCTAAAAGTGAGAAAGAGGCCAACCAGATTTCAATAAAAAAAAATAACTACACCATCACGTCATACAGCTTACCATATATATTTTGGATCTATTTTTTAATTGGTATGATCGTTATCTCTGCAATGTCCTTGCCTGCCATACCAATAATTAAAAAGCTATTGCTATCTTCAAACTATTTAGATCAAATTATGGGAGGAATTACTGCCGCAACCCTAATTTCATTACCACTTACAGGTCTGTGCTTTTTATTTTATAAAAAAGCTATCAGTATAAAGAACGGATCTAATATTATTTACTTAAAGCATCATATTTTTGGATTTAGTCTAATTGAAAAGACATATTCAATTACGAAATTAGATGTAGATCACTTCTTATCATCACCAAACGTGGCAAAAATAAACAAAAATGAAAAAACTAAATCATTTGAAAACCGTGGACACTTTTTACTGAGTGCGACTCTTGAGAATGGCAAGAAAGTAATTTTAGACCGTCATACAAATAAGGCGGACTTAGTTGGGCTTGAGAGATTAATCCTTTCAAAGATTGTCTTCAATCAAGATTGATAATTTCTACAGTTAAAATATTATTCTCAGTATTAGCTTCTGGTATTACCTGGCAAGCCAGTCTCTCTTTTGTGATATGAAAAACGTTACCAAGAAGCTTCTTTTCATCAAAGTTTACGGAATTAATCCCTTCAAAATCACCTATAATTTTCAAAATACAATCACTGCACGTGGCAAAGCCACCACAACTAGATCTTATGTTTATTGAGTTTCTTCTAAGTGCATCGAGAATAGACTCTCCCTCTGAGACATCTATTGTTTGATTGGTATTTTGTATTAAAAGCCTCATTTAAATAAATTTACAGAGCTCATTTTCAATGGAAGATAAAATTTTTCTCTTCGCAGGCTTTAGAACAAAAGAAAGATCAAGAAATAAATCTAACTCTTTGTCAAAGAACTCCAACGAGATCTCAAAACCTCTCCCCTTTCCTTGGATCTTTCTAAATTCGTTGTCGAATTTGAAGTCCACCTTCACCGGAAAAACATTTTCCCTCTCCGCTCTATCAAGGGCTTTCATGGCCATTGAAAATGCATCCTCGCCATTTGAAGTGTTTTGATACCTATAAGTTAACTCTTTTTTCACTTAACGACCTCACTATTTAAACCAGAGCTACCAAACCCTTTGGCTCCCCTATTAGTTTTACTTAGCTCGCTGACTTCTTTGAATTCAGGGCGATAGACCCGGGAGAATACCATTTGAGCTATTCTGTCACCGTGATTGATGAAAAAAGCACTGTCTGACATATTTGCCATGATAATTTTTACCTCTCCACGATAATCAGCATCAATGGTTCCTGGAGAATTCGGTATGATCAGAGGTGTCTTCAAAGATAGACCAGAGCGGGGCCTTATTTGGATTTCGAAATCGCCATCAAAACAAACAGATAGACCAGTTGGAATTAATGCTCTCTGCCAGGGCTTTAATTCTATCCCTACCTTATTTTCAAAGCAGGCTTTCAAATCAGCCCCCGCCGCCTGATCCGATTCAAACGACGGGAGTGAAAAAAATTTATCAAAGTGATCTAACTTTTTAAAAAAAACATTCATTATTTTTTAGAAAGTGACTCAACTTCTTTTGCAGAAAGTTTAATTCTTCCCATTTTGTCAACTTCTGTAACTTTCACTTTAATCATGTCGCCCGCTGAAACATACTCGTTCGGGTCATTTACTCTTTCTTCTGCAAATTCAGAAACATGAACTAAGCCAGAGACGCCCTCAGCAATATCAACAAAAGCACCATACTCTTTAATAGTCACAACTTTTGCGGGGTAAATCTCGCCAATTTTTGGCCCATTGATTTGAAGATCAACAACATTTTGCGCCTCAGAAAGATTTGCTGCATTTACACCAATGAACTTAACTGTCCCGTCTTCATCACATTCAATTGTAATATCAAAATTTTCTTGAAGAGCTTTAATGTTTTTTCCGCCAGGGCCTATTAGAGCACCAATTTTATCTGGATTAATTTTCAATGTAATCATTTTTGGAACACCATCTTTAACTTCTGAGCGATGAGTAGAGATTGTCTTGTCCATCTCGGCCAAGATATGTTTTCTACCCTCATTCGCCTGAGCAAGAGCCTCTTTCATTACTTCAACCGGAAGGCCAGCAATTTTAATGTCCATTTGAATTGCTGTGATACCTTTATTAGTTCCAGCAACTTTAAAGTCCATATCCCCAAGGTGATCTTCGTCACCAAGAATATCACTTAGAATTTTGTATCTCTCTCCTTCCATCACTAGTCCCATGGCAATTCCTGCAACAGGTGACTTTAAAGGAACTCCAGCATCCATCAACGCCATTGATCCACTACAAACACTACCCATCGAACTTGATCCATTGGACTCTAGAACTTCACAAGCAACTCTCATCGTGTATGGGAATTCTTCTTGTGTTGGGAGGACAGACTTCAGAGCTCTTTCAGCTAAGTTTCCATGACCAAGTTCTCTTCTTGAGGTTGAAAACTTACCTCTAGCCTCGCCTACTGAAAATGGAGGAAAGGAATAATGAAGGTAAAACTTATCAAAAGATTGGCCGACTATACGATCAACCATTTGATCACCTTTAGACCCACCAATTGTTACAGTTGATAAAACTTGAGTCTCACCTCTTGTGAAAAGAGAAGATCCATGAGGTGTACTTAAGACGTTAGCCTCTGTTTCAATTTGTCTAACTTCGTTTAGCTTTCTACCACCAATTCTTTTTTCATGATCAAGAATATCGGATCTCATAAGCTCATATAAAAGCTCATCCACTGCACTATAAGCTACTTTTTCGAATGATGAGTCTGCTTCAAGGCCAAACTCATTAGGAGCTTCGCTCATTGCAGAAGCAACTTCCTTCTCTAAAGCTGCAATATTATCTCTTCTTTCAAGTTTTGGAACAACAGAAAGAACTCTGTTAGCTGAGTCAGTATAAGTACTTCTCATTTTTTCCATTAATTGAGTATTAGGTGCAACTGATTCAAAAGTTCTTTTTGTTTTTCCAACCTCTGATTGCATTTTAGATACCATTTCGCAGTATTTTTTAATTTGCTCATGGCCAAAAAGAATCGCGTCTAAAACTTCTTCTTCAGAATGCTCATTCGCCTCACCTTCAACCATTAAAATTGCATCTTTAGAAGCTGAAACTGCTATTTCAAATTCAGAGTTTTCCCACTGATCATGATCTGGGTTGATAACAAGTTGTCCATCAATTTTACCTACTTTACATGTACCAATTGGCCCATCAAATGGGATATCAGATACTGAAAGAGCCGCAGAAGCGCCCAGACCTGCTAGGACTTCAGAGTCTCCTCCTGGTGCGTAGGATAAAACCGTACAAGAAACGATTGTTTCAAACATGTATCCCTTAGGGAAAAGAGGTCTTAATGGTCTATCAATCAACCTTGCATTTAATGTTTCCGCAGTAGAAGGCTTTGCTTCTCTTTTAAGGAAACCACCTAAAAACTTACCTGCAGCATAAAACTTTTCAACATACTCAACCATCAATGGAAAGAAGTCTTGTCCAGGTTGAGCTTTTCTTGCACTACAAACAGTAACTAGAACCTGAGTCCCCTCACAACTAACAAGCACAGATCCGTCAGCTTGTTTCGCAAGTCTGTTTGTTTCAACAGTTACCTCTTTTCCTCCAAAGTCTAGAGAATAAATTTTTTTGTTTTCATTCATTATGAAACTCCTTAATTGAAAATATACAGCACACTCCAATGGCCGTTAATTTTCGGTTGAATTTTAAATTTGGGAGATGTGAAAGATAGTTATTAAGAAAAACTTTTACGTTAATAACTATCCTTCATATCCCAACTGTTAATTATTTTAATACTATAAAAAAAAAGGGGGCAAGGCCCCCTTTATTTTTAAAAATTTTACTTTCTTAAGCCAAGACTCTTAATCAGCTCTGCATAACCTTCTGGGTTTTTTCTCTTGTAATATTTTTGAAGAGATTTTCTTTGGTTAATAATTTTCTCTAGACCTCTGTAAGAGTGAGCATCTTTAACATTACCACTTTCTGTTCTGTTTCTTTGAAAGTGCTTATCTAGATCAAGAATTCTTGCAGTAAGAAGGGCAATCTGAACAGCAGCAGAGCCTGTGTCCTGTGGGTTTTTTCCGTACTTTGTGACAATTTCTTGTCTTTGTTCTTTAGTAATCATAAATACTCCTATCCCCCAAAACCCAGAGATGAAGTTATTTTCAGGTCCGAGAATTGGTAAAGTTTCCCAGTACTTATCTTATATATTGCGACATGTAAACTTTTAAGTTTTTAAGAAGTCTAGATTCGATTTGTCGAACTCTTTCCCTAGAAATACCGTAAAAATCACCTATTTCTTGAAGAGATTTTGGTGCTTCAGATAAAAGTCTGTCTTGAAAAATTTCGTAGTCCCTATCCTTAAGTGTTTTAAGGAAGTCACCCATATGTGATTTCAATAAGTTAAGCTCTTGGTTTTCGCTTACTATTTCCTCTGGACTCTCTGTGTGGCCAAGGTTAATGACGTCGCCAACTCTAGCACCAGATTCTGAAGACTTCAGGGGAGCATCAATGGCCAACTCCTCTGACTCTGGGCCATTGAGGCGTTGCTCCATCAATGCAACAGACGACTCACTAACTCCAAGGTTTTTACTAATATTTTGATAGTCAGGTTTGATACCAAGAGAGATAAGCCTATTTTTCTCCCTCATTAAATTAAAAAATAGCTTTTTTTGATCGTTAGTTGTTCCAATTTTAACTAATCGAAAATTATCTAATATGTATTTTAGAATGTAGGATTTGATCCACCATGAGGAATAGTAAGAAAGCTTCGCTCCTTTACTTTCATCATATTTGGAAACAGCCTTCATCAACCCAATATTTCCCTCTTGGATAAGATCCATGACATTTTGCCATGTACTTCTGTATTCCAGGGCGATTTTCACGACAAGCCTTAAGTTTGAAAGTACCAATTTTTTGGCTATTTCAACGTCACCTGTTTCACGGAAAGATTTAAGTAGCTCCTTTTCCTGTGCGGGGCTTAGAAGAGGATGTTTTGAAATTTCACGCAAGTACTGTTTAAACGCAGACCTGTCCTCAGAGGGAATGATTGCGGGCAATAAATTTGAATCATTAGAAACAACCAGTTCACTAGTTTCTAGGTCATTCCCACCAACAGTTGCATTTGTTTGAGAGGAATTAATATCCTCGATGGATTCGATCTCAATATCTGGTTTCTTCGTTCCCATAGATTATCAATATGGTTTCTTTTTCTCTTCAGTCAAGGCTTGAAATTTTTTTATATTATAAATTTTTTTCAATGCAGAGGGAGCAAAGTATAACCTCACATCAAAATTTGCCAACTTCTTTACATCTATTCGATTTTCCCCTTGATTTGAGAAGTGAGCATATAAAAATTTAAAAAATAAATCATGAAACTTTCTTTTTCTTATAGAATATAGAGGAACTTTAGCTAATGACCTTGGCAACCTTTCATCAAGCTCTATTTTTAATACTTTCTTCAAGTGATTAACCTTTGTTTTATTTGTTGGCAAAGTCTCATACATCGTGCGTAACCACCAGGATAAGAACTTTTCAGAAAATTTAAGCTTAGCAGTTATACCTATTTTCCCGTTGTTTTTATAAACACGGTCCAATTCACCACCATCAATATTTACACTTAAAGTAGGTTTTTTATTGTTTTGGGACTCATCATAAACAAGACTTAAAGAAATATCCTCCTCGTATGTAAGGTTGGTCTCAGAAGAACTTAATTGTGAGTCACTCCATGTATTAAAAAACTTCTCTGCGGAAGATTCAACAACATAATCTAGATCGATCTTATTTGTAACATAATTAAAGTTATTATCACCAACCCCGGAGATCTTAAGAAAATAAAACATGTCTCTAACAAGCTCCTCACTACTTTCTTTCATTCGCCACTGTGATGCAGTTCCCCTAGTCGTCTTGCTAGAAAGTTTTTCCTCAAAAAAATACTCACAATAAATATTTTTAAAATCAGACTCTACGGAAACACTTGCAATTGCTAATGGAAAATTAAAACCGAGCTCATCTGAAACTTTACGACAAATATTATTTTCACACCCAATAATACTTTCTGAATTTTGTTTACTTTGATGAAAAAAGTAATCAATCCCTCTTTGAATAAATAAGCTTGAATATAAGTATTCACTCAGAAGCTCAAAAGAGTCATATCCACCAGACCAACTACAAAAGTTTCGAAAGTTTCTTATACCTCTTTTTAAATTAATTTCTCTCACGACTGAGTTAGAAAACAATCCATTGTTTTCAAGATTATTTTTCTTTGATTTTTTAAGAAACCTTGTGTTTATAAATGATTTCAGTTGATATTTTGATATAAAGGTCATGTTGTTAGAACAGAAGTTATTAACGATGTTGTTTGCAAGATTTGTCTTTTGTTGATCCTGAGCCTCAAGTTGATCCAAAGAAAATTTAAGGTCATCTATAATATTCATCAAAGCGAAGTAACGATAACTTGAGATAAAGCTTTTTAAAGCATTTATTCGATCATTCTCACTAACGTACCTCATGCTCGTTCCGGAGCGGCAATAATTTTCCAGACCCACGGCCCTTTCGTAAAATCTATACTTTTTTGAAAAATCTGTGCTCAAGCTTAAGTACTGGTTAAATTTATCGATGGTTGTAAATGGACCTCTTTCAGAGTCACTTAGCCTTGATTCATTACCAAGTAAAATATTTTTAAGAGGCTCAAGTGCATAGGCATTGGATATAAATAAAAATATGATCAGACATAGATTTTGAATGAACTTTCTTCCTGCTCAAGAAATATTATTAACTTATCGTTTGGTAATGTCGAAATTTCATTAACTTCATTTTATTAGGAAAATTTATCAACAAAAACTTTTTTTATTTAATAGTATTTCTTTTTATCGGAGTTACCGAGGCAAGTCTTCCCAAAAATGATGAGAAGCTGTACAAATTGGCGTTATACGAAACAATGAACGGGAAACCAGAGTTATCAAACTACATATTAAAGAAAATTTCATTAGAAAAAAAAATCTCTGACTCAAAAAATTTTTTATTTGCATACAATTACTTCATCCTTGATGACTACTCAAACTTCCATAAACATTTAAATCTAATAAAAAGTAAAAATTATGAAACGCTCCAAAAAACGTGCCACTTAAAGCTTTACAAAGGACTCGTCCACCAGTCACCTGTCAAAGACGAAAAGTCTTGCCAGAAAATTATTGAAAACACCTCTTTATTTCTAAAAACCCTCAACTTCTTACGCCTTACAGACAACGACTCTATTCAAAAAATTATTGACAAAGAATCAAGGGATGTTGAGACAGTTCAAGAAGCAAAAACAATTTTAAAATCTTCAATTTTTTCAGGGAATGAGGACTTCATACTCGACTATATAACATTATTACCAAAGAAGATATTTAAATACTCATCAATTAGAGAGCTTCTTGGCATTATATTTTTTCGTTTGAGGGATTTCAACAAAACTGAAAAATTAATTAGACCTGTAAATACGGTAAACGCCAAAAATATTTTAGGAAATATTGAGCTCGAAAAAGGTAATATCGATATAGCCTATGGTTATTTTCTAGAGGCTTACAAAAAAGATCACACTAGTTTAAATGCGATAAAAAAATTAATCCCATTATCATGGAAACTAGGTAAATTTGAATTGCTATCAAAATTAATTAAAATCTATGAAAAAGACAGTGAAAATAAATCACTAATTTCGAGTGCGTCCTTATTAAAGCAAAGAAAATACAAAGAAAGTCTAAGAGCATTAGATATTAAAAATAAAGTTCAAAATATTAATCCACCTCTCATAAATGTTTTATTAAAGTTAGCGTTGAACTTTCACTTAGACAGGACCACTGACACAATAAAACTCTCTAAACAGGCTTGCAAAAGGAATAACCCGATCGCCTGTGACATTCTTTACTACACACACGAACTAAAAACAGTTACAAAATTAAAAAAAGTTACCTCGGATATTCATGAGACTGTTGAAATAGATATAAAGGGCCTACAAAGTGAAATAGAAACCGTCCCACTTAAGGAAGTTCGATTAGTAGACCAAAAAGATATAGAGGAACTTGATGACCAAGTGCAATTTAAACAAAGCTTAAAAAAATAAAATTACAATTTTTGAGTTCTAACTTCTTTACCATCATAGAGAATTCTACTCGGGGCTCCCTCAACAATTGAGTCTATGACACAAGGCCTTTTCCATATACTTGATATATTTTTTAAAGTCTCACAGGCTTGTCCATAATCTAAATCTACCCCATAGTGAATATGCTTTAATAACAATTCTCCTCGGTTAGAAAAGTTTGAGTCTGTAACCTCAATGACTGGATTTCCTGAATTCGTTAATTGGTTAAGTAGCTTTGCTTTAATCTCATTAAACTCTCTTGAATCAACTTCATGTCGATTTGTGCGGGGATTAAACTTATATGTAAAAATATTTTGTCTCATACAAAATTCTTCAGTCAAAAACTCATCGATAAAGGTTATATCATTATGAGTTTTTCTAATTTCAAATATTTTTTTTCGCCCTAAATTAGCACTTGTATTCCAATTTGCCTTTTTATGCATGTCTTGGCACTCATTATATTCTTTGCCAAACTTTCCTGTATCCCACCGATATTCAATATCTCTAAAAAGCTCTATGCCAATTTTATATGGGTTAATCTGCTGCCTACTCATCGCCATTACACCCGCATGATGATCTGCAAAGTCAATAACCTCACTTGCATTGAGTGCGTTGTTGGTCATAATCGTAGAGTGCCAGTAAGACGCCCACCCCTCATTCATTATTTTGGTCATTCTCTGGGGAAGAAAATAATAAGCTTCCTCGCGAAGCATGCCAATAATATCGGATTCCCAATCCTCAAGAGGGGCTTTTTCCATCAAGAAACCCAATATATCTCTAGACGGTAAACTTGAGTCCCTAAGAGTTTCAATCTCAGTAAACTCATCCTTGCTTGGTGCCTCGACTAATTCCTTTTTTTCATCTTCATACCTTCTTTTAGAACGAAAAAAAGATTTTAGCGCTTCCGATTGTCCGTCGTATTCATCAAATTCCTCTTCTTCCACCTTTTTAACTTTTTGACGTTTTTCAAATAATAAGTTGTGTTCAAGTAAATTCTCCAAAGAGAGAACTTTATCAATGAATGTTTCTACTTTGTCTTGGCCAAATCTATTCATATAACGTCGAATCTTCGTTCCGTTATTTGCCATTACATCCATCATTTTTCTATTAGTTCCAGAGAACCAATAATTGTTTTTGAAAAAGTCAGCATGACCGTAAACATGGGCCATTACAGTTTTTTGATCGACTAAATTGTTTGCTTTTAAAAGATACGCGTAGCAGGGATCAGTATTTATGACCATTTCATAAATTTTTTGCACACCGTAAGCATAGCCTTTTGATAGTTGATCATAGTCAAGACCAAATTTCCAATGTGGGTAACGACTTGGAAAGCCTCCTTGAGCTGCTAATATATTCACAGTATCGTAGTCACATTCCTCGAAAACAACTGGGTAGAAGTCAAGGCCATAATCTAAAGCATGAGATTCAATAATATTTTTTAACTCTAGTAGCTCACCTTGGATTGGCTTGGTTCTGTTCATCACTTCCCCTTTCCTAAAAAGTCTTTAATAGAATCTAAAATTGCTTCCTTATTTTTAATTTTGGATAAAATTACCTCTTCATTTTCCTGTCCAAATCCAGTATTTAGATCTTTGTAAAACTGTCCCGAGCCGTAACGACTTTCCACTTGCCCATAGCAAAAAACATTACTTGATGGAATAATATCATTTTTTAAAATATCAAGACAAAGCTTTGTGTCATCTGTGGACCAGTTGTCACCATCACTAAAATGAAATGGATAAATGTTCCACTCACTTGGATTATAATCTTCCTGAATAATTTCTCTGCATAACTTATAAGCAGAACTTATTAGAGTGCCTCCAGATTCTCTTGTTTTGAAAAAAGTTTCCTCATCAACTTCTTTCGCTGTAGCGTCGTGAATGATGTATCTAATTTCAATGTCCTTATACTGACTTTTTAGCCATAAATTGATCCAAAAACTTTCCGTTCTAACAATTTCTTTTTGTTCGTCTCCCATCGAACCAGAAACATCCATCATATAAATAACAACCGCCGAATTTTCAAATTCCACTGTGGTATTGGCACTCCTATAGCGAAAGTCTCCTCTTACTGGGACTATTATAGGATTGTCCTTGTCGTAGGTACCAGTTGAAACCTGTCTTTTGAGTGCTTCTTTATAACTACGTTTGAAATGCTTTAAGCTATCTGGGCCAACTTGCCCAATGGAGTTATAACGGTCTGTCGTAGATTGAAGAGACTTTTTTCCTTTAGGTTCTATGTTTGGTAACTCAAGTTCTTCCCCTAAAATGGAAGCCAGCTCATCCAAACTAAGCTCTACGTCGAGCTCTTTGTTGCCTTCTCCGTTCCCTGCTTCTTCATTTCCTTGCTCCGGCTGTCCCTCTTGTTCTACGGGGTCGCCTTTTTCACCATCTCCTTGTCCCATGCCGCCTTGTTGTTTTGAGCCAAACTTAAAGCGCGGAGTTTCAATTCTTGGCATAGGAACTTTATATGTCCCTGATCCTTTTTGAATAGGCATCTCTCCATTGGAAACATATTTTTTAAGACTATCTCTTATTTTACCTTTAACAATTTTTCGAAACCTTGTGTGATCCCTTTTAATCGGGTGATCCATGATTCACCTCCTTGGATGAAAGTGGTTTTCTAAGATTTTGCAGAGTCGCCTTTTGCAAAAATAGAAGCCACAAAATTCAACGCATCAGTTGCGCAAATTTCACAATACCCAAAGTTTTTGATTAACCTTGACTTAACAACATCAATTTTTTCCTGTGTTTCCTTATCAACTACCTTTGAAATTATCGTTGTTAATTTTATTGAGTCTTTTTGATCCTCAAATAGTTTTAATTCAAGCGCACGGTGCAAGCGCTCGTTCATCTTGTAGTCAAACGATTTGCCCTCAATAGCTAAGGCCCCGATGTAATTCATAATTTCCCTTCTGAAATCTTCTTTTCTACTATCAGGAATATCAATTTTCTCTTCAATTGATCTCATGAAGCGCTCATCAGCATCCTCGAGTCTATTTGAGTATTTGTTTCTAATTTTTTCTTTCTGTGTATAAGCTTTTACATTATCAACATAGTTTGCACACAAAGTCTGAATAGCAGACTCATCAACACTAATTGCTTTTTGAACATCATTTTTAACAATGTCTTCATACTCTTGTCTCGATACAGCGAGCATCTCTTGAAAAACTTCGAGCTGGTCCATTGAACTAATGAGACTATGGTGCTTAAGTCCACTCTCTAACTCATTAAAAACCATAAATGGATTTATACATCCTAGGTGTCCATTTTTAACAAGTGCATTACTTATTTTATCTTGAATATACCTAGGTGAAATACCCTCAAGACCCTCTCTTACTGCTTCCTTACGTAATTCTTTGACATTATCCTCATTATAGCCAGGTAGAGTTTTACCATTAAAAAGCTTTAGCTTTTGTAATTTTGTTAAATCACTCTTTTTAGGTTCTTCTAATCTAGTTAAAATTGCCCAAATAGAGGCCATCTCAAGTGTATGTGGAGCAATGTGAACATGAGGTATTTTTACTGCATTGAAGTCTTTTTGATAAATTCTAACCTCTTGATCGAGCCTTGTAATATAAGGCACGTCAATTTTTACAGTTCTATCTCTCAATGCTTCCATGAACTCGTTATTTTGAAGCTTCTTGAACTCTGGCTCATTTGTATGACCTAAAATAACTTCATCAATATCAGTTTGAGCAAACTTTTTTGGTTTAATTGATTGCTCTTGAGAAGCACCTAGAAGATCATAAAGAAATGCAACATCAAGTTTGAGTACTTCAATAAATTCAACTATCCCCCTATTTGCAATGTTAAACTCACCGTCAAAATTAAATGCTCTTGGGTCAGAATCTGATCCATATTGTGCAATTTTTCGGTAATTAATATCACCAGTTAATTCAGTAGAGTCCTGGTTTTTTTCATCTTTAGGCTGGAAAGTACCAATGCCAACCCTATCTTTTTCACTGAGTAATAATCTCCTTACTTCAACGTGCTTCATTACCTTTTCCCAATCGCCATCATATTTATCCATATAAGCAGAAAAAATATGACGATCAGCTGGACAGACTTGACCTTTAATTTTGACTTTCATTCCGCTTTCAAGACCCTTGTTTAGGCCATCAAGAAACTTTTTGCGAACCTCTTGAGGGATAAGCTTTAGTGGCTCTTCGTGCATTGGCGATGGAAAAACTTTTTGTCCTCCTAAAATTTCAGTTTCTTCGGTGTCTACCCAAGTGAATGTATAGAGAGCTCCTTCGTCCGTTCGGGAATATCTCTCTAGTCCTTTTTTCAAAAGGCGAGCAATAGATGACTTGGCCGAGCCAACAGGTCCATGGAGTAATAAGACTCTTTTTTCTGTACCATATCCAGCGGCAGCAGACTTAAAAAAGTTAACTAACTTCATCAAATGGACATCAATACCAAAGACTGCATCTGCCCCATTGTCAAAAGGATCATCAAAAAAATGGTATCTAGTAATCTCTTTTTTATATTCACTGTAAGTGCTCGTCCCGTGACTTAAAATCATATCATGAACACGTTGAAATGCGTTGCGAGTAATTTTGGGATCCTTTGAAATAAGATCTAAGTATTCTTGAAATGAACCTTTCCAATGTAGATGAGTAAAATCTTCTACTTTGTAGTTTTCTTCCATGAATGAAGCCATATCTATTTGTGCCATGAATCCCTCCCAAAAACCCAGAAACTCTTTAATAGTTTCCTTATTTAATTGTAACTTGTAGCCATATTTATTCAAAGCTTTAAATCCTTATTATTGCACTTATTTCACAGAGACTTTTTGACACCAGATTTCCCATTTTTTTAAAAAAAAATAATAAAATTCAACAATTGGGGTGATAAAATAAAAGAAACTTTATTGAGGTAGACAGATGAGTTTAGTATTTAATGGAATTACCGACATTGGGTGCGTAAGAAAGAGTAATCAAGATTCAATTTATTTGAATAAGTCTCAAAATCTTTTTATCGTTGCTGATGGAATGGGCGGACATCAAGGAGGAGATATCGCTTCGGCAATGGCAGTAGAGATAATTCCACAAACTTTTTCTACTCAACAAGAAGAAACCACAATTAAGCAAAAAATAATTAACTCTATAGTTGCTGCTAATAATGCGATAATTCATCGCGGTTCAGGAGACGAAAAATTAAAAGGAATGGGAACCACGACAGTGCTTGCTCACTTTCACGATTCACACCTTTATGTTGGCAATGTCGGCGACTCAAGGTGCTACCTAATATCAGACAACCACCTTTATCAGTTAACTAGCGATCATAGCCTTATTCAGGAAAAGTTAAACTTATCTTTGTTGTCCGGCTTATATAATTACGATCGAGAAGCCGCGAAAAATGATCCTCAGGGTAACGTAATAACTCGAACAGTAGGCTTCGAGGAAAACCTGGAAGTTGATGTTTTTAAGTACCAGGTCAAAAAAAATGATTTATTTATCCTATGCTCGGACGGATTACACGGAAAAGTAACAGACGATAAAATATTTGAGTTGTGCCAAAATATTTCTCCCAAAGAACAACGTGAGCAAACAAACATCACGAAATGCACTGAGTCACTAATCCAAGAAGCAAAAAATAACGGTGGCAATGACAATATATCTGTAATAACAATTGCAGCAGTTTAGGGTAAATTTTATCCTATAATGTCAGTCCTAGATTGCCATAAAGTATCGCATATAAGATAATATTGGGCTCATTAGGTACTTAATTTTTAAGGTAAAAAACTTGAAAAAGTCAGTAACATTCATGATCGTTCCTAGCGGTAAAGAAAAAAGCTTCTCTTTTACCCTGCCTAAAAATATTTTAATGAGCCTTAGTGCTCTTTTAGGTGCACTAACAATTATTGTTTTTATTTTTACCTATGATTATTTTATGGTCATCAAAGAGGTTTACAAAAACCAATATTTAAAGGTCGAAAACACCCAGCTTAAAGAGCAAGTTCAAACCCTTAAGATAAAAATGAACTCCATCATCAATGACATTGATCGCATTCAAAAATTTGAAAAGAAAATAAAAGTCATGACAGGGGTAAGGCCGTCGAATAAAAACTCATTCAATACACCTGATCAAAGCTCCATAAAAATTCAAAACCTAAAGAATAATAAGTTTTTTGAAGGTAAAGATATCAAGAATTGGGAACAAGAAATCTATCGCAGGCTCACCATTCCACTTTTAGGCATTGAAGCTAATGCCGCTGTCTCTAATTTTAAAAAATCAAAAAAATCGCTCATGGCCCTTGGAAGGTCTATTGCAGAGATAGATATAAAAATTGATAAGGGAAAAAAAATTATAAACGATCTCGAAATGTCTCTTCATGAAATAGATTCTTCAATTCTTGACCAGAGATCCTTTTTTAGATCGACACCATCTATTATTCCAACGGACGGATGGGTCACGTCACATTTCGGTCCCAGAAAAAGCCATTATGCTAAAAGAGTAAAAATGCATGAAGGAATTGATATCGGTGCTAGATCAGGAACACCTATTGTCAGCACAGCAGATGGCGTTGTTGTTTTTTCAGGAAAGAAGCCTGGCTTTGGTAATTTCATAAAAATAAGACACGGCTATGGCGTTGAGACGATCTACGCACATGCCAAAAAACTTTTTGTAAAAGCAGGTAAAAAAGTAAGAAGAGGTGATCTTATCGCGGCAGTTGGGAGTACCGGCTACTCCACAGGGCCTCATGTTCACTATGAAGTTCGTATCAACCAGGTCCCAGTAGACCCACTCTACTACATTCTAAATTAAATAAGCAGCTCAGGAGACAAAATGCTTGATGGATTAAAAAAAATTTTTGGAACAAGACACACAAGAGAAATAAAAAGACTTCAATCTGATGTTCAAAAAATAAATTCTCTTGAGCCAAAAATGAAACAACTTTCAGACGAAGAGTTAAAAGCCCAGACACAAAAATTTAGGCAGTATCTAGAAAAAAATAATGAACGTCCATCTAAAGAGGTAATGAAAGAAATCATTCATGAAGCTTATGCAACAGTCAGAGAAGCTTCCGTTAGAGTACTTGGCATGAGGCACTTTGATGTTCAAATTATAGGTGGACTTGTACTGTTAAATAATAAAATTGCAGAGATGAAGACTGGTGAGGGAAAAACACTAACAGCGACACTTCCGCTATACCTTCATGGGATTTCTAAAAAAGGGGCTCATGTAGTCACTGTCAACGATTACCTTGCAAAAAGAGACTGTGAAGAAATGGGTGTTCTTTTTAATTGGCTCGGCTTAACCACAGGAGTGATTGTTGCTGACATGAGCGATGAAGATCGAAAAGAATCTTACGGCGCAGATATTACGTATGGAACGAATAATGAATTTGCCTTTGATTACCTAAGAGACAACATGAAGTTTGATCTTGAGGAGTATGTTCAAAGACAATTTAACTTTTGTATCGTTGACGAAGTTGACTCTATTCTCATTGATGAAGCCAGAACACCTCTTCTTATTTCAGGACCTAGCGAAAGTAATACCGAACTTTACGGGGTCGCAAATTCAGTTATTCCAAAATTAAAAAAAGATACCCATTTCACAATTGATGAAAAAGCGCACACAGCATTGCTCACTGATGAGGGTATAAATGAAGTTCAAAAAATTCTTAATATTGAAAACATATTTGGTGTTGAAAACAGTGAACTTTTGCATCACCTAAATCAAAGTCTTAAGGCCCATCACCTGTTTAAACTTGATGTTAACTACGTTGTAAAAGAAGGCAAAGTCATAATTGTTGACGAATTTACAGGAAGACTAAAAGACGGAAGTCGGTGGTCAGACGGCCTTCATCAAGCTGTCGAAGCAAAAGAGGGTGTTGAAGTAAAGTCTGAAAATCAAACTTTGGCTTCGATTACTTTTCAAAACTATTTTAAACTCTACCCTAACCTTTCTGGCATGACTGGAACTGCTGATACTGAAGCAGAGGAATTTAGAAAAATATATCAGCTTGACGTTGTAGTTATTCCTACAAACCTACCTATGGTAAGAGACGATCAAGCAGATGTTATATATAAAGATATACCTGCTAAATATAGGGCCATCGTCAAGCTAATCAAAGAGGTTCACTCAAAAGGTCAGCCTATTCTAGTAGGAACAATATCGATTGATAGCTCTGAGCAAATCTCCAAGGAATTAAAAAAGTCAAACATTCCTCACAAGGTATTAAATGCAAAACACCATGCCAATGAAGCCGAAATTGTCTCAAGCGCTGGGCAAAAAGGTATGGTTACCATTGCAACAAACATGGCCGGTAGAGGGACTGACATCAAATTAACCGACGATACAAAAAGCCTTGGTGGTTTATTTATCCTTGGAACTGAGCGCCATGAGTCTAGAAGAATTGACAATCAACTAAGAGGTAGATCAGGACGACAAGGAGATCCTGGTGCATCTAAATTTTTCTTATCACTTGAAGATGATTTAATGAGAATTTTTGGCTCAAACAAAATACAATCCATCATGGGCACATTAGGAATGGAGGATGACGAGCCAATTGAACATAGAATGATCACTAATGCTATTGCGAGGGCGCAAAAGAAGGTCGAGGGGCACAACTTTGAAATAAGAAAACATCTACTTGAGTATGATAATGTAATGAACGAGCAGCGAAAAGTTATCTATCGTCTTCGCAGGGATATTCTAAGTGATGAAGGTAACATGGAACTAATTGAGGGGATGATTGAAGATGTCGTCTTTCAACTAGTCGAAAATTATCGACCAGAAAGAAAAACACCTATTGATAGCTGGAACTGGGATGAAATCAACAGTGGCTTCAAAACACTATTTAACTCAGACTTCAACGTCACATGTGATGAATGTGCGAGAGAGTATGACCTTGATATTGATAAATATTTAACTAAAAAGGCAGAACTTATATTAAAAGATAAACTTAGCGCCTATGACTCCGAGCAAGTGAAGTTTGCGACAAGAGAAATTCTTCTATCTATATTTGATCAATTTTGGAAGGATCATTTGCTCGCAATGGACCATGTAAAAGAGGGAATAAATCTAAGAGCCTATGCACAAAAGGATCCTTTAAACGAGTATAAAAGAGAATCATTTAATTTATTTGAACAAATGCGAGTAGATGTAAAAAAAGCAATTGTCGAAAACATTTTTAAAGTAAGGCTATATACTCCTGAAGAAATTGAAGAGATTAAAAAGCGGCAGCAAGATGAGCTTGAAGCTCAATTAGAGGCACACAAAAGATTGCAAGAGGAAGAGGAAAATAAAAATAAACCGATTCAAAGAACTAGGACAAAAGTAGGCAGAAACGATCCATGCCCCTGTGGGTCAGGAAAAAAATTTAAACAATGTCATGGTGCCTAGGCTCACGGAGCGAATAAATTTGATATAATAGCTCTTATGAATAAGGAGCGACTTTATGTCAGAGGACAAATCAGATCTAACTAGAATTGAAGACCTCGGCGAGTTTATTCACGAAGCAAGTAAAGAAGTTGATGATGCCTTAGAAGAGCCCAAATCACGGCCGCCTCAAACAACACTCGATGAACTTGAGCCCGCTGAGGACGATACCTCTGATCAAAAAGATTTCGATCAAGAAAATTCTGAACTAGAAGATATAGAAGAATTGGGTGATGACAGTAGTGATAGCTCGTGTGATAAAGATGGTCATGACCTACACGATGAACTTGAGGTTGAAACTTCTGAAGAAACATTGAGTGAGAGCAACGAAGAGGTAAGTTTTACAAATGAGGGCTTCGATGACAAAAACCCTGAATCCGAAGAGTCCGAATCATTTGATAGCTCTGAATTTGATAGCTCTGAATTTGAGAACTCTGAGGCATTTGACGGCTCTGAATTTGAGGACTCTGAGACATTTGAAAGCTCTGAGTTTGATGACTCTGAGTCAAGTGAGCTCTCAGATTCTAATAGTCCCATGGATCAAACCTTCGATGATGTTAGCAATGACCTTAATCTACAGGCATCTGGAGAAGAACACTCTGGGCCAGATAATGAATTGGATGGTCTAGAGCAAGCTTTTGAGCAAGAAGAAGAGGAAGATTTTGAACAAAAAGATATTGGACATTATAGCGATACAACGGGGACGGAGTTAGAACCGGATGAGCAAGCTCAAGATAATTTTTCTATTGAAAACTCAGATGGTGACACTCTGGTTCAACAACAAGAAGATAGTGAGGAGGGTACAACCCATACAGATTCATCAATTAACAACTCAACAGAAAGTGATGAGGAACCTTCAGCATTCGATTCAACTGATGCTTTGGAGAATGAAGATTATGAGAGTGAATCAGGACTAGATAATGAAGAGCAACCACATAAAACTCCTAAAAACGAAAGTCTCGTAAGTCCTAGCACCGAACCAAATTATGATGATCCCTTGGATCTGAATACAAATGGAATAGCAAAGGATAAAAAAAACCTAGAATTAGAGAAATTAAAAAATGAAAATATCCAATCTGCTAAGAGCATTTTTACCAAAACTTTAGGCTCCTCTATCAGAACCCCCTCTCCTTTGAGGGATTTAAATAAATTTCACTCTGCAGACTCATTAGGAGGAATACAACTAGGGACAAATCCACCATATAGCGTTTTGTTTAGTGAGATTAAATATAAAGATGAATTTAAAGAAATTATAAATGAGCTCAAAAAATATGGCATCATAAACCAAAATAACGAGGACATTTATAATAATGCAATAATAACAAAATCTCTTTTAGTGCCCCAATTAGGCGAAAACTTAGCAATTTCACTCGCCAACAAATTCAAACATATGAGACTGAGAGTATCTTTTGGTTTGTCAGAGGAAATATTTAACCCGAAGAATCGTTCAAGCCTAGAAGGTCAAAGAGGAGTGCCAAGTCAGCACCAACTCTACAAGCACTCAAGAAAAAGCTATGATTTTGGATCAAACAGTGACGTTCTCTTCTTCACGTCCGATGTACCCGAGAAGTATGAAGTTATAAAGCAATTTGGACTTCTTCATGTATCTAAACAGCTTCCAGTCGAAAACTTGCAAGAGAAACAAAATAAAGAGGATTCTTTAATCGATTTTTTAACTGATCAAATAAAAGACAAAGCAAGAAATAATAAAATAAATGCTATAGTTGATACAAAAATAAAAAAGGAATTTAAACCAGAAGAAGGTTTAATGTTTCTTCGAGTCTCAATATACGGTATTGGTGCAATAGTAAAGGAACAAGAGTTTTGAAAGATTTTGATGTTATTGTTATTGGAGCAGGAATCACCGGGGCAGGAGTATTCAGAGACCTCGCTCTCCACGGAGTATCATGCCTCCTACTAGACAAAGGCGACTTCACTGCATCAACGAGCCAAAGCAGCTCTAAAATGCTCCACGGTGGTATCAGGTATCTTGAAAATTTTGACTTTGAATTAGTGCAAGAAGCCTTGCATGAAAAAAACCTTTGGTTAAAACTTCTTCCACACTTGGCAAAGGAGGTACCTTTTGTACTTCCCAATTATAAAGAGTCTAAATACCCACTTTTTATGCTTAAGATTGGGCTGCTTGCCTACGACTTCTTGAGCGGCTTTCAAAATAGTCCCCATAAAATTCTTGGAAAGAATGAAACCATTAAACAAAGACCTTTACTATCAACGAAAAACCTTAGAGGCTCTGGTCTTTACTATGATGCCCTAATGGATGACGCCAAAATCACATTGGAAGTAATTTATGATGCGTTAAAGGAACAAAATGCATTTGCGATGAATTACCATGAAGTTACAAACGTCGTCGAAGAGGGATCTAAACACATTGTTCAAACAAAAAACTTAATAAAAAACACCGAAGATACCTTTATCGCAAAAAAAATAATTTACTGCCTTGGCCCCTACACTGATAAATTTTTAAAAAATACTTATCCAAATAATTGGACTCCTCAATTACTACCATCAAAAGGTAGCCACATATGGGTATCAAAAGAGGACTTCAATCTATCTGACCCTTGTGTAATTAATCACAAAGACGGCCGAGTTATTTTTTTCATTCCCCATGAGACACAAATTCTCATTGGCACAACAGAAGAGCCATTAAATGAAGAAATAAACGACATTAAAATCTCTCAAAAAGAAATAACCTATCTTCTTTCAATAATTAAAGAATACTATCCAAAAGTGAACATCAAGCAACACCAGATAGAATCAGCGTACTCAGGAGTAAGGCCCTTAATAAAAAGTAATTTAACCAACGATCAAGGAAAAACAGCGAGAACTCACAGGACTTACCAAATATCAAACTCAGTGCAGGCTATCGCCGGTGGAAAATACACAACTTTTAGAGTCATGGCGCAAGAGTCCGTTGGGATTGTATGTGAACAGCTTGGAGTATCCTACTCAAAATCAAAAACAATTAAAAAGCTTAGACAAAAGTCTTGCGTAATCCCCTTTGAAAGGAAACAAATAGATAGCAGTACCATAAAGCAAATTCTAAGTAATGAAATGCCTAAAACCCTTGAAGATCTTGTTCATCGAAGAATTGGCGTAAATTCTTTAAGTCAGTGGAAGTCTATTTACCCTGAAAATGATTTCAATAATTTTTTTCTTGAGAACATCGAATTAATAAATCAGTACTTTCCATTGAAAAAAGAGGAAATTATCAATTACTTCAAAGATTAAAAAAATTGAAAAAGTTTTTATTCAAATGATCTTTTAAGAAGTCTTTGGGCTTTTCAAGCTTCAGGCTCATTAAATGGAGTATTTTATCGACCTGAGTATTTGTATCATCTGTTTCGATTAATATTCTATCAAGTGGAATCTCACTTAAATAAGTATTTACTCTCATATTTTTTAATAACTGAGGACCTACGCCTATGTAGTGGCCGTTATTAAGTATTTCAAAGGCTTCCTGTTTACTTCCATTGAATCCATGAAACAGGATACTATTCTTAAGGTTTTTGGATTTAAGAATCTTAAGAATTTCATTCTGACTTTTTACACTGTGAATAATAACTGGTAAATCCATTTCGATGGAAAGATTGATTTGTAAATTGAAAATTAATTTTTGATTTTCAAACTGAGGAAACAACTTATCAAGCCCAGTCTCACCTATCGCAACGAGTTTTCTTTCGAAACTTATGTTCTCGATAAAAGTGAGGACATCTTTCAAGTCGATACTTTGTGTAAAAATCCAAGGGTGAACACCAACTGAAAAATAATCTATCTCATCTAACTTTAAACTATCTCCATATCCAACACTTACTACAGATTTTGGTTTTACAGAGTGAGTATGGGCATCGAGAATACTCACTGTCTTTCCTGATCAATGATACTTTGAATAATATAACCAGCGGCCATTAGGCCAAAAACTCCAGTGGTGGGACAAAACGAACCTATACTGCCGTGGCAATCAAGTTTTTTTATACCAAGTCCTTGCTTCGAATTTGTGATCGTACCACTTGTGCTCGGATAACGTGTTTCCTCTGGTGAGAAAATGCAGGTGATGCCCATTTTCTTTTTGCCTTTTTTGTAAGAATAATTTTGCCGTAACTTTTTTCTAATTCTAAATAACAGTCGATCCCTGTAACTTTCCCCTAAGTCAGCAATACGAATTTTTGAGGCGTCTATTTTTCCACCAGCTCCACCGGAAATTAAAAAAGGAATTTCTTTCTCTATACATTTAAACAGAAATAGTATTTTATTTTTCAGGCGATCAATTCCATCAAATGCAAAATCGTAGTCCTGCTTAAAAATTTCGTTGATGGTACCCTCGCAAAAAAAGTCCTCAAATATATCGACCGAGCACAACGGATTTATATCGAGGATTCTCTGCTTAGCGGCCAACACTTTTGACACTCCCACCGTTGAATCCAAAGCGATGATTTGCCTGTTAATATTTGAAATACAAACACTATCAGGATCAACTAAAGTTAACTTACCTACACCCGACCGCGCCAAAGCTTCAGCAACCCATGAGCCTACACCACCGAGGCCTATTATTAGAACATGAGATTTTTGAATTTTCTCAAAGTCGCCGTGACTAACTAACTTAGATATCCCTTGAAATCTTTCTCTATCGCCCAAAATTTTGTTCCTAGTATTTTTAAAAGATAAATACCTGATATCCCTTTACCAACGATAAGACAATCCTACCTGAAATCGAGGTCCTTGAACTGTTCTTGAAAAGGGTGCTTGAGAGACAGTATCAACATCATAAGTTTCTCCTCGGCGGTAGAACTCAGCGATTGCTCTAAACCCTATACCTGAGAAAGTGTAGTATTTCATTCCATAGCCAAGACTAATAAAGTTCATTGAACCTTCATATAATTGCGTCGTGGAAGTATTTCCAATTGTTTGAATCGTAAAGGCATCTTCTGATCGTCCAAGTCCAAATGAAAAGTTACCAAAGCCTATTAATCTTCCAAAAGAATTGGCTGGAGAAATATGATGAAAACTAATAGAGCCGCCAAAAGCAAGGTTTGATATTATCGATTGTGACCCCTCCAATACCGAAACTTCTTTTGATGAATAAGTTCCAAATAAGTCGATTGACCAGTTTTTTAACCAGTTATCCATTGAAGAGAAATATTTTTCGATCCCAAACCTTATATTTAATGTGCTGTTAGTACCAGTGGCCGTACCATTCTCTGCGAGATCAGAGGATGAGGTCATCCCATCAAACTGAAAAAGGCTATACCACTCATAGTCTTTATTAGTTAAAACCCCTTCCATTGGCTGTACAATATTAGCGTCCTCTAACGATGCTAGGTCTTTTTGCTCTTCCTCTGTTAATTGCGTATTTGGATCATCATAAGCCTCTGGAGATAATGGAATAAGGGAGCTTTCAGGCTTGTTATCTGGACTCAACATTTTTGTCTTGTCCTTTGTTACTTTAACAGGTGTAGATATTTTCAAATTAGCAATTGAAGACTTCTCTATGGCATCTGGCCGAATTAATTGATATAAAGACCAAACAGACCTTGTCGGAGAAACTTTTACAATTACACCCCTGGCAAATACTCCTGTTTCATCAAAAAGCTTCGCATGGTCGCCTTTTACAAGTCCATCTTCAAGACCTCTATTAATGAGCAATGTTTTTTTTGTTGTTGATGCATTTAGTAACCTAATAGTTAGTTTCTCATCAACCTCGAGAGCATTAACAGTGAAAGCTGAGCCTAAAAACACAAAAAGCAAATAATTAAAAATAATATTCCTCATAAATATTTCCTCTAGAAATAAAAATTTAAACCAGTTAAAAATTTAAAATCAACGGTTGAAAAACTTCCTTTTAGATTATCAAAATTTTTATTTGAAATAGATAAATCTAAATAGTCTAAAGTTAAGAGTGCACCTAACCCAAAGCCAACCTTAGGAAGTAATGAATTTTCATCACCTCCACTTAGCCGATACTTCATACCTAACTGACCACTGGGGAATGTTGTTTTAAAATAAGATGAGTCTCCAGACAGGTTTTGACCTGTGAGAGCCGCAGACCCTAAACGCCCACCTGCCCCCAAATACCATATAAAAGATCCTATCTCGCTTGGAAGTCCATTTAGGTACAAATTTAACATCACTCTAAAATCAAGGTCTCCGGTTTCAAAATTTTCTTGATCCCTTAGCTCATAATGCCCATTGGTTATGTCCATTCCTAATTCCAGAGTAAAATATCGTAAAGATTTTTCAACCCTCATTAAATGCCATTCATACCCAAAAGAAATTGATTTGTTTGTTGATTGAAAACTTTGATCTTGCTCTGAGGTATGTTTGATAAAAGAATAACCCAAACGAAAATAAATCTCATTACTTGGAAGGTTATTTCTCGCCAAAGCTCCACGATCTCTTTGGTACTTTTTTTCGATTGATAAAAAATGATCCCTAAGGTCCTTATCACTAAGATCTCCCTGCCAAAGAGGATCCATATATTTTTTAGAACCTTGATACTTGGAACTAATCTCTACATCTTGGTCAAATTCGTCCAAAAATGAATCAAAAGAATTCTCCAACGAGGACCTTTGCGAAAACTTATCTAGATCGTGGTAAAAAGGTAGAGTAGATTCTTTGTTATTTGTTTTGGAAATGCTTCCTTTAATGAGATTAGATAATCTTGCTCTTTTTGACTCCCTTTCTTTTTTTCTGAGTTCATTGCTTTTTCTAGGGTCAAATATATTGTTATCAACATCAACGACGTCAACACTTTGGTTAACTTCAGGAATAAAAGTCTCCCCTGAAGTCTTTATTTTTTTCTCGAGAATAATCTCGTTTCTCTTTGCTAGATCTTTTATGAAAAATACGTCCTGCACATAAGCTGGTAAATTTTTTACTCGCGACAGGTAACCGCTAGTTTCTAAGAATATATTTCTACTTTTACTTTTTTGCCCTCTTCCTGAGAATAAACTAGAAGTTGCTAATTGTAGTTTTTTTCCGCTCTGCAAGTCTTCAGGAAAAACTGCTTGGTCAAGAAACCAAAGTGACTGATGATGATTAATTTTTTTTACAACACCGCTAACTAGATAACTTAATATGGCACCTTCCCGTTCGACTAAAACTCCGTAATCCTCTTTTTTTATGCCGTCAAATTCTCCTACATCTAGTATTATTGTTCTTCCACTTGCCGAAACCTCTAGGATTTCGACAGAAGGTAACTGTTGAGCAGATGCAACACCAATAAAAAAATAAATGAATAAATAATACCAATACATTGCAATTATTTTAACACAATGCTTAATTTGGATAATAAAATCACTATATTTTTATACTCTAAATGGGTTTTTTAATTATGTGATGCTTATCGACTTGACTCATCGCAAAACAAGGCTTAAAAATCTCTTTAATCTAGAAGAGTTATCCTCCATAAAATACAAGGAGCCCACCAAATGGCAAAGAAAACTTTCAAAAAAACCTATGATTATGAATGCACAATTACTGGCGAGAAATATACCGTTACTCAAAAAGCTAAAAACCCAGACGACCTAATTAGTGTTCAAGCATGGTATGAGCTTAATGAAGACAAGGATGATCGTCCTGAGGTCGAAAAAATAAAATTGGGCTTAAGCTAAATTCATTTAAAGATAAATATAAAAATATTTAAACATTAAGGAAAAAAATGGAATCAAGAAAAGTTGTTATAATTGGCAGTGGGCCTGCCGGCCATACAGCAGCGATATATGCATCTAGAGCAAATCTTAACCCTTTAGTTCTTGAGGGCCACGAGCCTGGCGGACAGCTAACAACTACAACAGATGTGGAAAACTTTCCCGGCTTTCCAGATGGAGTACAAGGCCCTGAATTAATGCTTATGATGAAAAAACAAGCAGAGAGGTTTGATGCAGAGTACAGAACGGAAACAGTAACTGAAATAGATACAACCTCAAGGCCTTTTAAAATTAAGCTTGAAAGTGGGGGGGAAATAATTGCAGAAACAGCGATTATTTCAACTGGCGCAAGCGCTAAGTATCTAGGGTTAGAAAATGAGAAAGAATTAATTGGCAGAGGCGTTAGTGCGTGCGCAACTTGTGATGGCTTCTTTTATCGAGACAAGATTGTTCATATTGTAGGCGGAGGAGATACCGCCATGGAGGAGGCAACCTTCCTAACTAAGTTTGCTAAAGAAGTCTATGTTATCCATAGAAGAGACACATTGAGAGCATCTAAGACAATGCAGCAAAGAGCATTTGATAACCCGAAAATATCTTTTATTTGGGATACCGCAATCGAAGAAATACTATTTGACCAAACTGGAGTCACTGGGCTGGTTGTGAAAAATCTTAAAACAGGTGAGACAACTAACAGAGACACTGATGGTGTATTCATGGCAATTGGACACACACCAAATACCAAGTTCTTGAATGGCCAAGTAGACTTAGACGATCACGGTTTTATAAAAACTAAAAATGGCGACCCTGATACGAATGTTCCAGGACTTTTTGCTTGTGGAGATGTTCAGGATAGTTATTATCGACAGGCAATTTCTGCCGCAGGTAGTGGCTGTATGGCAGCTATGAGAGCCGAAAGGTTCTTGTCAGACTCTTAAGATCACCTAAATACTCTATAAAAAGTGCCTCCATCCATGGAGGCACTTTTGTTTTTTGACAAATCCACTTAGCATCTGAAAAACTATATATGTCATATGGCCAAGGATGGACTAATGCATATTTTTCAAGAAGAACTCAAAAGACTAACTGCCGACTTGGAGCTTCAATTTCGAGGAATGAAAGTATCTCCAATTGTCACAAAAAGTAATGAAATTGACCTTATTTTTTTGGAAGATTTCATCTTTATCACAAAATGGCTTCAAGAACACTCCGAGGTAAAATATGTTCACTTTGAACTCGATGTTCAAACACTAGTGAACCCAATATTTAAAAGTCTTGAAGAATTACAAATTTTCAGAATTAAATTTCTCGAACTTCAAAAAGAAATTCATAAATGTGCCTCTACTTTTTTCCTAAGTGGAAGTGGAAACTTTAACTTGTTTTGGTCCGAATTCTTGTCCCTATTTGAAGATGTAACTCTAATAGAGAATAGCCAAGTAGTTTTTGATCACACAAAAAAAGGTTTGATCACTATATTTGACCCAGTTTATATTCAAAATAAACTTGGAGTAAGCAGAACATTTCTTACAATTCCTAGAAATGTTGAGCTATCAACAACTAGCATCGAGGCACTATCTTCCAATGAGTTAAAGAACAAAATTAAAACGTTAAAAGAGGTCATATACTCTCAATCTGAACTCGCAAAGATTCAAATGAGGGCATCAGTGGATGGCCTTTCAAATCATCACTCATTGTTTAACGGAAACCTCAAAAGTGAAGACTGGTCGAAGAGTGAAAATGAATTCACTAAATTAAGAGACCTAAAACCAGTGGTGACTGATAGAACAGATCACGAGTATTTAAATTAGCTTTTAATTAAACTTAAGAGGACGGATATCAAAATCACTAAGAATGGATTTCGCTTTATCTAGGTCTCTTGAGAAACCAAGGATAAACCCCCCCCCTCCTGCACCACAAAGTTTTAGAGAGTACTCATTGGAATCAATTCCCTTCTCCCAAACTGAGCGGAAAAGTTTTGGAATCATATCAATGAAGTGATCATACTGCAGTTTCGATAGCTTCTGAAAATCAAGCTCTAAAGCTTGGTAATTCCCCTCTAGAAATAACTCTATACACTTGTTTGAGGCAGGAATTAATAAATTATCAAGAGTGTCAATAAAGTTTGGGTTTTTACATTTTTCTAAAAACAAACTTACTAGAGGCTCTGTTCTTCGTGCTCGTCCTGTATTTAGAAGAAACATCTCTCCTTCACCCTTGTGAGGAGGCACTATATCAATAATAGAAATATCTCTGAGCTCATTTATTAAAATCGGCTTAGAGTAAAAACTAATCAAGGGGTCAATCCCAGAGCTCTCACCGTGAAAATGGTTTTCAAGACATGAAAATATCTTCTTCATTTTTTTTGGATCATTCAAAATACTTACAGGTGCATGTCCATACCTTTGAAAAATCGCTGAACAAAGCGCTCCACTGCTACCTACTCCGTAACCCTGAGGAATTGATGATTCAAAGGTTAAACCTTGAGATATATCAAAACTAAATGAATCAGAGTCAATGGAGCAACTGTCAAATGGTAGAATAATATTTTTTAAATACTTGGAAAAAGCAAACAGCTCTCCATCAGAATTATTACTGACATTTTTTGAATCTTTCTTTGGGAAAGTCAAAGACCCCTCAAATAACTCAAATGGTACGGCGAGTGCATTTGAGTTTCGTATAATAGTATACTCACCAAAAAGTAATATTTTGCTTGGAAAACTATTTCTAATTAACATTTTTTACTCTTAATTAATTTGGTTCCTTTTCCAACCTGATCATGAATCATTTTTAATGGAGATAAGAATTTTTTAAGTAATGGTATAACAACATCTTTTTCACTTAAGGGGTATAAAATATGCACGTTAGGCCCTGCATCTAAAGTAAAAAATGTATTTACCGAATGTTCCTTTCTAATTTGACGAACTTTTTCTATAACTTCTAATGTCATCGGTTTCATTAATAAGTAAGCTGGGTCGGACGTCATCATCATTGCGTGAAGCTCTAACGCTTCTGATTCAATTATTTGTCCCCAACTATCGATATCTCCAAGCTCTAGTGCATTGATTAAGCTAAGGTAGTTTTTATGAGCGTTTTTAATTCTATTTTCTCTAAAGTGATGACTATTCATTAGTGCATGGCCGTCAGTACTTGATACCGCTTTTTCTCCCTCATGGACTAAAACAATTGTATCTCCTACTAAGCGTAGTTCGGTAGAAATTTTATCAGAAATCTTTGTGGCGTACTTATCTGAGGTATTTTCGATATTTTTAATTTTACCCCACGAAGCCATTGGCGAAAAAACAGAACGACAAGCACTACCACTACCAAGCCTCGCGTAGTAACTGACAAGGTTCGTGTCACTCGATTTTTCAAGAATGTCCATGAGACAAAATGCCAAAGCACTCATAGATGAAGCACTTGAAGCAATCCCTGATGAATGTGGAAAGGAGTTTCTAGAGTTAAGAACTAAATGGTAATTTCTAAGCTCTTTAAAATCGGATGCAATAGTATCAATGAGCTTTAAAGTTTTACCCGCAAATTTATTAGCGGTTAGACCTTCAAAATAAAAAATGGGGCTCTCTGCTGGAGTGGCCAGTTTTTTATAATAAACTTCAAAAGTAGTTTTGCATTTATCTAGTGTGTAACTAATTGAGGGATTCATTGGAATTTGCCCTTTTAACTTCCCCCAATATTTGACAAGAGCAATGTTAGATGGAGATTCAGCAACAACAAGCTCATATCCATTATTTAAAAGTTCTTGTGGTTTAATTTCTTGATTCATTTTAATGATATGTTCTTTCTGAAATTTCTTTATTTAAAAGGTTGTTTTCCGCAATGATGTCTTCATAAGACAAGCAAAACTGGTGCCCTTGCTCTTTGAAGTAGGCTTTGATTTCCGTTTCAGATAACTCTGTTACTGCCATAGCGAAATCTCCTCCCCAGGCACCAAGACTTTTAATTGAGCCATTAAAGTTTGGAAATCGGTCTTCTTTTAGACACTTTCGATTTAGGTAATCTGATAGAATTCTTTCATGGCCATTTACCAGATACATAAAATCGCTGATGTTTTCGCACTGGAGAAGTGAGTTTGTGATTTCCGAAATTTCCTTAATAACCTGCTGGGATTTATTCTTTTTCAATGAATTAAATTTTGAGATTTCGTCTGTAGTACTCTGTTTTTTACCCAGGTAGATGAAGTGAATGTTTGATTTAAATGATGGGTTAAACACGACAGGGGAATAGATAGGTCCCTCGTTATCATTTTTATATAATATAGGGCCATCACTTTGAGCACAAGCCACGTCATATCCCGACCCAAGGGATGTTTTAAATAGTAGTTCAAAAGGAGAGACATAAGCCCATTGAGAGAGGTTATAAATTAACGTCGAACTACTACCTAAACCCCAGTCACGAGGGAAACCTAATTTAGTCTCCACATGGACTGAAACTTCTTCCCTTAGAAAGTGTTTGTTTTGAACTCTTAACTGCCTAAAAAGCTTTTGTAAGAATCTAACCTTTTCACAGCTATTTCCATTCGTTTGATCAAAGTTCCAGAGTTCAAATTCCGCTTGGAACCAGCAGTTTCCTAAATGATCCAGACTTTTCCAATAGAGCTTCGGTTCGTTGAAAGAATTTTCATATTTCACAGACATACTTTGTCCAGGCTTAGTCGGCAGAGCTAGTGCTTGAGCACCTTCTAAAAGCACGTACTCCCCAGAAATAAGAAGTTTTCCGTGACCGAAGAAGTGAGATTCTCCTGGGTTAGACCGTTTATTTTTCAATGTTAAATCAAAGTAACTTTGATTGACTTCCATGTTGTTTACCTAAATTATTCACTTCTCAATCTATCGAGAAGCTCCCTAGTTTTTTGAAACGATACAGTTTCTTTTTTAAAATACTCTACAGCTGCGAGTCTTTCCCTCTCATTTGCATTAAGTTGGTTTAGTATATTCATCAGATGCATTTTCATATGGCCTCTTTGAATCCCTGTTGTCACAAGACTTCTCAAGGCTCCAAAATTTTGCGCGAGACCAGTAGCTACAGTAATCTTCATTAGATTTTCAGCGCTCGGGTTCCCCATCATTTCAAGGCTTAGTTTACTCAAAGGATGAAGAGAGGTTAAGCCTCCTACAGTGCCGACAGCGAGTGGTAGGTCAAGCCACATTTTAAACATTCCATCTTTAATACTTGCTCTAGTCAAACCTTTATAAACACCATCGCGACAAGCGTATGTATGTCCACAAGCTTCCACCGCCCTAAAATCATTGCCGCTGGCCAGTATTACGGCGTCAACACCATTAAAAATCCCCTTGTTGTGGGTAGTTGCTCTATAGCTATCTACTCTAGCTATATCCACGGCTTGTTTTATTTTTTTTGCAAACTCTTCTCCTGAAATATCAATTGATGGGTCCGCTAAATCATCAATACTGCACTCAACACTTGCTCTTACTAAACATTCAGGAGTGTAATTACTTAAGATTGACATAACAATCTCAACACTGTCGCAGGTGTTAGTTCCAGACTCTAAAACAATTTTAAGTTTCTTAGAAATCCTCTCTAGAACAGAATTAATGAAATTTGCCCCCATTGCATCACAGGTGTTGAATTCTAGAAATAGTTGATAATAATTTTCTAAGTCTTTTGTTTTATCAAGTAAATTGAGAGACAGAATTCCACCACCACGTTTTTCCATTTTCTCGATAAGTGGGGACACATCATTTAAGATCATTTCCTTTGTATCTTCAAAAACTTTTTTGACAACTGCGGGCGCAATAGCAGTGGTGAAATGGACTTGACCTACTTTTTTTACACCAATAACCTCCGCGGAGAATCCACCTCTGGTCCCCCAAAACTTTGCACTATTAGCACAAGCAGCAACGACACTACTCTCCTCAATAACCATAGGAACAAGGTGAACCTCGTTATTGATTAAAAAATTTGGCACGACCCCGAAGGGTAATGGAAAGTTGGTTATAGTATTTTCGGAAAATTCATCTAAAACTTTTTGGGTTTCAGAGTTAGTATGCCAAAAACTTGATATCAAATTTTTAGTTTTATCACCGGCTTGGATTTGGTCTAAGATATAATTTATCTTTTCGTCTTTAGAAAATTTTGAAAAACCTTTAATCATTTTACTAGTCATCTCGATTCCTTAATTCTTCAACCTCAAAAACCTTCGCGCAAAGCTAAGACCCTCTAATTCGTTTCTCAAGAAGCATTCTAGATCTTCTTGCCCTTGGGATAATACACTCAAAACTTTTCCGGCCATGCCGTAAAAACAAGAAACTTCAAGTTTCTCCATTAAATAGTGAGCATCTAAAAAGCTAGTTAAGCCACCACTTATAATCAATTCCTTGTTTTCAAATTTCGAAACCCCTATGTCTTTAATGTAATCGACCATTTCATCGGCTGAATGCCCTACGTAGCTGAGTGGGTTTAGATTTTGTCTACCCGAATTTCTCAATAATTCGAGTTTTGAGAAGTTTGTTCCGCCAAAAGCGCCAAATTCTAGTCCCGCGATATTCAATTCGGATAAAGCCCTTAAACTACCAGGGCCCATTCCTTGCCCAACTTCTTTTACCAAAACCTTAAAGGGTGATTTATTTATAAATGTTTTTAAACTTTCTACAGGTAGAACTAAAAACCGGTCTCCTTCAGGCTGTAAGAACTCCTGGAGAGGATTGACGTGAACAAATATGCCATCCACTTTTAACTGCTCTAAGTTTTTAAAAAAAACTTTAGCGTCTTGAGAGTCAGAGTTAATTTTCTCAATCTGCGCCAGACCGATATTGGCATACAATGGAAGTGTGTCCCCTAAGATAGGTCTCAGGTCGAAGTCATCAAAGAACTTTGTTGATTCCATTAACGGTCTACAGCTACCAAGACCCATACCAAGACCTAGGCTTGAGCATACCTCTGCTAATTGTTTATTTACTCTGTTGGCATTCACTGAGCCACCGGTCATTGAACTAATCCAAATAGGGCCTGACACTTTCTTACCCAAAAACGAGCTCTCAAGATTTTTTAATCCATTTGGATGCACTGACATAAGTGGTTCATAGTAAAACCTACCATCATTCAGAGAAGTTGGTAGAACAGACATCTCTGCAAGAGAAATGTGTTCATCTTTTCTAGAGGATGTGTTGGGCTTTTTTCTGTCGCTCATTACTAATAATTAGCATGTTATGACTCATAGGTCATGTTTTAAGGCCAAACTTTACATAGTTTAAAGCTCACCACGAACTAGAATAAATTCATACTTTTTTCCCTGAGTAATTTGCGACTTAATCTTATCAATATTGCCTCGAATAATGACCTCTGTAGCTTTATTTAGGTCCATCGCAAGAACATAAGTACTTGATATTCCTTTGGCTTTTTCAATCGTACGAATCTCAGTTAGAAGCTTATCCATCCTATAAGGCGTATCCATGAGGATAGATGTTTGACGACAAGTTAAAAACTCTAAGATTTCTCTCTCTCTTTCGGGTGATTTCCGCGGCGCAAAACCGAAAAAATTAAACTTCTTGTGAGAAAACCCACTACATGCGAGAGCGAGAATCACGCTGTTATTAAACTTACCTGCAGTAACCTTAATCCCCTTTTTGTGACAAAGATCAACTAACTCCACGCCTGGGTCACAAAAAGCTGGTATGCCACAATCTGACATGAGGTATACATTTTTTCCAGATTTCAACTCTTCAATGAGCTCCTTAAGAACTGCTTGACGGGTTTGCTCATTGTAATAAACGAAATTTTCTATGAACTTTCGATCTAGGCCAAACCTTATCCAGGCTCTCCTTGCAGGCTTAGGGTCCTCGACAACAAAAGTGGATACCTTTTCATTTAAACAGGCTTCTGAAAGAAGATTGAAATTTTCAGTGCACAACTTGCTTTCCCCATCAATAGGAGTGGGAATTAAATATAATTTTCCATACATTTTTATGGCCTTCCTTTTTAGTAGTCTATATACCAAATTTATAAGGCGGATCAAATGTCATATGAGTTATCAGCAATCATTTCTATTGGACTCGAAAAGTATGTAGTAAATGAATTTAACCTTAAAAAAGATCAATACTTTAAAGACCTTCCAATTAAGGCCAAGGTTTTTAAAGGCGGAGTCGGATTTTATTTTGATGACCCTTTTTGCTTCCATTTAATACAGGTACTTCGCTCACCCACTAAATTTTTTTTAAAAATAGCGGAATTTAAATGCCGAGACTTACCTAAACTATTTAATAAATTAACAAAGGTTCCCTGGGAAAATTACATATACTCAAAAAGCATTAAGGTCACATCAACAGCTTCTAAATCAAGGCTAATCAATACAAAAAAAATAGAGGAGACAGCTTCAAAAGCTTTAGAGAAGTGGTTAAGTGCCAACCCAAGAAAGAAGCTTCCCCTAACCGATTTTACGAAAGATCAAATCATTCATTTAAGCCTTATAGAAGATTTATTAACTTTAAGAATAAATTGCTCAGGAGAACCTAACTTCAAAAGAAATCTAAGGCATACCCAAGGTATTGCACCACTTAGAGAGAACTACGCGTACATACTGCTTTCCATTCTTACAAACAATTTGAAAGACTTAAATAATAAAACAGAGCTGATTGACCCAATGTGTGGGTCTGGAACGTTCTTAAGTGAGGCGTTGAACTTTTTTGGCTTCATAAAGGGTCGAGATTTTAGTTATCAATACTTCTATGCCTTAAAGGGGTTAAAACCTTTAGTTGAAAATTCAAGTCATTTAAAAAAAATATATTTTTGCGGTGTAGAGAAAAATAAATACCTTGAATCATTTCATCAAAAAAACTTTCTCAACTCACCTGAGATAAAATTTATATATAATGACTTCTTCTTATTAAAACGAAGCAACTTTTCTTCGGAAAAACAAATTCTCATTTGCAATCTACCTTATGGGAAAAGAATAAAAGTTAATGAGGATATAAACTCATTTTATGAAAAATTTATAAAACATGTCTTTAATGAATTTAAAGATTGCTCCGCAGGAGTGTTGTTACCAACTATTTTTGCAAAAAAACTAAAACTTAAACAGCTAGCCTCTTTTAAAAACGGTGGATTAAATGTGAGCTTCTGCCAAGTTAACCCGGGTTTTAACACTAACGCCACTGGTGTGCGGGACTAAAATAATCTTTTCATCTCTGATTGAATCTATGTCCTCAAGTGAGATATTTTTCATTGATCTCAACAACATGGACTTCATTTTCCCATCAGGTGTCGCGAACTCGATTCTTTTGTTCAAGGTTAATTTCATTTGTTGATTTTCGACTTTTATGGCCACGTACTGATCTTTTTTTACATCAACAACAGTTCCTACAAAATTCTCGTCTCTTCTTTGAAGTCTGTGGTTTTTAAGCTTAACAAAAATCTTATCTGTCTTATTTACTTTAAAGTAGCCTCTAATAAACCTTTCATTAGGCAAAAGGTTTTGAAGGTTCTCCTGAGAGAAGGTTAACTTATTTAAATCAACGGATAGAAGTCGCTGATCCACTCTTAAAAATTTAACACCACTCTCCGAAACTTCATCTAATACTTGAAGTAAAGACTGCTTTTTAGGGTTTAACATGAAACTTCCATGTTTATTTTCTATTAATGTAAAGCCCCTGTGTGGAGACTCCTCTGAATTTGCCTTTGCTTCATACCACTTTTTTTCATGCACATCTTTGTCAAAAGAGAGTTGATTTTTAACTAAGGACCTCGGCGAATAAAACAATAAAAGATCACCTAACACCTGTAATTCTACTGGTGTTTTGAGACTGGATGTATATTTTTTGAGTACCTCTTTTGGAAGTTCAAGACTTAGAACGATTCTCTCAAGTCTTTTTCCCGCGTGTTTCTCCCAAGTTTGAATTCCTTTAAGATTATGGTGCCCATTTTCTAAAATTAAATGAATAGGTAATGTTGTATTTTCCAAAACCCAATTAAAAGCGCCCAGCTCAGCAACTCTTACGCCATCAAAAAGGTTGAGATCGATTTCACTAAGTGCAGTTACTTTATTTTCAAAGACACCCTGTGTTTGTAAACAGTCCCATTCAAACAAATATTTTGCGTCAGGTCTCTCTTCTCTACCCGTTTTTAAAAGCTCAAAGCAACTTTCCGTTGCAAGGGATGAAAAGCGACCAAACTCACTGGTACTTAAAATAAAGTTATCTACTTTTTTATTTTGTAAATCACTTGCTTTTGTTAGGTAACTTGTGAACCTCATTGATTCACCTCACTGCCTTCTAGCGTTTTTCTTCTTATGAGGCTAAATCTGTTCGCATTTTTTGAGTAAGGTATTTTTACAAGACTACCTGGATTTGTTCTCTCGATTTCCTCTTTTAAATTTAACGTAAAAATATTTTTTGCCTTAAAGGAAACCTCATCCGACACAAAAGGAATTAATTCAAGAGTATCCCCTTTATCGAATGCTTTTTTGACATCAATTACAAGATGTTTGCCCGGAACACTTTCTTCGACAAATCCTACCGTTACATATTTACCTTCGACTTGTTCTCTTTCATCAAAAATAGAATCTTCTTTAGACGACTCTATCAAGTTGGTATCTGTATAAAGCCTATGGGAAATTTTGTTTAACTCATTTAAGGATTTTTCTAAAGTGGCCCTTGAAACACTACCTGTTTCTTTCCACTCTCGAATTGCTCGCGAGTAACTTTTAGCGACCGTTGCAGCATATAAATGGCCCTTCATACGACCTTCTATTTTTAGAGAGTCAATTTTTGAGCCCAAAAATAATTCTAAATGTTCTAGTCCGTTGAGATCCTTAGAGCTCATAAAGTAGGCTTTTTGCTTTGAATTTTCATTTTCTAATTCATATTCAAATCGACAGCTATGAGCACAACCTCCACGATTTGAGTCTCTACCTTGGGTGTAATTTGAAATGACACAATTACCAGAGTAGGCCATACACATAGACCCGTGTATAAAAAGCTCAACCTCTAAGTCAGTGTGTTTCTTTATTAAAGCACCATCAGCAATTGATGCCTCTCTACCAAGAATGACCCTTTTCACTCCCATTTTTTCCCAGAGTTTAGCAGACTCTACATTTAAGCAGCTTGCCTGGGTGCTTAAATGTATTGGCAAGGATGTGTGTTCTTTAACTGTTTCAACAACACCAATATCACTAACGATTACGGCATCAACATGTATTTCTTCCAAGAAATATAAAAATTCCGGCAGGCTTACGAGGTCCTTGTCATGTAAAAAACCATTTAGAACGACAAAAACTTGTGCATTACGTGCATGAGCAAATTCGACACCTTCTAAAAGCTCATCATTTGTGAAATTTTCTGCAGCAGTTCTTAGACCAAATTGTTGGCCTCCACAATAAACAGCATTTGCGCCATACAAGACAGCAACTTTTAGTTTCTCTAGACTACCTGCAGGAGCAAGGAGCTCTGGTGAATAACTCATAGCAAAATCCTTATATTTCCCTGCATTTATCAAAAATATTGGATACAATAAAGAACAGAATCAAAAGTTGAAAAGAATATGTTAAATTTTCTCAAATTAATCTTAGTTTTTGCTGTTGCATCCGTTGCAATTCTATATTTTACCAAAAAAGATATTGCGTTAAGCAACCCACACCTTCCGGTCCTGGCCCAAGGGTTGCCCAAGGATTTAGGAGAAGCCGAAAAAGCTAACATACTGATAATTGGTAATGGCGTCACAGAATATATCACTCCAATGGTTGAAGAGATCGGAGAGCAATACAAGCAACTTTTTAGAAATGGCCTTCGAGTTTATAATTGGAGCCAAAAAAATGAAGGTATACATAGAACTTTACACAAGTGGAGATCACTCAAAAAAAAGCCACTTATCACTATATTCATGGGTGGCGAGTCTGAGTTTATAGAAAGAAAGTTTCTCACTAAAGATACCAAAAAAATAAAAAGTAATATTATGAAAACTAAAGACCCAAAGTTTTCAACATTATTTTCTCTTTTACCTCAAGCTGCTCCGTATGTTCTCTCTCCTGTGAATAAGTTCGTGTACGACATAAATCTGCCTTCAAAAAAAGATTTTCCACTGAAGTCATTAGAAGGGTCTGACTCTTTAAAATACATTGAGTTCAATCTTAAACTTTACAGATATTTTTTGAATCAATTAGTTATGGATGTTCGATCTGCAAATAAAAATATTATTTTTGTATCTTACCCCGCAAACCCAAAAACTAAAATTCATAGAGTTTGTAAAGCTTCTAAGACGAGTACAATCGCAGATACTCTCTACCAAATAAATGAACTAATAAAGAAAAATGACTTAAACGAAGCCTTAAGAATTTCTAGAATTCTAAGTAAAAAAGCTTTAGGTAATGCAGAAGTATTTTATAAAAGGGCAAAACTTGAAGAGAAGTCAGGGAATTTCAAAAGTGCTCTAAGGCTCTATGAACTAGCGCATATCTTTGACTGCGAAACTAAGGAGGCCAACATCGTAACCAATAAAATACTTCAAAAAGTTGGAAGTGATTACGGAGTGCAATTTGTTGACTTCTATGGAATGATTTTGAGGGACTTCGGGAAAACACCATTATTTCTTGATGGAAAAATCCCTCAAGAAAAGTATTTTTCAAAACTTAAAAAATCTCTCAAACAAATTATCTCAGAAATTATTGATGGACTGGAGAACTAACAATGGAAATGATGACTGTCCCCAAAGACACCCTTTTAACTAAAGCTGGTGAAAAAAATAAACCGTTATATAAAGTAATTAAAGGCGAAATATTAATCTTTATTCTCAAAAAAAACACAGTCGTACCACTTGGAAAAATCAAGCCTGGTGACTTCATTGGAGAATTAAGCTTTTTTGACGATGGGCCTAGAAGCGCCTACTCAATAACTATTTCAGAGACAACTGTTGAGTTATATAGTCAAGATGAGCTCGATCAAGAAATTCCTGTTTGGCTCAAGGAATTTGGTCGCTCTTTGGCAAAAAAAATAAGAAGTAATGACCAGGCCATCTCCGAGGCAAACTACAGACCAAGAGAGGTTGGAGAAATGATAAAGCTTTCACCTGAGGAGCAAAAAAGGCTCCACACATTAGTTACACAACCCAAATAATATAAGTCACTCTGACCCCCTATTGCACCATGAGTGCCTTTTTGGCACCAAAAACGTTTCTAAAATCAATTAAAAGTTGGCATGGTTTTAGCTTGTGAATAATCGGGAGCTTCATTCAGAACAAGGAGGCTTTGGATGAAAATGGTTTATACCCAACAGATGATTATTTTAGGTTTATTATTTCTTCTAATGGCGTGCTCTAGTGCTCAAGAATTACAAGGAAGTAAAAAGGCAGTTTTGGCGGTCGAAGAAATACATTTAAAATTAGTAAATCGAATTGATCGTCGATAAAAAAAACCCCTCACCTTTTCCCCAAAGGTGAGGGGTTTTAATTTTTAGAAAAAACAATGTTAAATTAAGCCTAAGCTTTTTACAGTATCTCTTTCACTTCTTAGTTCATCTAAAGTTGCATCAAATTTCTCTTTACCAAAGCCCTCATGATTAATTCCACCAACGACAACGCATTCGCCATTTTTGGTCTGACATGGGTAAGAAAAAATCAAACCTTCATCAACACCGTACTCACCTTTTGAAGATAAGCACATTGAATAATAGCTTCCATCTTTAGACTCAGTAACTAAGTTTCTAACTCCATCAACAACTGCGTTTGCCGCACTTGCTGCACTTGAAGCACCTCTTGCTTTAATAATGGAAGCACCTCTTTGTTGAATAGTGGTGAGGAATTCTCCTTGAAGCCATGACTCATCTGTAACTACCTCAGTCGCAGGCTTACCTGAAATTGTTGTGTTGTAAAAATCAGGATATTGAGTTGCTGAGTGATTTCCCCAAATACATAGGTTCTCTACTTCCTCAACACCAACTCCAGCTTTTTTTGCAAGCTGAGTAATGGCCCTATTTTCATCAAGAGTTGTCATCGCATAGAATCTATCATTTGGTACGTCAGGGGCAGAGTTCATCGCAATGAGGCAATTTGTATTACAAGGATTACCGACGACGAAAACTCTTACGTCTTTAGCCGCATGGTCATTGATTGCCTTACCTTGAGCAGTAAAAATTCCACCATTAATTTTTAAGAGGTCTGACCTTTCCATCCCTGCTTTTCGTGGAACTGATCCAACTAGAATTGCCCAATTAGCATCATCGAAAGCTTCTTCTAATTTATGAGTACAGGTAATTTTTTTCAAAAGAGGAAATGCACAATCGTCAAGCTCCATTGCGACACCGCCAAGAGCTCCAAGGGCCTGCTCAAGCTCTAAGAGCTGAAGCTCAACCTCTGTCTCAGGGCCAAACATTTGTCCGGAAGCAATTCTAAATAAAAGAGCATAACCAATTTGACCGGCGGCTCCTGTTACAGCGACTTTCACTCGTTTTTTTGTCATGATGGGACTCCATGATAAGTTGTTGATATAATTGCCCAATGCTAACACGTGTAATACCTTCCTACAACAATCACCAGATTGACTTAGTAAAAATATTTAAACAAAATGGGGACAATACAATTAGAGGTTTCCTTGAATAAAAAAAATAATCAAAAAAGTCGTCCGAGACGCCGTCGAAGAAATTATAATCGCCCAAACCCAAATAGCGGCGGCTCCAGTATAGAAAAGCTTCAAAAAAAATATATGCTACTTATTGAAGGACTTAAATTAAAAAGGGCCAAATACTTCGACGAGTTTCATCATCATGATCCAAACAGGGTTGCTAAGTTAAGAAAAGCGTTTGAGAAAGCCTCAAGAGAACTTTTTGAATTTGAGCAAAGCCTGTCTAGTGAACAGCGTATAGAACTACTAAAAGAAAATGCTCCCGATCAGAGCTACTCTACTTCAAACAACCAGAGCACGCTTGGAGAAAATGTCCCTACCGATATCGAACCGCTAAATCCACATCTACTTAAAACCCAGATAGATACAGATTTTAAAACTGATACAGAGGAAAGTGTAGGAACGATGGAAGATTACCGCTCCTACAAAGGAGAATAATTTAAATTACATTGCTTTTGCAACGTAAGGATTGTGAGGGGTTTGTACGTTTTCCTCTGTCTCGGTCTCGTCTGTATGAGATGGTGTTTGAGCTGTAGGCTGATCAGTTGTTTGTCCGCCATCGATAACTTGAAAAGTAGGTCTTGTTCCCATTTGTAAAAAGTTATCCAAAGTTTGTTGGTGATCCAAAAGCATCGCTTCTTTCAACTCTACAGGAGAAATACTTAGAATCTCGCTAACTCTCGTCAACATTTTAAGTGGGATGTTACACAAAGCTCTCTCAACATTAGAGATAAATTGGCCATTTTTATAACCAAGTAGCTGTGAAAGCTCAGATTGAGAGTAGTTCTTTGGGTGACTAACTCTTTTTTCTCTGATTAGTTGAGCGATGTGGGTAAAGCAACGGTTTTTTTGATCTGTCATACACCTTCCTAGAGTAAAAAATGCCCAAAGGACATTTGACTTATATTAAACAATCCTTGTTCTTTTTCTATTTTGCCCAAAACAAAATTTTTTTCAACCTAAACAAAAAGTAGGAATATTCTTCAACTATTTGATGATTTACATCACCTTTGACCGACAAAAGACATCAAGAAATCTAATACAATTTATTGCCACGCCAATAAGTGGCCTGATTTAGCTCATTGCAAATATCTCTTTTGGTAGAAGGGACGTAAAACACTTTTCTTAGGGCGTCTTCGGCTGTTTTATTTTTCAAAA
>MDTG01308186.1_pt1 | contig 63140 bp, 72 predicted proteins | sample 811421 | NCBI WGS metagenome assembly MDTG01 (sample SAMN05326645, study PRJNA326480) | marine metagenome | isolation source: seawater | place: Pacific Ocean: South East | collected 2011
ACGTTCATAATAGCGCCTCCAGGATATCCAAATACTACTTCTACCCCTTCTTGATGTAATGATTCTACAACCATTTTTGCGCCATTCATTTTCATTGTCTTTCTCCGTTTTAAAATAAGCAGATATTCTACAAAAAAAAATATTAATTGTGGGTTAACACTTTAGGTTTAAATATTTCATTTTAGATTAGTTTTAGTTTAATTAACATATAATCATGATAACAACTATTTTAAGGAGTTAATTATGGATGTAAGTAACATAAATAATAATATTAATAACCTTAATCAATCCTCTCAATTACAGATTGACAAGTCTCTACAAAGTAACGAAGTACAAAAAGTCGATAATGAAAATGCGTCCTCTTTATCTATAAATGAATATAATCAAAAAAGAGATGAATTATCTTTAAATGTACAATCTTTAAATAACGGTATTGCAATTAGTAATATTGCAAATAATTCAATAGAAAAACAACAAGAGTTCTTAAATAATATTCAAAAAGAGCTAGAAAATGTTAGTAGTGATGAAAATAAACTTCAAGATAAAAATGACATTAAACAATCAATAAATGAAAACCTTAGAAGTTTTAATGAAGTAGCTTATGAGACTAAATATAAAAATGAAAACTTATTAAGTATAGATCAATATGATGATTTAAAAAGTATTAGTATCGATACAGATAATACAAGTTTTTCAATTGAAAAAACAAATACACCAGACTTCGCAAATCAAATTTTTGAAACTATTAATAGTGCAGATTTAAATGACCCAGCACAATTAAGTCAAGCTATATCAAAAGTTGAAACTAGTTCAAATCAACTTCAAAATATTTCAGATACATTTACTGAGTTTGGAAATAAAGTTGAAGAAAGTGCTAGAGAGACTATTAAAGAGCAAGTTGATCTATATAATGATAATAAAGTAAATAAAGATAAAAATTTTGGAAAAGAGTCTGTAGATTTTTCAAAAAACAATATCTCTGCAAACCTTGGATACCTAGCAGCATCGCAAGCTAATATTGTTCAAGCACAAAGTGTAAGGTTATTATCTTAACCTTCACATTTTGTTTCTAAACAATGATTAATAGCAACACCTTCTCTTAACCCATCATCTAAAACTATTGATTCATTTTTTTCTAAAACTTCAAAAATGGCTTGATATATATAAATACCAACTTGTATAAATTCAACTCTACCTTTACCAACAAGTTTAGTGATTTCATTTTTATTACTATTATCAAAAATACTTAAACAATCTTTTAAATCATCTAAATTTACAATTGTTCCATTAACAACTTCTTTATCATAAGAAAAAAAGTCTTGACCTAGTTTAACTGCTGCAATAGTAGTTGGAGTTCCAGCAGTTGCAACAAAAGTATAATCATTAAGATTTAAATCTAAAGAGTCTAAGTATTTTTTAATTTCTAATTTTCTTGAATTTAAATCTTTTTGTAAATCATTATGTTTAAAAAACTTTTGTGTCATTGTAACTATTCCAAAATCAAAACTATGCGATTCATATTTCTCTTTAGTATTTACAATAATCTCAGTAGAACCTCCACCTATATCTAAAAGTATGAATTTAGAAGAGTCAATTTTTTCTCTTTTTAAAGCATATTTTATTGCAAGTAAAGTAAGTCTAGCTTCTTCAATTCCATCAATTATTGTAAACTTAACACCTGTATTTTCTTCAAAGTTTTTTAAAACTTCTTTATTATTACTAGCTTTACGCATTGCTGCTGTTGTAACTGCAACTGCAATACTAGGATCATAATTTATTTCTTTAATTGATTGCTTTAAAGCTTTAATAACTCTTTGTTGAGCTTCTGATGAGATAAGACCCGTATCAATTAAACCATCTGCCATTCCAACTACTTCATGGTAATCGCTTATTATCTTATTATTTAGACAGTCATATTTTAAGACTCTAAAAGAATTAGAGCCTAAATCAATACTTACAACTTCATTATTCATTTGTTAATAAGTCTTATAAATGAGGGATTTTAATTTTAGAGTTTAGTAGATATCCTATAATTATCATTAAACCTAATACAACATTTTCATGTATAAATCCAGTCAAATAAATAAGATATACAAGCCATAATAAAATAGCTCCTAAAGGTGTAGGAATACCCACGAAGTGCTTAGCTACTTCACCTTCTTCGGCATTTATATTAAACTGAATTAATCTTCTTAAACCAGAAATAACATAATAAATAAATGCAAATACAATTAAAGGTGTGTAAAGCATTAACTCTTTTGTATCAATTACTGCAAAATATATAAACATTGTTGGAACTATTACAAAAGATAAGAAATCGGCATAAGAATCTAATTGAATTCCAAATTCAGTAGAAAGTTCATATTTTCTAGCAATTTTTCCATCAATAATATCAAAACCTCCTGCAAGCCATGCAAATAGTGCAGCTGCAAAAAACTCTTGATGAGTTAAAAAATAAATTGCGAAAATTCCTGATGCAATATTGAAAAAAGTTACAATATTAGCTAAGTTAAAATGGTTATACTTATTGAATAAAAAAGACATTATTCTCCTTTGAATATATGGTATTGATTCCTACCATTGTGTTTTGATTTATAAAGACAATCATCTGCTCTTTTATAAAGTTTATTAGCAGATATATATGTATTTGGTCTATACATTATAGCACCTATTGAAATAGTAACAAAGTCTAAAACTTCACTTGTTTTATGCTCAATTTTTAAGTCAACAATCTTTTTATTTATCTCTTTTAAACATGATTCTAAAATATCAATGTCAATATCGAATAATACTACACCAAACTCTTCTCCACCTAATCTAAATACAAATTCATATTTATTATTGAAATATTCTTTTAAAACATTTGCAACTTTTTTAAGTGTTTCATCTCCTAAGTCATGTCCATAAGTATCATTATATTGTTTAAAGAAATCAATATCAAACATTATAAAAGCACATTCCCAATTATTTGCATTTGCAATAAAAGGCATATTATCAAATATTGTATCAAAATATTTTCTGTTATATAGTTTTGTCATTGAATCTGTGATTGAATCAATTTTATACTTAGTATTTAAAACTCTTAACTGATTGTCTTTTTTAACAACTTGATAAATGATATATGCAAGCATAGCAAAAGTTAGTATTAAAAGAAGAAGTATATTAAAAAATAGATAATCTTTCATCTTTTTATACTCTTCTACAAAAAGTTTTCTTTGTTTAAATGCAGTTTTTGTCTCATAATCTATTAAAAATTCTATTTTTTTAACAATATTTTTAAATATATGTAGTTTATTTACTTTAAAAGTCTCTTTTAGTGCTAAATCAACATTATTGATAACATTTCTTTCTTTTTCATTTTTGTAAGAATTATAATAATAATCCCATTCATCTAAAATGATTTTTTCTTCTTTTTTAAAATCGCAAATATATTTCATTGTTCTACAAGAAATTATTGATTTATAATTGTTTTTAATATTGTTTAGTTTTACAATAGGTACAAAGTTACCAAAGTAAAGATTATCAATTTGTGATTTTAGTTTATCAATTTGGGAATTAAATAAAAGGGATGTACCAATTAGTGCAAGAAGAGCAACGAATACTAAAAGTACAAGCTTAAATGTAACTGTCTTAAATAGCTTAAATTTCATTGTTAGATTTTATCTAAAAACTATTTAAATTAGGTTAATTAAGTTGTACTACATAAAGACTTGTTTATTAAATTACAGAAGTAATACTTTTAGCTTCAATTTGTATATCATTTAAAGACATAGTTTTTGTATTAACCATCCATGAACCGCCTAAGCATACTACATTTTTCAGGTTTAAATAATCTTGAAAGTCTTTTTGACCAATTCCACCAGTTGGACAAAACTGTACTTCTTCAAAAATATTAGCATAAGCTTGAAGCATTTTATAGCCTCCTGAATTTCCTGCATGAAAAAACTTTTGAAAGAAAATCCCCTCTTCTATTAAGCTTATAATTTCACTTGGAGTTGAAGCTCCTGGTAAATAGTTCATATCTATTCTTTTGGCTTCTTGAATTAAAGAAGATGTAGCTCCTGGACTTACTGCAAAAGTACATCCAATGTTTTGCACTTGTACTAATTGTTCTTTTTTTATAATTGTTCCAGCTCCAACATTTGCCATAGGAAACTCTTTAACAATTGCTTCTATACATGACATTGCATTTGGTGTTCTTAGTGTAATTTCTAAATTTGTTAAACCCTCTTGTATTAATATTTCTGATATTTTTAAACTTTCATTTACATCATTAAATGTTAATACGGGAATTACTGGTGAATTTTTAAATTCATTAATCATTATTATCCTTATTACTTTTGTTGTTAATTTATTTAGTGTGACATAAAAACAGGAATAGTAGTGTTTTCCAATAAATATCTAGTAGCTCCACCAAACATTAGTTCTTTTAAGCCTTTATGTCCATAAGCTCCTGCAACTATCAAATCAAAATTACCTTCTTGTGCTGCATTTAATAAGGCTTGGCCAGGTATTCTTGTAGTTTTAATTATCTCATAACTAGCATTTATATTATGCTCTTTTAAATAAGAAATAAGATTTTCCATAACTCCTAAATCTTTTACATATTCTATAGATGAAATAATATGTACTTTTTTTGCTTGTTTTAATAACTGTATAGATGAAGTAAGAGATCGTGAAGCTTCAGTTGAATTATTCCAACCAATTATTATAGAATCAGTAGAGAATTTTCTTAATACTCTAGGAAACATTAAAACAGGTTTTCCACTTTTTAGTACTGCTGTTTCAAATGTTGCAGTAGTAAGTCCTGAGGGAGGAGCTGCTGCTATTACTAAATCACAAAACTTTGATTCTTGTTCTACTAAATCACTTCTTAATCCCTCTTTTATTTTTAAACTTACTTTTGAAATATCAACTTCTACTTCTTTGGAAACTCTTTCAAAAAGTTTAACAAAGGCTTCATTTTCTTCTTTATATTTTATATCAACTATTTTATCAATATCATTTTTAATATTATCAGGAATTGCAAAACTTCTATAAAAGCTATTACTCTCTTTTAGAATAGACTGTAAAACATCTAACTTAATATTAAATTTTTTTGCAATTAATAATGCACCATATATTCTTTCTTCAAGTTCTTCTCCTCCACCAATTGGAAAAAAAAGTTTTTTATAAGACATTTATAAATCCTTTATTATTATACAATTGCACCTTTATGCATAATCACTTTTGATGCTAATTCTTGACCTTTAAGAATAGAATCTTCAATATTATCACCCTTTAATCTTGCTGATAAATAAGCACCATTAAAAGAATCACCTGCTGATGTAGAATCTACAATATTTTCTAAGGCTTTTATTTTTACTATCTTTATCTCATTTTGATAATAATACATAATATCTTCTTTTCCAGCTTTAAGTATTATCTCTTTTACGCCAGCTGTTTTAAGTTTTTCAATAATTTTATTTGAATCACTTACACCCCATAAATCTTCTTCATCTTCAATAGAGGGAAGAACAATATCACAGTAATTAATAACTTCATTATATATATCTTTTGCTTTTTGAGTATTCGTATATAGTTTTGGTCTATAATTAGTATCAAAAACTATTTTTACTCCAGTTTCTCTGGCTTTTTGAATAGTTTCAAAAAAACTATTTCTTCCTTTTTCATTCATAATAGCTAAAGAGATTGCAGAGAAATAAATCATATCAAAAGAAGATATATCCTCTTTAATTTTTTCTAAAACAGGAGTTGTAAAAAGTTCTTTTGCTGCAGATTCACCTCTCCAATAAGAAAAACTTCTCTCACCATTATCTGTAGTAATTATATAAAGTCCTATAGTTTTATCATCTTTAAAATCTAAATAATTAGTATCTAAATTATGTTCTTTAAAACAAGAGGTCATTTTTTTAGACCATGAGTCTTTACCTAAAACACTTATATATTCAACACTATCTTTAGGCGAACTTCTTTTTAGATAAACAGCACAATTAAAAGTATCTCCTGCAAAAGTCTGTTTATATCCATCACCTTGCATATATAGTTCTGCCATACATTCGCCAACAACTGCTATTTTTGCCATTACTTGCCTTTATTGTTGATGTTCATGTATCATAAGTTGTTCAAAAGCTAATGCAATCCAAGAACTAACTAACATATCAAACCATTGTTCAACTCCACTACAAGCAACTACAATATTCCCATAAACAAAAGATCCGTAAAATGGTAAATCCCCTTCTCTTAAAGAGGATGGGTGTTGTGTTTGTGTAACAATATTTGCTTGATTCTCACGCCAAGCTTGTTCTGCTTTACTTCTTGCAAAATCATCAAAAGGTTTTTCCCAAGTAGAGTTTTTAATAGATTCTTCGTATAAAATTGCTTCATCAAACTTAGCTTCCCAAGGTTTTAACCTTGGGTCCATAATAACTATGTGAAGCTCTTTTCTATTAGTTTTATTAAATAACTCATTAATAGATGGTTTTACTAATTCAACAGCTTGTTTTGCAACATCTAGATGTTTCATTTTTTTACAGTCTTTGCAAATTCACCTGCAAGATGAGATACCATATCAGGAACATCAAGGTCACCTTTTCCTTGATCTACAGCACTTCCAAGTGTTGCTTTTGTACCAGTAGCAATACCACTAGTTACGTTTAAAGCCTCAGTCATACTTACATAATAAGATAAATCTTTATGTGCATTTCCAATAGAAAAACCTAAAGATTTAGAGTTTCCATCTACGGCATTTGCCTTTACAAAATCCATCATCATTGAGTGTAGTGGACCAGCAGACATAATTCCATATAGGTCTTCTCTTTTTATACCAGCTAAATCAGCCATTGCAAATGATTCTGACATTGCAGTTGCTAATGTCATTCCAAAGAAGTTATTAATAAGTTTTAAAGTATGTCCTGCACCTAATGCTCCAACATGAAAAACGTTTTCACCAATATCTTCTAAAACAGGTTTAACTCTATCAAAATCAGATTTTTCACCAGCACTCATAATATTTAGTAAGCCATCAAGTGCATGTTTTGGAGTTCTCCCTAAAGGAGCATCCATATAACTTGCACCTTTTTCTTTGATTTTATCTCCAAGCATTTTAGTTGATTCAGGAAGGGATGTACCTAAATCAATAACTAGTGAACCAGTTTTTAATCCTTCTAATAAACCATTTTCATTTAACATAATTGATTCAACTGATTTAGATGTATCAACACAAATAAATATAATATCTGATGCTTGTGCTACTTCACTAGCATTTGTTGCAACTGTTGCACCTCTTGATTCTGCTTTATTAATTCCCTCGTTTCTTTTTCTACCTAAAACTGTTAATGTATAATTTAAATCTTGTAATCTATTTACTATTGCTGATCCCATTAATCCTAAACCAATGAAACCAATTTTTGGAAGTTTTGTATTTGACATGTTTTTATCCTTTTTTATTTATATTTATTTATATTTTTATAATCTTCTTAAATACTAAGAAGTCTTTTCTTCAATTTCTTTTTCTATACTACGTAATTTTTTAAATTTTCTATAACTAGATACAAGCATAATAAGAGCTAATCCTAAAAATACTGCACTAATTGGTCTCTCAATAAAAATCATAAAATCATCTCGAGATAATAATAAAGAACGACGCATATTTTGTTCAGCCATTGGGCCTAAAATAAGAGCTAATAATATTGGAGAAATTGGAAATTTTGCCTTATCCATAAAATAAGCAATTACACCTACTATAAAAGCTAATCCAACGTCAAAAAAACTAAATCTTATTGCATAAGCACCAGTAATACATAATAAGAATATTACAGGAGTTAATATATTTTGATTAATATTAATTAATTTTGAAAATATTCTTGCTCCAGCTAAACCAATAATTAGTAATACAACTTGACATAAAATCATACCTGCAAAAATTGGATACACAATATCAATATGATCTCTAAATAATAAAGGTCCAGGTTGAAGCCCATGGATTGTTAAAGCACCCAATAAAACAGCAGTAACTGCATCACCTGGTACTCCTAAAGTTAACATAGGAATCATTGCACCACCTGTAGCACCATTATTTGCAGACTCAGGAGCTGCAATTCCCTCATGTGAACCTTTACCAAATTTTTCTGGTTCTTTAGATGTTCTTTTAGCTTCACCATATGCTACAAAAGCAGCAACATCACTACCAAGTCCAGGAACGCTTCCCATAAAAGAACCTAAACTACCTGATTTAAACATTGTAAAAAGAAGTGGTTTAATTTCACTTATTTTTGGTAAAATTTTGCCAACTTTTGATTTTACTTGAGGAACAATTTCCATATTCTCTACATTTCTAAATACTTGTGCAAAACCAAATAGACCAATTAATACAGGAATAAATGTAATACCACCTAATAAATCTTCATTTTCAAAAGAAAAACGAGGAACTCCTGATAGTGGATCAAAACCAATAGTTGTAAGAAGTAATCCAATTAAAACTACAATTGCACCTCTAAGTAATGATTCTCCAGAAATTGATATAATCATAGTAAGTCCAAAAACAGCTAATGCAAAAAACTCAGGTGGACCAAAACGTAGACCAAATGATGCAATTTCAGGTGCTAAAAATGCCATTATTAAAGCCCCAATAGTTCCACCAATAAATGAAGCAATAGTAGAAATACCTATAGCTTTACCACCTTCTCCTCTTTGAGAAAGTGGATATCCATCAAGTAATGTTGCTGCTGCTGCTGGTGTTCCTGGTGTTCTAATTAAAATACCAGAAATAGAACCACCATAAATACCTCCACTAAATATTCCCATTAATAATAGTAAACCCTCAACAGGAGGTAAACTATATGTAAAAGGAATTAGTAAAGCACAACCCATAGTTGCAGTTAATCCTGGTAGACATCCAACTATAATTCCAGCTGTTACTCCAACTATAATAAATAATAAACTAGAAGGGTTAGAAAAAATTAGTATAAATGCATTCATTAAATAATCAAAGCTCACTATAACCTCCTACAAAATAAGATATCTTTTTTAAATAATTTATAAACCTTTTCAATATAACATCCCCTCTGGTAAAGGAATTTTTAGAAACATACTAAAAATACCGTACACAACGGAAGCAATTGCAAGACTAATAAAAAAAGTCACTAAATTATTTCTTTGACCTAAATATCCCATAGTTACAAATAAAAACATCACTGTTGAAATATAAAATCCTATAACCTGCATAAGGTATAAATATGAAACTGCAATTACTAAAGTAACTGAAGTACGAATAAAACCTTTTTTATTTATTGACTCTAAATTTTTTAAGGCATTTCCCTTTAGTGCTTGAACAATAAGAGCAATTGAGGCTATAAATAACAATGCAGATAATGCTTGAGGAAAGAAGTTAGGACCATAACGGTTAACTCCAATTCCTACATATTGTTCTGCATACGTATAGATGGCAATACTTAATAAACTTAAGAATATACCAACACCAATATCAATCGGTTTACTATACATTTTTTTTATTACTTCTTAAGTAGACCAACAGCATCTAATGTCGGTTTAAGAATATTTTCCATATCACCTAAAAACTTATCAAACCCTTTTGCATCTTCGTATACTAAGTTAAGACCAACTTTTTTTGTAAACTCAACAAACTCAGGATCATCAAACATTTTTTTGAATCCAGCAGCTAAAACTTCTGCACGATCAGCAGGTACATTTTTTGGTAATGCTAATCCACGCCAATCTAAAATTGGTGCACTTTTTGAATACCCCTCTTCTTCTAATGTAGGAACATTAGGAAATAATGGATGTCTTGTACTTGCATCTGTTGCAATAATTTTAACTTGACCAGCTTCTTTTAATTGTTTCATTTCATCAATTCCAGTAGCAGCTAAATCAATATGTCCACCTAATAATGCAGCACGCGTAGGAGCTCCACCATCAAAAGGAATAAAGTTAAACTCTACACCTTGTTTTAAACCTAAAGCAGCAGCAGATAAATGCCAAGCAACACCAGCACCTGTATGTCCAATTGTTACTTTTCCAGGATTTGCTTTAGCTTCTTTTATTACTTCTGCAATAGAAGTTAATTTCGAACCATCTTTTACACTTAAAGCAGGTGCACTTTGATTTAATAATTGAAGTAATTTAAAATCCTTATAATTAAGACCTGATAAACCCATTAATTTATAAGTACTAAGACCAAAAGTTATCATACCTACAGAATAACCATCTGGTCTTGCACGTTTAGCAGCACTCATACCAACTACACCTTGACCACCAGTTTTATTAATAACGTTTACATTTACACCAATATGCTTTTTAGCATTTTTAACTAAAGCACGAGCAATAGTATCTGTACCACCACCAGCTGACCATGGCACAATTAATGTTATATCTTTTTCAGGGAACGCTGCAAATGCAGATGTTACAGATAAACTTACAGCTAACAACAAACTTTTTACTTTTTTCATTTTCTCTTCCTTAGTTAAATTTTATTTAAATCGTACATTTGAACCATTGAGAACTCAATTGTTCTTTTGTATCAATCAAAATTACGTAGCTCTTTTTTGGTATGACCAAATTAGATTTTCATCTTATAGTACTTTTTTTTAAATATTGCTTAATTTTTATACATTTTATTCTAAATAAACATAAAATATAGATATATAATAAAAAGTTTTGATTTTATTTTACAAATTATTCAATTGTTTTTATAGTTTAGTTCTACCAAAATTACTTTTTGTATAATTATGGTATAATTTATAAAATATAAAGGAGCTAATAATTATGAATAAAACTGAGTCAGCCCAAAAAGGAAGGATTTCTGATTATTTAGTAACTCAACTAGAAGCAAAAATATTATCTAACAATATAAAAGATGGAGAAAAATTACCTTCTGAAAGAGAATTAATGAATCAATATGATGTAAGTAGAACAGTTGTTAGAGAAGCAATTGCTACTTTGTCAAGTAAGGGTTTGATTATAACAAAGCCAAGATTTAGACCAATTGCTAGAAAACCAAATATTGATTCAGCATTAGATTCTATTAATGGAATAGTAACTCATCTATTAAGTCAATCTGATGGTGTAAAAAATTTATTTGATACAAGATTAATGATTGAAGCTATGCTTGTAAGAGAAGCTGCTATAAATGCAAATAAAGATGATATTAAAGCATTACGAGAAGCTTTAAAAGCAAACTATCTAGCTATTAATGATTCTGATGAGTTTTATACTACAGATGTGTTGTTTCACTCTATATTATATTCTATTCCTAATAATCCAATCTTTCCCTCAGTACAAAAAGCCTTTGTAAACTGGTTATCAAACCATTGGAAAAAAATGGGAAGACTATCAAAAAGAAATGAACTAAATTATTACGCTCATAAAAAAATATTTGAAGCTATATTAAATAGAGATCCTGATGAAGCAGAAAAAGCATTAAGAGAACACCTTAATACTGGATGGAAAGATATTGAAAAAACATTTAAATAAAATTAATGAACTTTAATTAACACTTAGATATAATCGCGAATATATAGAAAATTAAAATAATAAAAAGGTTTAAAATTTGTTAAATATAAAAGATACTTTTATAGGAAATAATGCGAAAAGTGATATTTTATCAGGACTTGTTGTAGCAGTTGCACTTGTTCCTGAAGCTATTGCATTTTCATTTATCGCACAAGTTAGTCCAATTGTTGGATTATATGCTGCATTTATTCTAGGATTAATTACTGCTTTAATGGGTGGAAAACCTGGAATGATTTCAGGAGCAACTGGTGCTGTTGCTATTGTTTTAGTAGGAGTTAGTTTAGCTTCTAAAGAGATATTGATTGCTCAAGGTTTAAGTGGAGATGCACTGTCTTTTGGAATTGTTCAATATATTACTTTAACAGCTATTGTTGCAGGAATAATTCAAATCTCTATTGGTGCTTTTAAAATGGGTAAATTTATTCGTTTAGTTCCACAACCTGCACTTCATGGATTTGTAAATGGTTTAGCAGTTGTAATTGCAACTAGTCAGTTTAAGTTTTTAGATGGTGCGGGAATGATTATGTATGCAATAATACTTGGAACAATGGCAACTATGTATTTCTTACCAAAGTTTACAGCTGCAGTTCCTGCTGGTCTTGTTGCTATCATTGTATTTACACTTGGTGTTTATATAACAGGTGCAGATACTAAACTTGTAGGTGATTTAGCAAATTTAGCTGAGTTTAAAGGTTTATTACCAAGCTTTCACATTCCAGATGTTATTTTAGATTTTGAAGCTTTAAAATTAGTACTTCCTTATGCCGTAATTGTTGCGCTTGTTGGTGTTATTGAATCACTTTTAACACTTTCTGTTTTAGATGAAATTTCTGGAACAAGAGGAAGTGCAAATCAAGAGTGTATAGCTCAAGGAACTGGAAATATTACTTGTGGTTTATTTGGTGCAATGCCAGGTTGTGCGATGATTGGTCAATCTATTATCAACTATACATCAGGTGGTTTAGGAAGATTATCAGGAGTTGTAGCATCTATTGGTCTTATTTTATTAGTTGCAACACTTACAGATCTTTTAAATATTATTCCAGTTGCTATTTTAGTTGGAATTATGTTTATGGTTTCTATTGGGACTTTTGAATGGAGTTCATTTGCTAGAATTACTAAAATGCCTAAAAGTGATGCTTTTGTACTTCTTACAGTTACATGTATTACAATTGTTGCTGATTTAGCAATTGCTGTAATCTCTGGGGTAATTATATCTGCACTTGTATTTGCTTGGAAACATGCAAAAGTAACAGCAAGAACTCATAGAGAAGATGATGGAACAAAAATATATGACTTTGATGGACCATTATTCTTTGGAAGTGTAACAGCTTTTAATGACAATTTTGACATCAAACATGACCCTGAAAATATAGTATTAGATTTTAAAGATGCTAGAGTTATGGATATATCTGGTGTTGAAGCAGTTGATGCAATTACTAAAAAATATCTAGAAGCTGGAAAAACAGTAAAAATTAGACATTTAAGTGCTGAATGTAAATCTATTATGAAAAATGCTGGACAATTTTGTACTTATGAAGAAGACGATCCAAAATATAAAGTAGCTTATGACTACTAAAAAATAAAGGAAAAAAAATGAATATTGATACATTATTAATATATACAGTTGTTGCTTTTTTCTATATAACTAGTCCTGGTCCTGCTATAGTCTTAGCTATTATAAATGGAATGAGGACAAATATGAAAACTGTTATGATTACATCATTTGCAAATGTATTAGGTTTATTCATTTTATCAAGTGCTTCAATTTTAGGTTTAGGTGTTTTATTTAAAACATCTTCAAACTTATTCTTACTTGTAAAAATAGTGGGTGCTTTTTATTTAATATATTTAGGCTTTAAATTTCTTTTCAATAGAAGTAGTTTTAAAATAGATGATAATTGTCAAAAAGAAGAAAAGAAAAGTAAAAAGAGTTATTTTTTAGAATCTTTTTTTCTTGCTATTACAAATCCAAAACCTATATTATTTTTTACAGCAATCTTCCCTCAGTTTTTAGATATGCAAAATAATATCATACCTCAATTCTTTATTCTAACTGGAATATTTCTATTTATTTCATTCACTTCTCTTTGTCTTTATGCATATTTAGCAAAAAAATCTAAAAAATGGTTAAGTAATAAAAATAGATTAACTTGGTTCAGTAGAATCACTGGTGGAATGTTTATAGGATTAGGAGTAGGAATACTTCAACTAAAAAACTCAAACTAGTATAAATACATTTTATTTACTATTTTTTATTTTTCAGATAGAATAATTAATAAATATCTAGAATAGAGTGAATTATGGAAATAAATAATAATTTTGAAACCATTTCATCTTTAAACCAACAAATCGCTGTAAAAAAAGCAGAACTATCAAGTATTGACAAAAAAGAAGATGAGAAATCATTATTCGAGAAAAATGATAGTGTTAATATTGTTGGGAAAAACTATGATGAAGAAGACTATAAAAGAGTTTTAGACAAATATAAAGAGCTTGATGCTGAAGTTAAAACACACGAACAAGCTCATGCTGCAGGAGCACCTACTACTGCTCCTATTAATTACTCTTATCAAGTTGGACCAGATGGTAATTTATATGCAAATGGTGGTAGTGTTAGATTTGATACTAGTATTCCAGAAAATGAAGCTGCTGCAAGTGTTAAGTTAGATCAACTTCAAGATGCTGCTAGTGCGCCAGGTGAACTTAGTTTTGCAGATAGTCAAATTGCAAGAACTGCAAGTTTAAATAAATTATTACTACAAGGTATTGAAGAAGGAGCTAATTATGGAAATCAATAATAATTTAAATGCAATGCTTTCATCACAAATGCAAATTGCCGATAATGCTAGTAAAATAGCTAATGTTGCAAATGTAGTTGGTGATCCAGCACTTCAAGAAGTAAGTCAAGACTTAATTGATGCAATTACAGGACAAATCCCAGAAGTTATAGCTTACCAAGCAAATGCACAAGGTATACAAACACAAGATGCTGTAAGTGATATATTATTAAATATAAAGGCTTAAATAAATGAGTAAAATAAATGTAGTTTGTCCATCTTGTTTAAAAGTTAATTCTATTCCTAAAAAGGATTCTTATGCAAAAGCAAACTGTGGTTCTTGTAAGAACTCTTTATTAGATACAACTCCAATAGAACTTGATGAGTCAAACTTTGATCATGTAATTGTAAACTCTGATATTCCAGTTATTGTTGATTTTTGGGCACCTTGGTGTGGACCTTGTAAAATGATGGCTCCAATATTTTCAGAAGTTGCTCAAAAATATCCATTAAAAGCTTTATTTGTAAAAGTAAATACCCAAGAACATCAAAACTTAGGTGCAAAATTTAATATTAGATCAATACCAACACTAGTAGTTTATAAAGAGGGAATTGAGAAAAAAAGAGTAAGTGGAGCACTTGACCCACTTAGATTATCAAACTTAGTAAATGAGAATTTATAGAAACAATTAGTTTGTTTCTATAAACTTTTTTAACTCTTCTAATTGTGTTTCATTAAACACTTTAACATCATTTTCTTCTAAAAGTTTAGCTGTTAAGCCTTGTCCATCAACTAAAGTATTAGAGAATGTTCCATCATATATTTTAAGATTTCCACAAGAAGGAGATTTTGATTTTAAAAGTGCAACTTTAATATCATCATTCTTACATGTATCAAGAGCATTTTTAGCTCCGATTAGAAAAGGAATTGTTACATCTTCTTCATTGTTCGTTTCTACTTTAAATGGCTTATTAGCACTTACGATTTCAGCAGGTAGTCTAGGCGTTCCTAAACCTGCTGATACTTCTGGACAGAAAGAATAGATTTCATTATCACAAAGAATATCCATAAAGATTTCTTTTTGTGAAAAAGTAAATGATGCACCCATAGCTATTGATGAATTATTTCCATCATATCTTACATCTTCACCTAAAAGACAAGAAGAGACTAGAACTTTCATCTATAAATCTTCATCTTCTATAATTCTATTTAAATCTTCTTTTTTGAAGAATGTTGCAGGTTGGAAGTTTGAGAATGCTGCTTTCATTGATACAAATATTTGTGGATTATCTGCTTCTAGTTTCGCTAATAATTCTTTTGTTGTTGCTCTTGCATGTGGCATTTTAACATCAAATCTTAAACCAGGACATGCTTCATCACCAATTACATTAATTTCATTCTTATCTGCAAATGCTCTTAATTGTCTCTCTCTACAAAAAATTAAAGGACGAATTACTTCTAAACCATTTTCAGCTTTATAAATAGGTGGCATTGTACGCATTGTTCCATTATAAAAGAAGTTCATAAAAAATGATTCCATTGCATCATCTAAATGATGCCCAAGTGCAACTTTATTATATCCTTGCTCTAGTGCAGCTGTATATAAGTACCCTCTTCTCATTCTTGAAAAAAATGAACAAAATGAAGAGTTCTTTCTAATCTTTTCTCCAGCTAATTCAAAAATTTGTGTATCAATAATCTCATGCTCTATTCCATGCTCTTTACAGTGATCTGCTAGAAACTGAACTTGTTCACCCATTCCATATGTAACAGTAACGGCTTTAAAATCAAAATTATAACGTGCTACTTTTTTCATTCTATTTAAAGTATGTAATAAAGTTAAAGAATCTTTTCCACCAGAAAAGCCTATAAGTACTTTATCACCCTCTTTTATTAACTCATATTCTGCATTAGTCTTACCTACTAATGAAGATATTTTTTTACTTAATTCAATCAATATATAAATCCTATATGAAATTTTTGCAATTATATCTAAATGTTTATCAAATATCTATTTCTAATATTTTGCTATAGTTCAAAACTAAAATGATGTGATACAATTTGCATATCTTCACTTAAATAAAATTTATGAGCATCATATCTTTGAACTAAAGAATCTAATTCAATAGACCTACAATCTTGCTGTTTTGCATAGATTTTAAGAAAATCCAATAAAGCTTTTCCAGCATCAGTAGATTTCACACTTTTATCAGTAACAAAGTCATCAATATATAAATGTTTTCCTAAAGATAATTTTTGTAAAATTGAAAATCCTGCAACACAAATCACTTGTTCATCTTGTAAAACATATGCTAATTTATACCCATTTTTAATTTGTTCTGAAATTATTTTAGATAAATCTTTTTCACTCAAATCTTCTCTAACTTGGTGCATAATCTTATAACAATATTTTAATTCATCTTCTGTTGCGATTTTTATTTTCAAGAAATAGGCCTTTAAATAATATTTTTTAACTAACTTTATTATAATAACAAACCTTTTTTTAATATAGTCATAAAAAAGTGAAAAATAATGATTTTTTTACCAATCTTTTATCTAAATACTATATAATTCGAAATCGAAAAATTTATTATAATAAGAGTTAAAAATGACAAAAGAAGAAGAACAAGAATTCAGAGACAAAGTTATGGAAACAATAATACCTTTAGTAACTAATATGACTGAAGATCAAATAAAACAAATCATGGTATCAGTAGAAAAAGACAACCCTGAATTACCAATAGGTTTTGCAGATATGTTATTTCAGCAAATTATGGTTTATAAATATAATAAAGTAAATAATATCTAATGTATATTAGATTTAGCTCTTAAAATTATACATATAACAAATATGTACAATTATTAATATCCTTTTATAGTTAATATTAGCTATTTCATTTGGATATATCCATATAAAACAAAGTTAAAAATAATCAAAGGTTTTAAAAATTAGAATTACAATATCCCCAAAAGAATTAAAAGTTTTACAAGAATTATGTAAAGAACATGGACAAGCAGAATTATATAAAAAGTTACATATTGAAGAAGAAAAATATAACAAAAGTATAACACATAAAAAAACTAATGCTACAAAAAAAGCTACAAAAACAAGACAAGAAATTGCAAAAAGAAAAATAGAAGCTTCTGTAAATATGATGAGAATGTTTAATCAAAAAATAACAATTTATTCTGTTGCAAAAGAAGCTCAAGTAAGTTATAATACTGCATTAAAATATAAAGATTATATTACACAGAATCAAAATAATTAGGAAGAAAAATGAGAGAATTTATTAACTATGACAAATCAATAGAGATATTAAATACTATTAAATTAAATAAAGCAACAACACAAAAACTTTTTATTATTGATGCTATTGGAAAAGTAATAGCAAATGACGTAATTGCAGATCACAATAGTCCAGAATTTCCAACTTCAGGAATGGATGGATATGCAATAAGATTTGAAGATATAAATAATGAATCAATTACTATTATAGATAAAAATCCAGCTGGAAGTGTTGTTGAATCAAGTGTAAGTTCTGGTGTTTGTATTAAAACGTTTACAGGCTCTTTAATGCCAAAAGGAAGTGATACTTTAGTTCCAATTGAAAACGTTGAAGTAATTGGAGATTCTATTAAAATTACTAAAACAGTTCCTTTGGGATTTGCAACAAGAGCTATTGGTGAAAACTACGCAAAAAATGAAGTACTTATTAAAAAAGGTACTGTTATAGGTTTTGCAGAAGTTGGAGTATTAGCATCATTAAATATTGCTCAAATAAATGTAATAGTAAATCCTACAGTGGCAATTGCAAGTACAGGAAGTGAGATACTTGATTTAGGTGAAGTTCAAACAAATGAAGCACAAATTAGAAGTTCAAATCATTTAACAATTGAAGCTTTATGCAAAAAGAATGGTGCAAATACACTTCAAATGGGAATAGTTGAAGATGATATTGAATCGATTACAAATCTACTTGAAACTGCTTTACAAAAAGCCGATATTGTTGTAACTACTGGTGGTGTTTCTGTTGGTGATTATGATTTTGTTCAAGATGTAATTAAAGATAAATTAAATGCTAAAGTACTATTTCATGGTGTTACTATAAAACCTGGGATGCATATATTAGTTGCTATTAAAGATGGTAAAACAATAATAGCACTTCCTGGTTTTGCATACTCTTCAACTGTATGTGCGATTCTTTACGTATTACCATTAATTTATAGATTTAGAGAAGCAAATGAATCTCTACCAATTGTAAAAGCAAGAATTAGTGAAGATTTTCCAAGAAAAATGCCAAAAACTGTATTTACTGCATGTAATGTTGAATATATAAACAACGAATATACAATAAACTTTGATGGAAAGAAAAAAGGAACAAGTGCAATTTTAACAAATATGCTTGAAAATCCTGCAATTTTAATTCAAAAAGAAGATAGTGAAGATATTAAAGCTGGAGATTTGGTAGATATATTACTTTTAAATCAATTAAAGTAATATATCTTTATTAAGTATTTTTCTAAAAGGTATTACAAGCGCTTAAAGAGCCTGTTGTAAAACCTTTATTAAACCATTTCATTCTATTTTTTGAAGACCCATGAGTAAAAGAATCAGGGACAACATAACCTTGTCCTTTCTTTTGTAAAGTATCATCTCCAATTGCACTTGCTGCTCTTAAAGCTTCATTTATATCACCCTCTTCTAAAGAGTTAAAATTCTTTTTACTATAATGAGCCCAAATTCCAAAATAACAATCTGCTTGTAATTCTACTTTTACCTGTAAAGCATTTGCAGCTATTTGACTAACACCTTGTTTTGCTTTATGTACTTTATTAATAGTTCCAGTAATATTTTGTACATGATGTCCAATTTCATGAGCTATTACATATGCTTGAGCAAAATCACCAGGAGCATCATGTCTTTTTGCTAATTCATCAAAGAAAGATAAGTCTAAATATACTTTTTGATCACTTGGACAATAGAATGGTCCTGTTTGTGAAGATGCAAAGCCACAGCCACTTTTTACAGAGTTTCTAAATAAAACCAATTTAGGCTCTTTATAAATAGCTCCATGTTTTTTAAATACTTCACTCCATATATCCTCAGTTTGTGCTAAGACAGCACTTACAAACTGCGCATTTTTATCATCTTTTACACTATTTACAACTTTAGATGAAGTAGCACTTGATGTTTGAGTAAGATTTAAAAGTGCAAGAGGGTTATAACCCATAAAATATGCTACTACACCTATAACTAATACTATTCTACCTATTTTTGTTCCTATTAACATTTTTATAATAGGAAGAAGCATCATCATTGAACCTTTTTGGTTTGAACCAAAATTCATTCCAGATTCACTTCTTTTATCTTCAACATTTGAACTACGTCTATTATCTTCCCATTTCATTTTATACCTTAAATTTATTTTTCTTTTGTAAAAGTCATTTTAGAAAAATCTTTTTTTGAAGTTGTTGAAGTTTTATTAGACTTTCTATATAACCAAGGCTTTATTAAATAATATGACATTAAAGCTAGCATTATAAAAGAAGCTATTTGTGAAAATAAAGAAGAGTGTTCCATATCATTTGTAAAGTTAATTATATTTATATCTCCAAATAAAAAATCATAAATAAACGCAAAAACAAAAGATAAAATAGCAATTGTAGAAACATAAACTATTAATGAGCTTTTACCAAGTGTTTTATAAACAACACTCATAGTAATAGCACTTGTAGCTGGTCCAGCTGTTAAAAATATAAAAGCTGCCCCTCCACTCATACCTTGAAGAATAAAAGCTGCTGCAATTGGTAGTGATGCTGTTGCACAAACATATAAAGGCATTGCAAATAGTAAAATTACAAAATATGTAAGAATTTGATTTTCAAAAAGCATAGAAGCATACTCTTTAGGAGTAAAGGTAGTAAATATTGCCCCTAAAAGTAAGCCAATAAATAAAGGTTTAACCATATCAATAAACAAAGTTACATATGCATAAGAAAATGCATTTTTAAAAGAAAACTTCTTTTTTGTATTTACAGAATTTGAAGGAGTTGAACATGAAGAATTACTACAGCAAGATTCAACAACTGTAGTATCTTTTATCTCTGCTGGATTTTCTTTTTCTACAAAATTTTGAACTAATCCTACTATTATTGCAATAATAACAGAAGAAACAACTCTAAAAATTGTAAAAATTAATCCAAAAAAAGAAAATGTTGCAAGAATAGAATCAACACCTGTAATTGGAGTTGAGATTAAAAAGCTTTGAACTGCACCTTTACTTGCACCCTCTTTTCTTAAACTTTGAGCAAGTGGGATAACAGAACATGAGCATACAGGTAAAGGAATACCAAATAATGTAGCTTTTAAAACTGATGAAATAGAACCTTTTCCTAAATGTTTTATAACAAAATCATCAGGAACTAATTGCTTTAATATTCCAGCAATTAATAATCCTATTAAAATATAAATTGCCATTGCATCTAATAATATTAGAAAATTATTTGCAAAATCTACAGCTAATTCCATATTTTAATCAATATTAATATTTTTAGTATTTATCTGTTTTTTAGGCTTAACACCAAGCTCTATAAACTCTTCAGATCTTTTAATAAGATTTCCATTACCAGTTGATAATTTTGAAAATGCACTATCATAAGCTTTTTGAGTTTTATTTATATTATGTCCTATATCTTCAATATCTTTTATAAAACCATAAAATTTATCATATAAATCTGCTGCTTTTTTAGAAATGATTTCTGCATTTTCATTTTGGTGTTCATTTCTCCAGATATTTTCAATTGTTCTTAATGTAACAAATAAAGTTGAAGGAGAAACAATCATAATATTATGTTCAAAAGCCATTTTAAATAAATTCTTATCTTCAGTTGAAGCTAGTAAAAAAGCGCCTTCAATTGGTACAAACATTAAAACAAAATCTAATGTCTTAACACCTTCAATATCTTCATACTTTTTAGAACTTAAGCCTTTTATATGACTTGTAATTGATTTAAGAATCTCTTTTGCTGCAATATCTTTTTTATTTTTATCATCAGTTTGAGTATAAGAAAGATAAGAGTTTAAAGAAACTTTTGAATCAATAATAATATCTTTTTGAGATGGAAGATGTACTATTACATCTGGTCTTAATGTTTTTCCATCTTTATCTACATAAGAACCTTGAGTATCATACTCTTTACCTTCTCTAAGACCTGTTTGATCTAGAATTGAAGATAAAATCATTTCTCCCCAATCCCCTTGTATCTTATTTTCACCTTTTAATGCTTTTGTTAAATTAACAGCATCAGATGAAATTTTGTTATTTAAATCTTTTAAAGTTTTAATCTCTGTTAATAAAGATGATCTTTGTTTTGTCTCTTCACTATAGATATCATTTGCTCTTTTTCCAAAAGATTCTAATTGATCTTTAAATGAAGTTAAAACTTGAGTTAAATTTAGATTTGATTTCTTTTGATTTTCATCAAAAAGTTTATTTGCTAAGTTTTCAAACTCTATTTTCATTTGAACTTTTGATTCTTCTAATAAAGCAATTCTTTCATTAAGGTTTTCTTCTTTAGTTTTTGACATTTTTTCTTGACTAGATAATTTTAGTTCATAATTAGCAGTAATATTATCTAAAGTTTCATCAGTATGTTTTTCTAGCATTAAAAGCTTATCTTCTAAGCTCTCTTTTATTAACTTTTTTTCTTCTTCAAGCTTTCTATTTGAAGTATTTAGTGTATTTATTTGCCCTTCGTAAGAACTATGATTTAATTCAATTTTTTCATTTAAAGCTTTTAACTTTAATAGTGCTTCATCTTGAAGGTTATTTAATTTGTTCTCATATTTTTGTCTTGAAAACTGTAATATAATTAATAAACCAGATAATATACCGATTATTGAAACAATTAAAGTTAGATAACTAACTTCAATTAAACCATTACTCATCATAATTGAACTCCTCTTTAAGTGCTTGTGCTGAACTATCATTATTTACATCATAACCTAATTCTTTAAATCTTTCAGTCAAAGGAGGATGAGAATAATAAAAGAAAATGTATATAGGATGTGATAAAGGAAAAGATTTATTTTCATTTGCAAGTTTTAATAAAGCATTTACTAAATCATCTTTTGAAGATAAATTTGAACCAAACTCATCAGCAGCATATTCATTATGTCTTGAAATAAGTGAAATTAAAGGCATTAAGAAAAATGATAATATTGGTGAAAAAATTAAAAATACAACTATAATTGAAGATGCTTCTTGATTTAATGATAAGCCTAAAAATAATTCTTCTGGTAAGTTGCCAAAAATAGCAAAGAACACAAACATTACAAGTCCCATAATACCAATATTTTTTAGAATATCACCATTTTTAAAATGTCCTAGTTCATGACCTAATACAGCTAATAATTCATTATGTGAAAGTTTTTCAACTAAAGTATCAAATAGTACAACTCTTTTTGTACTACCTAATCCTCCAAAATATGCATTTAATCTATTATCCCGCTTACTTGCATCTACAGAAAAAACTCCTGAACTTTTAAATCCAACTTCATCTAAAAGTTTTTCTATTTTTACTTCAAGTTCTTTATCTTTTAATTTTTCAAACTTATCAAACATTTTATCTCTAATTACAGGATAAAGCATATTAATTAAAATAATAATTGCAAAGATAAAAACAAAGCCCCAAATCCACCATGCAGGGAAAGTTTCAATTATAAATGATATTCCTGCAATTACAATAGAACCTAAAACTAAAAATAAAACAGCTGATTTGATTGTATCTTTGATATATAAAGCAGGTGTCATATTAGAAAAACCATACTTTTTATCTAATTTAAATGTTGAGTATAATTCAAAAGGTAATGTTAGAATCCAGTTTACAATGATAAATAAGTTAACAAATAAAATTGCTTTTAACCAAAAAGACTCAGTAGTAATAATTGAATCAAGCGATGATAAACCAATACTTATCCACATCATAAAAATTAAGAAATCATAAAAAGTAGATAAAATCGCCATTTTTTCTTTTTCAATTGAATAATTAGCTGCAACAATATATTTTGACTCTTCTAAAATAATAGGTTTTAAGTTTTTTGCTTTTTGTACAAAATTAACTTGCATAAACGATGTGTAAATATTAAATAAAAAGTATAAACAATATGCAATAACAAACATTTCTAACACTAAATAATCCTTTTGTAATATATATTTTAATTAATATATTACTATAATTTTACTTGAAATCTATTAAAATGACTTGTAAAATTATTTTTTAATATTTTAAGTTAAAAATTATTTATGAAATTTAGCATTTTATTTATTGTTTTTTTATCCTTTGTAAATAAGACAATTTCATAATTATCTTTAAATGACTCTTTTGTCCAATTTATACTACCCATTACAGCTATTTTTTCATCAAAAACAGCAAGTTTTGTATGGAGTTTTTTATCTGCTATTTTTACAGTAATTCCATTCTTTTTAAAGTATTTATATATTTTATCATCTTTACTAACTTTTGATTTATCTAATATTATTTTAATATTAACACCATTTTTTGAAGAAGCAACTAGTTGTTTTGCAAGTTTTTTATATGAAAAATTATACATTCCTATTGAAATACTTTTTTTTGCATTTTTTATCAAATTAAAAATATTATCTTTTGTTTCATCAGCTTCATCTGGCAAGAAATAGACCTGATTTAAACTTGTAAAAGTATCTATTTTATTCTCTTTAGAATAAAGATTAAAAGATAGTAATACAACTAGTAGGGATATTTTAAATAAATACATTCATTAATTCCTTTGGGATTCTATAAGGTTTAAAACTTTTTAAAAAAGCAAGTTTAAATTTACCTTTAAATAAAACTTCACCATCTTTTAAAACTTCTTGATAAATAGTTATCGATGCAGCTTTTTTTTCTATAAGTTCACAAGTAACATCTAATTCATCTCCAAAAACAGCAGACTTAACATAATCAGCTTCTACATGCTTAACTACAAAAAACTCATCTTCATTATGTGGTGACATACCTTTTTTAAAAAACAAATCAGACCTTGCTCTTTCACAAAATTTTAAATAGTTTGCATAATAAACAACTCCACCAACATCAGTATCTTCATAATAAACTCTTATCTTCATATAACTAAGTCCTTTAAATGGCTATTCTGTTTTGTAAATATTTATAAAGGGACTAAATAAGGGACAAATAATTATATTTATCTATTGTAAGTCTATATATTTTATTTAAACAGTATTTATTAGATTATATATTTAAATTTCTTTAATGTATATTTCTATTAAATAATATAATAAATCTTTTTATTAAATCTAAATCTAGATACAATCAAGATTATAAAACTTATAGGATTAATATGAAAAAAAACAAAGTTAAAATTTACGAAAATGTTTTTATTGGTAGCTTTATTTATAATCTTGGACTTTTAGTAGGTTATAAAAATGAAGGTAATAATTCTTCAATTAACTTGTTTCAGCAATCACCTGTAGACCCAGTGTTAAGTGACCTTGTTACATCAATAAATTATAAATTCCTAGTTTTAGAATTTAAAAGAGAAGAAAAAGATAAAAAAGAAATTGTTAAAGCAAAGGAATTAGAAAATTTCATTAATAGTATAAAAGATACAGAAACAAAAGAAAAAATTATTGAAATTTCTAAGCAATGCCACTTTATGGCTGTAGGAGAAGTAAAAGAAAATAAAGAAGCTATAGTAAGAGTTTATAAATACTATGATTATATGATAGAAAATAATGAAGTAGAAGTAAAAGACTATTTAAATAGATATATTGATAGTGATGATGAGATAGGAGAAAATAAAGATAACTTTTCAGAATACACAAAAATACTTCAAGAGATTTATAAAACAAATAGAAACATTTCCACTAGTGGGTTAATAATGACAAGAGATAAAAAGGATGAAAAGGGAGAAGAAGGCTATGGACCAGCTAGATTTATTCCAACTGATGATATTGAAAGTTTAATTATTAATATTGACAAACCATTAAATAGCTTAAGACAAGAGAAATTATTTAAATTACCACTACTTAATTCTCTAATGAGTTTTATAAAATATTTATTGTTAATACCTATAAAATTAACTATTTTTATATTGACTCCAATATATAATTTAATTAATATGTCCTATGACATAGTTTATAACTATTTTAAAAATTTAAAAATGTAAGAAGAAAGTATTTGTTTTAATTTAAGAAGATGAAAAAGATACACTAATTTTAGACAATTTATCTATTCGTACATCATCATCTTCTTTAATATATTTAGTATAAACCTTTAATGTTATAGAAACATCTTTATGCCCTAGCATCTTTGAAACCCAAAGAATATTTTGTTCTTCTGTTATCATTGTACTAGCAAACGTATGTCTAAGATTATATATCTTTCTTTGATACCTATTTTTCTTTTTGTAGGGTATTGAATCTCTTTCCTAATATGTCATGAGAATAAAAAGGTTTATTAAAATGAGTAACAAATATATATATTCATATTGACCAGTAATTTCATACAACTCTTTTAATTTATTTTCTAATCCTGGAATGATATCAACATATCTCACACTTGATTCTGTTTTAATATCCCCTACTTTAGTTTTATCTATTGCTATTCTTTTTTGATGTAATCGACATCTTTCCAATGTAATGATATTAATTCTCCGGGTTTAATTCCAGTGTATAACATTACGATAATAAAGTAATACAAATTTCCTTTTGCATTTTTTAAAATCTCTATTACTCCTTTATTATTAAAAGGATTAATATCATCTTCTTCTTTTTCATCCAGCTTTTTGAACTTCTTTTTTATTGATAAAGGAGATTTAACTCTTGACAAAGGATTAAACTCTATCAATCTATTAGATAATGCTTTTTCAAAAATAGAATATAGAACTGATCTATATTTTGAAACAGAACTAGCTTTGTAATTTGATAACAAGATATTTTGCGATTCTTCAAGTTGTAAAGGTGCAATTGATTTTAAATCTAATTCTCCAAAATATGGTTTTATATGATTGTTATAATGTTTTTCATTTCTAGCTGCTACACAATCTCTAACTATTTGTTTATAAACATTAAAATATTTGATTGAAAAATAATTAAGTAATATATCTTTTTTAAAGTATTCAATTTCTTTATTACCTGTAAGAGCAACTATTAGTTCAGGAATAATTTTAGTCTTAAGCTCATTAATATTTTTATCACTTACAATTAGAGAAGTAGTTCTTTTAATTCTTTTCTTATTATATGTAAAATCTAAATACCATTTATTGTATCTTTCACGTACAGTAATTTTTATATTGTCATATACAAATTTTATACTTTCGCTCATACTAAACCTTTTAATATTTTAAATGATGTTTCACTTTAATCTTTTTTATATTCGACAATTTTAATTTTTGGATAGGGTTCTTCTTAAACTCAACTTTTTTATTCTCATTATAGAAATAGTGCATATTTTCTATAAATGTATCATTCTTAATATAGTTGTCAATAGTCTTTTCACTCTTATTAAGAAATTTAGATACTGATTTCTTAGTATTTAATAAACTAATTGTCATTTGTAAAAGTTCAATTAGGTTTGTTAATTAGTCTTACATATTTTCTAATCTTGATTCAATTGTCATAATTTATCCTTTAAAATCAGTAATCTTGCTTATTTAATGGTTCATAAGCCATTGTGTTAATTAGTTCAAATTTGTTATCTTTATTCTTATTTATCTTCTTTAGACCACTCTCAAGTACCAGTGCTTTTAATATCTGTAAGATAATTCCAGGTGAAGAAAATTCAATTAGAAGTTTCTTTATAGAAAGGCAATTTCTTATTCAAACAACTAAAAAGAGGAGATTAACAGAAAGAATTAGAGATTTTAAAATGATTATAAAGATATAAAGATTCGAGGTAATGTAAGAGAAAAGAACTAAGGTAAAAGTAATTTATAAAGAGAGAATCATCTCTCTTTTTTATCTAATTTCTATTAAATTTATAGTGATTTTTTATATGCATCAACAATTGCTGCTTTTATATTTCCTTTTTCTTCTTTAAATGCTTCAGATAAACGTGATACAATTTTATTTCCTTCTAAATTTATCACAGTTGTTGTAAAAGTTAAAAAATGTCTAGATTCTTTAGCTTCATTATTAATTATTGAATACGGTGGAAAAGCCATTATTGATTTATATTTTATTTCAGTATCATTTGGAGATTCTGGTAGCTTTGAAGACTCAGGATAAATATACTCTACTACTCCTTCATCTGTAAAAGAAAAGGTAATTACTTTGTCATTAAACAAAATTTTTTCAAAACTTTTATTATCTTCTCTCCACATTGTTTTCCAATTTAAACTTACTGTTCCTATCCCTTTAAATCTTTCTTCTTCATCTTTATAAAAGAAATTACTTTTATTCTCTGCTTCTTCTTTATTAAATGTAATACTTGATGAGATGTTGTCTACATTAAATGTAAAAGGTAATTTAAAAGATGTTTTTTTAGTCTCTCCTTTCTTACTATCGAAAATGAGAATAATTGATTTTGATAATTTAGATGAATATAATTCTTCAACTGACATATCAATCTTATATTGTTCAATATGTGCTTTTGTATATTTGTCAAACACATCATCTACTTCATCAATTAAATAACCTGCCGCAGCTTTAACAATAAAAGCACTAACTCCAGCAGCAACAGCTGATTTATTTTTAGTACCATATTCGACTGATAATTTAACTTGATTAGTACTTATAATTTTAGAAGTACAACCTGAAAACAGTAAAATAAGAACAATTGTTAAAAATAAAGATTTCATTACTAATTCCTTTTATAATTTTTAAATTCTAAATTATCTGAACCATTAATTAAAGCATCAGCACCAATGTCACTTTTCATAAATCCCCCATGAGCAAATACGGGATTAGCTAAAATTCCAAACCACCACCAATTTACATAACTTACAGTTACATTTGTAAAACTCATTGTTTCTACACAATTTTCAACATTAGTAGTTCTATCGCATTTCCCAGTATATGGAATATAATAACTTAAGGCATCATTAGGATCTGAGAAGGCGATAATTGGTAGTTTTTTATTTTTTGAACTATACTTATTAATAATATTCTCAATCTTATATAGTGTTTTAGTATTCTCATCACTATTAGCTTTTTCTGTATTTAAGTTTTGAGATATTATAAAATCTTTTTCACCTTTCAAATGTTTTATACTTATTTTCGTACTAAATAAATCAATTAAAGGTATTTGATTACTTGTCATAAATATTTGTGCAATTTGAGGAAAGAAATCTTTATAATTTACTCCTTTCATTACATAGTTTTCATCTAAAACATCAAAAAGCATTTTACTACCAAGGCTAGATGAAACAATTACATTTTTTGGATTACATAGTTCCTTATCCTCCCTACACGCTCTTTCAATACCTAATCTTATTGAAGTATGAACAGCTTCTTTATAATTTGGATTCAAATATAAAATAGCATCTCCAAATCCATCATTCATAAACATCTTTATTTCTTTATTGACATATGCAACTCTTTCTAAATAAGGATTTGAATCATAATTTAGATCTAACTCTTTAGGAAGTGTTATATCACTCCAAGATAAGGAAATAACTTTAAATTTACGAGAGTTTTTATTTTCATATCTAAAAATAGACATATTCCCATAGTAGAAGTCATTTTCTGTTAACAAATGATAACTTTTTAATAATTCAGTAAACCCCATTTGAGTAGCTACTTTATTATAAAATGAAACGATACCTGGTTCTTTAGAATTATGTCTTCCCATTCCATGAATATGATAAATTACTATATCTTCAGATTCTGAAAATATTTTATTTAATCCTTTAAATGTTTTATCTTTATTACTTGAATCAATTGCTATTGTACTTTTGTAAGTACATCCAGAAATCAGGAACAAGAAAAGAGTAAAAAACATCAAAAAGATAACATTAGAGACTTTTTTTTGACTAAACATAGTAACTCCTTTTATAATGTTATCTATTACTATATAATTATTAAGTAAAAAAAGCAATTATTTACTAGTGTATTTAATGACATTAATGTTTTTGTGTATAAAAGAAGTTAAATAGATATAAGAAGTTTTCGATTACTATTTTTATAAAGTTAGAAGAAAAAAGATATACTCCTAATATTAAATCATATTAATTGAATATCCAACATTTGAACGATTTATAATCATATTCTAATATAAGTTTATTAAAGAAAGCAATAAAACTTCTAAATATAATATTTAGAAGTTTTAAATCATTTTAAATAAACAATGTTATTAGAAATCTTTTGTGCTATTTCTAAATCATGTGTTACTAAAAGTAGTGAGAGTTTTTCTTTTTTTACAATATCAACTAAAAGATATATTACTTCTTGTTGACTTATTGAGTCAAGTCTAGAAGTTGCTTCATCTGCAAAAATAAAAGCTGGTTTTAAAAGTAAGACTTTTATTATCGCCATTCTTTGAAGTTCACCACCTGAAACTTCATGGGGTTTTCTTTTTAGTAATCCTTTTTCTAAATTTACTTTTTTTAAGTATTCATAAACTTTTTTCATACTTAAATGATGAAGTTTTACTAAATCTTTAAAGCCCTCTTCTAAAATTTGGTTTGGTAAAAAAGCACTTGGTGGTTGTTGATATATTTTTTGAAATTTTAATATATCAAAACTTTTTGATTTTATAATCTCTCCACTTGTAGGAGTTTTTACTCCAAGAAGAATATCTCCTAAAGTACTTTTCCCACTTCCACTTACTCCAACAACTGACGTAATTTCACCTTTTCTTAGTTTGAAATTTAAATTCTTAAAGAGACTATTTTTACCATACTCTTTATTAAGGTTTTTTACTTCAATTAGCTCTTCATTCATACTATCTGGTTTTTTAACATCCCATAAAGAGCTTTGACTTTGAAAAAGTCTTTTTGTATATTCATTTATAGGATTTAAAAAAAGTTCTTCACTTTTCCCATATTCAATTAATTCTCCATCAACTATTATTCCAAGATTTCCTTTTATATTCTTTGCAATATCTATATCGTGAGTGATTACAAAAAGTAGTCTATTCTCTTCAACTTCTTTATTTAATCTTTTTGATACTTGCTTACAAAGTTCTTTATCAAGACCTTTTGTTGGCTCATCAGCTAAAAGTACTTGAGAATTAAAAGCATGAGTAATTGCTATAGTTGTTCTTTGACACATACCTCCTGATATTTCAAAAGGATAGGAGTTAGAAAACTCTTTTAATGATACATCCTCTAAATCTTTTAATGCTTTTTCTTTTGCATTTTCTTTGTTTTTATGAATAAACTGATGTACTTCACTAACCTGCTCTACTATTTTCATAGTAGGGTCTAAAGCGCCAAGGTTCTTGTGGTAAAAGTGCTATATCTTTTCCCCACAAAGCTCTTCTTTCTTCAAGTGAAAGCTTTAGTAAATCTATTTCATCTAAAAGTATTTCTCCTTTAATTTCTAAATCTTTAGATAAACTTCCCATAATAGCATCAATAATTAAAGATTTTCCAGAGCCTGATTCCCCTAAAAGAACTAATGGAGTTCCCCTTTGGAATCTAAGATTTATGTTTTTAACTAAAATAGCATTTTTAGAAGAAACTGATAAATTTCTAATTTCTAATTTCTTATACATTAGTAATCCTTTTTTGCTATTAGTTGTAAAGATAAAACTAATAAAAATATAAATATAGATGGTAAAACAACTAAAAATGGTTCTTCTTCAAAATAAGGCATTAATTCAACAATCATACTACCAAGTTCTGCAGTTGGAGGTTGAAGTCCTACTCCAATAGCACTTAGAGTTGAGATTGCAATAATTGCTGTACTCATAGCAAAAGCACAAAGAGTTAACATAACTGGATATAAGCTTGGTAAAATTTGTTTTTTAAGAATATAAAATGATGAAAAGCCTAAAAGCCTCGTTGATTCAATATAAGGCTCAACTAAAATAGATTTTGTTTTAGCTCTACTTACCCTAAAAAATTCTACCCATAAAGATAAAGATAGGCCTAAATATAAATATAAAAAATTTCCAGGAGCAAAAGCAACAAAAAGTAAAACTAAAAGTAATCCTGGTAGTGCTAATATAATATCTGAAAAAAGAACTAATATTTTTTCTATTATTCCTCTTTTATATGCTGCTAAAACCCCTAATAAAATCCCAGGAATTGCAGATGTTAACATAGTAAGAAAAGCTAAAGAAAAAGATAATTGTATTGCATAAGCAATTCTTGTTAGCATATCTCTTCCAAAATGATCAGTTCCCAATAGATTTGCATTAGTAATTCCTGAAAAACTTTTCATTAAATCTTGTTCATGAGGCTCATATCCACTAAAAAAAGGAACTAACACTGAAAATAAACATAAAAGAACAAGTAAGATAATTCCAATAAACTTTGAGTCAAAATACTTAATCATGTTTAACTCCTAATCTAGGGTCTAAATATTTTGATAAGATGTCCGTAAAAAGATTTATTAAAATAAAAAATATTCCCATTAATAAAACTGTACCTTGAATCATTGGTACATCCCTTGATAAAACTGCATGAACTAAAGCATGTCCAATACCTGGAAAAGCAAATAATGATTCAACTACAACCACACCTTCTATTAAATAAATAGATTGAAGTCCTAAAAAAGCCAAAATAGGAATAAAGGCATTTTTTAAAGCATGTCGTTTTACTAAAACGTAATTTGATAATCCTTTATATTTTCCATATGTAAAATAAGTTGATTTTGCAACTTCACTCATTGATTCTCTAATTAACCTATTTGAAACAGCACTAAGAGCTAAAGCAAGAGTTAATCCTGGCAAAATAAAATATGTCCAATCTTCAAAACCAGCAGGTGGTAGTATATTTAACTGTATACTAAATATGATTATTAAAATAATTGCTAAGACAAAAGGTGGAATTGCTTTAAAAACTATAGAGAAAAAAAGACTTAATTTATCAATAAATCCATTATTTTTACTTCCTGAATATATACCCAAAGGAAAAGAAATAATCAAACTTAAAATAAAAGCAAAAAGTGCAAGGTATAAAGAGTATCCAAATTGAGTTTGAAGTTCATCTATAATCTTTTGACCTGTAACTAAAGAATATCCTAAATCAAATTGTAGAAGTTGAAATAGTGAATCAAAATATTGCTCATATAAAGGTCTATTTAATCCAAGTTCTTGTGCAACATTTTGAGCAATCTCATTTGTAACAACATCAGGCCCGTATCTTCCAGCAGCAATTTTTAAAGCCTTATCTCCAGGAAGTGCATGCATTAAAATAAAACAAATAGTATTTATAAATACTGCAAGTATAAAAACTTGCAGTACTTTTGAAAATAAAACTTTTAGCATTTAATTATTTAGTCCATTTAATTTGTGCTAAAAAGAAATTTATTTCTAAAGGGTCAACTTTAACATTATTAACTCTTTTATTTGAAACAACAGTTTTTTCACTCCAAGCTAATGGAATAGAGGGTAATTCATTTTGTAAAAGTTCAGTAACTTTGTATTGTAACTGTCTATTATCAGATGACTTTAACTTATCTAAATATTTAAACATCGTTTCATTTTTCCAGTTCATTGCACCCCAGTTTGCTCCACCCTTACCATAATCTTGAAGTAAAGTTCCTAATGGGTTTGGTACTAAAACAAAGTTTCTAGAAATTAATCCTAAATGTAAAGTATTATCCTTATGTTTTCTAATAATTTCTGTATAACTACCTATTAATAGTTTTAAATCAACACCTATCTTTTTTAACTGAGCTTGAATAGCTGTTGCAATTACAGGAAGTTCTGGTCTATCATTATAAGTATCTAAAGTAATTTCAAACTTTTTCCCATCTTTATACCTAAACCCATCACTTTGTTTCTTCCAACCAGCATTATCTAATAATTTATTTGCTTTTTTTATATCATAAGATAAAGGTTTTAACTCTTTATTATGCCAAAGGCTCATAGAAACTGGAAACATCTGTGTTGCTGCTAAATCCTCATTTTTTAAGATAACTTTTGAAATAGCTTTTCTATTTATTGCTAAACTTATTGCTTCTCTTAATTCTGTTGTATTAAAAAACTCTGAACCAGAATTAACCTTCAGCATTCTTGCTCTTGGTATTGCTTTAAACTCTACATTCAAATTTGGATTTTTCTTTAAAGATTTTATTGAAGTTGGAAGTATGTTATATGCAATATCAGCCTCTTGACTTTTAATCATTAAAGCTCTAGTTTCGCCCTTTCCTACAGCTAAATATGAAGCTTCTTTTATATTCGCTTTACCATTCCACCAATTTTCATTTCTAATAAGTTTAACTTTTAAAGGTAGTGTTATTTTATTAACTGCATATGCACCACTTGCAATCATATTTATAACCTTTGCATTTTCATCAAAAGATTTTTTTGCTAAAATCACTGTACTATAGTGTGCAAAATAAGCAGGTAAAGAATTAAATTTAGAAGTTAAAGTTACTTCAATAGTCTTTCCTTTTGCTTTTATACTTTTTAAAGGAAGATAACTTAAAATACTTTTTTTAAGTACTGCACTTGTATTTAAGTTATACTCTACAATACTTGCATTTAAAGAACTTCCATCATGAAACTTTACACCATCTCTTAGATTAAATGTCCAAACTAAACCATCATTAGAAACAGACCAAGTAGTAGCTAAGGCAGGTATTAATTCACCTATTTCATTTACACCTACTAAGTTTTCTGCAACTTGCATTGATTGAAAAATTTTACCTGATTGTGTAGGTTCAAGTCCTGTTACTTCCCAAGGAGCAATAACTTTTAATTCCTTTGCATTTGCAAATAAGAACAACATGCTAATTAACATAAATTTATAGAATATATTTTTATTCATAAAATCCCTTTTTAATATTTAATTTTATGCAACCTAGTTGCAATTATGGAATTATAAATAAAATGACTTAAATGCAACTTAGTTGCAATATTTACATTCTGATATATTTAATTAATGATAATAAAATAATATAGTAAGTATATTTGATATAGTTATAACTGTAGTTTATTATAAAGTCTATGAAAAGCTAAAAGTATCTAGGTAACTTGTATTTAGAACTAATTTAATAAAGAAGAGCTTATCTCATCTTGATTATTTGTTTTTTTAAAAATAGATTTTGCCATTTTTTTAATAAGTGGATCAAGAACATCTTGATTATCAGATAATATAATTATTTCTAAGTTAGTTTCTTTTATATCATTTATACAAATCATTTCTGAATCAAGAATAATATATTTGTAATCTTTTTTTAATTCTTCTTTAAATTGTAATAAATCAGTTATTTGTATTACTTCAAATTTCTTTTGAAGAGAAATTACAAGCTGCATTAGTTTAATAAAATCATTACTTAATATTAATACTTTTTCTTTTTGAGTAGAATCTTTTATATCCTCAATACTTTTTATTTCTACTTTATTCATATTCTTAGGTAATTTTAGTGTAAATGTAGAGCCTTTATTTACTTCACTTTGCACAATTATTTCAGCTTCTAATAATTTAGCAAGTTCCTTAGATATGGATAAGCCTAAGCCTGACCCACCATATTTTCTAGTAATACTTCCATCAACTTGCTTGAAACGATCAAAAATATCTGCAACTTTATTTTTAGCAATTCCTATTCCATTATCGTTTACACTAATATTTACATATTCGTTATTATCTACAACCTTAAGTTCTATCTTTCCTTTTTCACAAAACTTAAGAGAATTACTCAAAAAGTTTTTAATAATTTGTTTAACTCTATTATCATCACTGTATATATATCTGATTTTATTATCATATATACTTTTAAAGTCAATACCTTTTTCCTCTGCTAAAGGTTTTATTGTTGAGGATATCTCTTTTATAAGTTTATTAAAATCAAAAGTTTGATAGTTAATCTTTATCTCACCCATTTCAAGTTTTGAGATATCTAAAACATCATTAATTAAATAGAGTAAATTATGCCCACATAGATTTATAATATTTAGATTCTCTATTTGCTTATTTGTTAGATTTTCTTCTTTATTTTTTTTCATTATAGAGCTAATTACATTAATTGAATTTAGAGGAGTTTTTAATTCATGACTCATATTTGCTAAAAACATATCTTTTGTTTTTATTACTTCAATCAATTCTTTTGCTTGTGTCTTTAGCTTTAAAGTAAGTGTTTTTGAATGTTTATTTGAGTCGTTAATTCTATTTGACATAAAATTTATATCATTTGCTAAATCTTCAAATTCATCAGAAGTTTTCATTGATAATGATTTATTATAAATACCTAGTGAGATTAGTTTTGTATGATTTTTTATTTTTTCTATACGTTCAAGTAATAGTTTTTTCACAATAAAAATCATTAGTAAAAAAAGAACTAAAGATACTACAAGTATTAAAGATAGTGACTTTTTTATTATATTATTTAAAATTGCTTTATTATTTTTAGTAGATAATCCAATTTCTAATTTTGCAATAACATCACCATCAATAGTAATGTCATTAAAAAAAAGTTTTTTCTCATCATCTTTTAGATTTTTATTTTTTGCAGATGAAATTAAAATATCATCTTTAGTAATTTTAATATATACAATAGTTTCAAAACTTTTTATTGTATTATTTAAATACGAATCTAATAAGGGATAGTCTTCAATTAGAATAGTTTCAATTGTACCTGCTGAAATAGTATTACTAAGTAGTTTTCCTTGTGTATTTAAAAAATTAGATAATACTTTCTTTTCATCTTTTATTTGGAAATAAGCGAATATTGATAAAATTGATATTAAAGCAACTAAAATTAAAGTTGTTATTTTAAGTAAAAGTTTCATTAGAAACTTTTAGATAAATTTATGCCATCTCTAACAAAATTATATTCTTTATCACTAGTTTCAACAAAACCATCACCTTTAAATATTTTTAATACTTTTTTATCTTTTAAATTTAACATTGACTCTTTTAATGCATTATAAATTTCTATAGGCATATTCTGTCTTACTATCCAAGGTTTTGTAATGTTTTTAAACTTATGAATACTTTTAATCCCTCTACTTTTATATTTTTTAAAAGTTTTTTCTTTTACAACTCCTGCATCGAAGTTTCCATTTGCTACAGCTAGAGCGACTTTATCATGTCTGCCTAGATATTTAAAAGAACTAAGTTCCTTTGAAGTAATACCATTTTTAAGTAACTGCTCTTGTGCTAGATATCTTCCTATTGTTGATTTATCGTTTCCAAAAGCGAAACTTTTATTTTTTAAATCTTTTAAATTAGTGATGTCTGAATCACTTTTAGTGATAAAAACCCCATTAAATGTTTTTTTATTTTTAGATATTTCCATAACAAGCAGTTTTATATTTTCATTTTTGTTCTTAGATAAAATATAACTTGCTGGTCCAAATCTTGCAAAGTCATATTCTGAATTAATTAATCCATCGATAGCTTTTTCATAACTTGGATAAATCTTTAGTTTAATTTTTGTATTAATTCCTTTTTTTTCTAAGTCTTTTTCTAAATAATCAAGTACAGGTTTAAACTTTTTATACATAATAGATGGTTTATCTGAAGTGTAAACACCAAATTTCAATTCATTAGCAAATAAGAAATTTGTAAGTAACAAAAGTGTAATTATAAATATATTTTTCATGATACGCTCTTTTTATTTTTTATTTAATAAATATTATATGCTAAAAAAGTATGACAATAGTATTTATACAAAATGTATTATATAGACTAACTTATCTCATAGTTGAGTAAAGCTCTTCTGCTTTTTGAATATCTTCTCGTGATGGTTTTCTTCGACATGATATATAACAGTCATTTTTATTCGCATCTTTATAAGGATAAACAGTTGCAAAAACCCAATAAAATCCACCCTGTTTTGTAGCATTTTTCACATATCCTTGCCATACATTTCCAGATTTTACAGTCTTCCATAAATCTTCAAAAGCAGCTTTTGGCATATCTTTGTGTCTAACCATATTATGAGGTTGATTAATCAATTCTTCTAAACTATATCCCGCAACATTACAGAATTCTTCATTTGCAAATTTTATTATACCCTTAGAATCTGTTTCACTAACTAAAAATGCATTTTCTTTTAATACTGTTTCACTACTCATTTTAAATCCTGACTTTTACAATTAATTTCTCTAATTCTATTTAATAGTTCAAAAACTATTTCAATATTTTTTTTCAATATTTTCAGTTACTGCAAAAATATGTTCATTATCATAATCTTGCGCGTATAAATCTACAGTATCTTGTACCATAGAATGAACTCTTCTGTGTGCAATTAATAATTCTTGCCACTCATTACTTTTTGCAAATTCACTATCTTTATTAGCATCAATCCATTTCCCTAAATTACATTCATGATGATTTTTAACGGTAAAGGTATGTTTTGATTTACACTGTGCAAAGTTTGTATTTTTAAAGACAATATGGTCTGATTTTAATTTATTTACATCAAAAATCAAATCTGTATCACAGATTAATGCTTTTGCTTTTTTATCAAAAGATGTTTTATTCACAACACTTTGTAACTGAACAGCTAAAGATGTTGTAACTCCTGCCATATTATTAATATTTGAAGCTAATGATGCATTTTGTTGTGTTGCTTGATCTAGAGAATTTACCGTATCATTTATTTGAGCCATAGCAAGTTGTTGTTCTTTTGAAGCTGTTGCAACATCCTCAATTAGTTGAATAGTTACTTCAATATTTTCATTTAATTCATTATAACCACTAATCATTTTAGTAGTAATCTCTTTACCATCTTTTGCTTTTGAAGTTGCACTTTCTACTAAATCTTTTATCTCTTTTGCAGCTTCTGCAGATCTACTTGCAAGATTTCTAACCTCTTGAGCAACAACAGCAAAACCTTTTCCAGCCTCACCAGCAGTTGCTGCTTCAACGGCTGCATTTAATGATAGAATATTTGTTTGGAATGCAATTTGATCAATAACAGAAATTGATTCATGAATAGCATTTACTTCAACACTTAACTGCTCCATTGATTCTGATGTTTTATAAGCTAAAGTTTTTCCTGTTTCATTTGATTTAGTTACATTTTGTGCATATAAAGCCATCTTAGTTGCACTTTGACTACTTCTATCAATAGTTGCAGAGATTTCTTCAATTGCTGCTGCAGTCTCTTCTAAAGATGCTGCTTGTGCATTTGAAGAATCACTTAATCTTTTTGATGCATTTGATAATTCACTAGCACTATTTGTAAGCTTGTTATTTGATTCATCAATTAAACACATCAATTCATTACTTGTTGCTTGTGTAACTTTTGTTCCACTTAATAAAGATGCAATTAATCCTGTTAGCCCTTCAATATGTGGAATAGGATGATCATATTTTGCATTAGCAAGAGCTACTAATACATCTGATAGTTGTGTTAAGTTTGTTTGCATTCTTGTAATCATATTGTTTATTTCACCAACTAAAGAATCAACTTCAGCAGAGTGCGCTTTATTTTTAATTCTATCGTTTAATAATCCCGCATTAACTTTTCCAATAATTATTCTAGACTCTTCAATAACAATTCTATCTTCTTCTTGACCACTTGCAATTGAGTCTAAGTACTCATTAAAACTTTGAACAACATCACCAATTTCATCTTTTGATTTTATCTCTATTCTAGTTGAATCTAATGTAGTGTTATTTTTAATAATATCTATTGCATTTTTAAGATTTAAAATTGGTGCAATTATATTCCTTTTCATATTTATTAAAGAAACAATCATTGCTAATAGTAAAGATACAATTAAAATAAGTAGTGCTACCCAGATTATTATAGAAGCATTATTTATAGCAACTTCAACTTTCTTTATATCACGAGAAGTAACAGCTATTCCTAATTTTTTACCATTAAAGTCTTTTATATCAATATATGAATAAAAATATTTATCATCCATTAAGTATTTATTGTCCATTAATTCTTTAAAATTAATATTTTTTAAATCATTTAAAACTTTTTCATTCATAAACTTTTGTGAAATAATATAATCACCTAATTTATATTTATCATCAACTTTGGCAACAGCTAAGGAACTGTCCATAAGTAAGAAGAAAGCATCTCCTATTTTATCGAAAGATTTAGCAACTGAATTAACACCTTGCATAAATTCTAAGGAACCTAAATGATTACTATTTTCATCTACAATAGGAACAACAGATCTTATACTAAGTCCTGCTTTACCCACTTCAAATGTATTAACAGAGTTTACTGTTTTATTTACTTTTACAACACTTGATCTAAAAGAGCTTAAATCGTCACCAAATTTTTTATCTTTCCAAGACCGTAAAAATGATTTATTATCTTTTGTATGAATATGTACTTTTATATTTTTAAAAGGTGTATGAGTTTTCATATCTTTTGATAAAGAGGAGAGTGCTTTTATTGCTAAGGCTCTGTTATTTAAAGATAAAGAGTTTTTTATCATACCATCATTAGAGATTGATATAGCATTTGATATACCAACTTCTAATTTTGATTTAAGTTTTTGATCAGCTAAATAATTCAATTCGATATTTAAATCATTATAAACTTCATTTTTCAAATTATTCTTATAGTTATTTAAAATAAAATAACCAATAATTAACATACTTACTGTTACGATAATTGTAACAATTGCAAACTTTTTTGCAAGACTAAAACTCTTCATTATTGAGACCTTGTAACTATTTTTAACTTATTATATATTAATAAATATTATAATTTAATAATAGCAAAAAGATTAAATAATTTTTATGATTATCCCATTGGATACATTATTTTGTTTTGTATCTGTTCAATTTTTTTCATTAACTCTTTATCAATACTAAATTTAAAAGCTTCTAAAGATTCATCAAGTTGAGATAATTCTCTTGCACCTATAATAGTAGATGCTACAAAGTCAAAATGTTTAGAATATGCAACTGCTAATGTAACAGGTGATATTCCATACTCTTTAGCTAATTGTGTATATTCATTTGAAGCTTCAATTGTTTTAGCATTTACAAACCTAGCAGCTTGTGCTTGAACTCTAGGATTTGAATTATTTATATAAGCTGCAAATCTTGAATCTTCTGGATAGAAATTGTTGTTATATTTACCTGATAAAACACCTCCTGCTATTGGAGAATATGGAAGTAAAGAAATATTCTCTTTTCTACATACAGTTGCAAGTTCATCTAAAAATCTTGGGTTTAATAACGAGAAATTATTTTGAATTGATTGAAATCTTGAAAGATTTTTATTTTTAGATGTTTCATTTGCTTTTGTAAGTCCATAAGCAGTATCATTTGAAGTTCCAATATATCGTACTTTACCCTCTTTTACTAACTCATCAAATGCTCTTAATGATTCTTCAATTGGTACAATTGGGTCTGGCCAATGCATTTGATAAAGATCTAAATAATCTGTATCAAGTCTTTTTAAACTACCCTCAACTGCTTTTTTAATATGAAAAGAATCAATAGCTGTAAGACCATGTCTTTGAGGTGGAACAAACCAACCAGCAGCTGCTCCACTTACTTTTGAAGCTAATATAATAGAATCTCTTTCTTTTGTTTTTAACCACTCTCCTACAATCTCTTCCGTATCACCTGCTGTAGATTTTTTAGGTGGAACTGGATATAACTCTGCTGTATCATAAAAATTTATTCCATTGTCATATGCTTTATCTAAAATCTTGAAAGCTTCTTTTTTTGATGTACTAGAACCAAAAGTCATTGTTCCCATACAAATAGAAGAAACTCTAAGTCCACTATTTCCTATATATCTAAAATCCATAATATTTCCTTCATATTTTTAATAAAGAATTATTATAACTATAAAAAAAGTTTATATCAATAAATTTTTTATGAAATATTACGATTTTTCTTTATAATTACTGTCAGCATTCTGCCAGATTCATCTGTTAAAGTTTCATCATAACTTAAATATAGGAGAGATTATGTATACAAATATTGTTAAATCGACAATTAAAATAGCTGCTACTGCAGTATTAGGATTAGGCTTAGTAGGTGGAACAAATTTATTAGCAGACGATTATCCAACTAAAAAACCAGTTAACATGGTTGTAGGATTTGGTATTGGAGGAAGTGCAGATAGAATGACACGTTCTATGACAACATTTTTATCTGATGAATTAGATACAAGAGTAAAAGTTGTTAATAAAAAAGGTGCAGGTACACAAATCGCTGCTAATTATGTATTAAGAAAACCTGCTGATGGTTATACTGTATTTGCATCAACTTTTGCTCCATACTTAGCAAATACTATCCTTTCAGGTAATGCAAAATATCAAATGACTGATTTTGATTTTTTAAATATACAATGGTTTGATTTTGAACTATTTGCTTTAAATAAAAATTCAAAATATAACAATATGTTAGAAGTTATTGAAGCAATTAAAAATAAACCAAAGACTGTTAAAGCGGCCGTTGTTCAAGGTTCCGGTGGACATTTAATGTTAAAACTTTTATTAGAAAAATTTGACATTCCTCAAGAAAATCTTAATTTAGTGACATATAGTAGTGGTGGAAAAGCAAGAACTGCAGTTGCAGGTGGTCAAGTTGATTTAATTGCTATTTCAGCACAAGGAAGTGAAAGTATAAGAGAGTTCATTAAGCCAATTGCAATTGTAAAAGATGAAAAAATGAAACAATGGGATGCTCCAACTTTAAATGAAGCTATTTCTTCATCTGGAATTAAACTACCAGTATTTAGTGGATCTATGAGAGGTTTTGCAGTTCCAGTTACATTTAAAGAAAAATATCCAGAGAGATATACAAAATTAGTTGATGGAATTAAAAGAACATTAGCGAATAAAGGTGTACAAAAATTTCTTAAAAAGAATGATATAGGTTATACTTGGAGTGGTCCTGAGCAATCTAATAAACTTATTCAAGAATCATTTGAAATCTTTAAGTCATACTCTTACTTACTTAAAAAATAAGGATAAGCCATGGCTTTATCAACAGAAAAAATAGCTAATAGCATAGTCATACTATGCTTAGCTACTTTTGTATTATGGTATGCAATAGATACACATAATGCTTCAAGTAGTCTTGAAAATATAATTTTAATTCTTCCTATTGCAGCAATAGTACTTTGTTTATGTATTTATGAGTTTTTTACTCAAAAAGATATAAGCAAAGAAGAGACTAAGGATAGTATCTCTTCAGTGATACCTGTAATGATTCTATTTACATTATATGTATTAACATTAGAGTTATTAGGATTTGACGTAGGAACAGTTTTATTTTTAGGATTGTTTTTATTTTTTCATGGTGAAAAAAGATTACCATGGATATTAGGTTATAGTTTAGTTTATGGTTTTATAATTGCATATTTCTTTTCACAGATGCTTCCATATCCTATGCCTATGATGATATTACCAACAGATTATTAGGAGGGATTATGGATTTAATTGATATAGCTTCTGCTTCAGAAGCCTTTAGTTTACTATTTTCGCAACCTGAATATTGGTTAGTTGTAATACCTGGTATTATGATTGGACTATTTTTTGGTGCAACTCCAGGATTACAAACATCAATGGCTATGGCAATTTTCTTGCCAATAACTTTATATATGGACTTTTTGCAGGCAATGTTGTTTTTAACGGCAATATTTACAGGTGGTGGTTTTGGAGCAGGAATTCCTGCAATTTTAATGAATATACCAGGAACCTCTTCTGCTATTGCAACAGCTTTTGATGGTTATCCAATGGCAAGAAACGGAAAACACAATGAAGCTTTAGGTTTAGCTTTAGGTTCTTCTACTTTTGGAGTACTTCTTGGATATATTTTATTATTCTTTTTAATAAAACCCATGTCTGGATTTGTGTTAAAACTTGGACCTTCTGAAATGTTTATGGTAATTCTTTGGGGACTTACATTAATTGCAAGTTTAACTGGAAAGCATATGATTAAAGGTTTAATTGCTGGTCTTTTTGGACTTTTAATTGGAACAATAGGATTTAGTGAAGTTGGGGTTATGAGAGGAACAATGGATATTGAACTTTTAGCTGACGGTGTTCCTGTAATTCCAGCAATGATGGGAATGTTTGCTGCATCTGAGCTTTTTAAACTTGTGAATTCTGAATTTTTAGTTGAAGATGAAAGTCAAAGAAAAGTTAGAATTTCATATATTCTAAAAGGATTTAAACAAGCCTTCAAGTATCCAGTAATTTTGATTAGAGGAAGTTTTATTGGTGTTTTAATTGGTGCTGTTCCAGGAGTTGGTTCTTCTGTATCTAATTTACTTTCATATATTGAAACAAAAAGAAGAGATAAAGACCCAGATAGCTTTGGAAAAGGAAATCCAAAAGGTGTAGTTGCTTCAGAAGCTGCGAATAGTACATCTGAAGCTGGTTCAATGGCAACATTATTAGCACTTGGAATTCCAGGTGGTGGAGCAACAGCAGTTATGCTTGCAGCCTTTGCTATGCATAACATTACAGGTGGTCCTCAGTTTATTAGAGAAGAGATGGACATAGTTTATGCAATTATTTTTGCTAACTTTGGACAGGTATTTTTACTTATAATCTTAGGATTATTACTTATTCCTGTTTTAGCTTCTATTATAAAAGTAAAGATGAATTATCTTGTTCCTTCTGTTTTAGTACTTGCAACTGCAGGAGCATTTGGATTAACGGGTAATATGGCAGGTCCTATTAGTGTATTAGTGTTTGCTCTTATAGGATGGTTATTTAGAAGATATAACTTCTCAGTTCCAGCAACTGTTATTGGCATGTTACTTGGTAGTATGGGAGAAAGTAATTTAGTTCAGTCTTTACAAATTTCTGGCGGAGATATATCATATATAGTTGAAAGACCAATTACCTTAGTAATTTTAGCTTTATTAGTTATATCTTTATTTGGTTCTACTATCATCGAAAAGTTTACTAAAAATAAACTTTCTACTAAATAATTAAACTTACAAACTAAATAAAAAAAGAGGCTAAAAGTCTCTTTTTTTTTCACAAAACTTTCAAATAGGAATAATATATATGTTAAAAGAAAAATTAAAAGATTATTTAGGTTTTGCTGTAGCAGGTAATTTTGCAGGGCATTTGGGAGAAGCTGGCGAAGCAGATGAGTTTTCAGTAATAAAAACAAAAGATAAAAACGAACCAAAAGGATTATTCCCTTTTTATATAAAAGATCATGACTCTTTTTTGAAAACATATCCCATTTGTACTAACACTATTTATACTCATCAAAGAGAAAATGATTAAATCCAAGCAGAACCAGAGCTTGCATTGATTTGTGACTTTGTTTATGAAAATGAAAAATTAATAGATATAACTCCTAAATATTTTTCTGCTTTTAATGACTGCTCTTTAAGGGTACAAAATGGTGATAAATTAAGTACTAAGAAAAATTGGGGAATAAAAACAAAAGGTATATCAGAAGATATTATTGAAATTGATAACTTTACAGAAGATGGAATTTTAAGTAAATATCATATTTCCTCTTTTATAAAAAGAGATGGAAAGCTTCATAATTATGGAACTATTTCTGCTGTTAAGTCCTATTCATACTTTTTTACTCAATTAAAAAATTGGATTATAGATAAATTTAATACTCAAGAGGATTGTGGTCCACTTGAAGAGATTACACAATTTATGAAAAAAGCAAATGAAGCAAAAGGAATACTAATAGCATCAGGTGCAACTGCTTATAGTGAGTTTGGAAAGAAGAACTATTTAAAAAATGATGATGAACTTTTTATATATGTATACAATGCCCGTAAATACAGTCATCAAGATATTATTAATAATATAGATTCAACTATAAAACTGGATGAATGTTCAAAACTTCATCAAGTGATTAAATCTTAAGATTATATATTAATTTAGTGGAAAAATAATAGAGACAACTAATCCATTATTGTTTATAGCTTGTACTTTTGCATTGTGTAAAGATGCAATTTGTTTTACAATATTTAATCCTAAACCATTTCCACTTTTTTTAGAATCAACTCTATAAAATCTATCAAAAATAGTATTTAAATCTTTTTTTTCAATGCCTTTACCTTCATCTTTTATATTTAACCAAATAGTATTATTATGTTTTTTCAAAAAGAGTGTTATTGTACCTATTGGATTTCCTAAATCATCAAGTGCATAATGTAGAGCATTATTAACAATATTATTCAGCATACTTTTTAACATAATTTCATCAGCTTCTATGAATATATTTTCATCAATATTTTCAAAGGCAAATTCAAACCCTTTTGAATATACTTTTGATGAAATTTTTAAAGCATAATCCTTACAAAAATTATTAAGGTTTATTCTTTTTAAATATGTTTTATCTATTGTATTTGGATTAGTTTTTGCATAAAGTAGTAGTTGTTCAGTTATATGGGACATTGTATTAACTACTTTATTTAATTCAGCATAATCCCAATTATTGTTTTCTTTATACTCTTCTAATTGGACTTTTAATTCAGCTAAAGGTGTTCTTAATTGATGAGAAACATCTGAGTTAAATTGTTCAATATATTTAATCGTATCTCTACTTCTTGTTAATAAAATATTAATACTATTAACAACATCTTCAATCTCTTTTGGAGACTCAAAATATATTGGTTTTAAATCTTTAGTATCTCTATTTTGAATTATCTCTTTTAATTTATATAAGGGAAGTAAACCATTTTTAACAGCAAAAAAAGATATTAGTAAAGTAAAAATAATCACTGAAAAAACAACTATAAAAAGAATAGTTAAAATTTCATTTATAGTTTCTTCTCTTCCTTCTAGTGTTTCTGCTATTGTAATTGTTGCAAAATGTGTTTTTCCTGCACTTGCAAGTGAGGTATTAAAAGATACTGCTCTTAATCTTGCACCTGCATATGTTGTATTATAAAAAAGTTTATCTTTATTTTTTAATAAATCATCTCTTAGTAAGTTTTTATATCCAGTAAGGACTTTTTTATCTTTATTTACAATAGAATAAAATACTAAGCCATCATTATTGGAAGCTAATAGGTCAATAGCAAAATAAGGAAGGTCAACAATTAATCTTCCATTTTTAATATTTATACTATCTTCCATACTTTTTGCTGTAGCATTTAATGTATTATCAAAGTGTTTATTTACTTTATCTTGTACTACAAAATAAATAATCAACACTAGTAAAATTGCCCCAATAGTTAAAGGTAAGCTTAAAGATACTATAAGTCTTGATTTAATTGATTGTATATTATTCATTTACTACTCAAAATATAACCTAAACCTCTTGCTGTTTTAAGATTTATTGAATCTCCTAGTTTTTTTCGTATTCGTGATACATAAGTTTCTACTGATGATGGTTCAATAGAATCTGTAAAAGTACTAATATGTTCAACAATATTTTCTTTACTTAAAACAGTATCTACATTTAATAATAAATTTTCAAATATCGCTAATTCTCTTTTACTTAACTCAACATATTCATTACTTTTTATAAGTGTTCTATTTTGAGTATCGTAAACTAAGTCATTATAAGTTATCTTATTATGTACTTGATATTTTGTTCTTCTAAGAAGCGCTTGAACTCTAGCAATTACTTCATTTAGTTCAAATGGTTTACATAAATAATCATCAGCCCCACAGTCTAAACCAAATATTCTTTGATCAAGTTCATCTCTAGCAGAAATTATAAGTATTGGTATAACCCTATGAAGATTTCTTAGTTTCTTAATAATATCAATACCATCAATACCAGGCAAACCTAAGTCTAAAATAAGTAAATCATAAAATGATGTTTCTATAGCGTACAGACCTTCTTCTCCATTTAAAAAAAGGTCTACACAATATCCATTGTTTTCAAGTTTTTTTAGAACTGCATTTGCTAGTTTTTCATTATCTTCTACTAATAATATTTTCATAGTATCATTCTAACATAATTAATGAGACATAAAAACTGGTATGCTAGAGTTTTCTAATAAATATCTAGTAGCTCCACCAAACATAAGTTCTTTTAAACCTTTATGCCCATAAGCACCTGCAACTATCATATCAAAGTTTCCATCTAATGCAGAATTCAATAATGCTTGACCTGGAATTCTTGTTGTTTTAACAATCTCATAACTTGCTTCAATTTGGTGTAGTTTTAAATAAGAAAGTAAATTTTCAATTGTTTCATTGTTTTTTGTATATTCAATTGAAGAAACAATATGCACTTTTTGAGCCTGTTTTAGTATTTCTATAGATGATGTAATAGCACGTGATACTTCAGGAGAGTTATTCCATCCTATAATAATTGAATCAAAAGAAAATTTTCTTAAAATTCGAGGAAACATTAATACAGATTTTCCACTTTTAAGAACTGCTGTTTCAAATGTTGCTGTTGTAATACCAGAAGGAGGAGCAGCAGCTATAACTAAATCACAAAATTTTGATTCCTGTTCAACAAGAGTACTTCTAACACCCTCTTTTATTTTTAAATCAACAAGTGAATCATTTATATTAATTTCTTGAGAAACTTTTTTAAAAAGTTTCTCAAATTCTTTATTTTCATCTTTATATTTACTTTCAACTATTTCATCAATTTCTTTTATTATTTCATTTGGAATAGCATATGTTTTATAAAGACTAGAATCAGATTTATGTCCACATTTTAATACATCTAATTTAACATCAAATTTTTTAGCAATTAATAATGCCCCATATAATCTCTCTTCTAATTCATCTCCACCACCAATTGGGAAAAACAACTTCTTATAATTCATCTATATTCCTTTAAAAGATTTTTATAAATTATAAGATAGATATCTGGCAGAATACTGACAAGCAAGAAATAATATATCTTTAAAACTATTCCATAATACAAATTTCTTTTTTTGTCATATGAGCAAGAGTTTCTCTAGCAACTAAATAAACAATAACTGAAGTTATTAGCATGAAAATATATGATAATAAACTATAGAACCAATATGAAGTTAATTCAAACATTAAAATTGTTGCAAGTGTTATTGAAGCCATTGGAAAGGTAAAAGCCCACCATGATATAAAAAATTTTATATTTATGTAGTTTTTATACATTGTAAATACAAGTATTGTAAAAAATAAACCTAAACTATATAAAATATGTGCAAAAAAATCTAACTCTCCCGCTAACTTTATATATGAAAGAAAAGCAATGGCAGGTGGTGCAATTAAAATAAAAAGTGTTGGCATAAATTTTGGTGCAAATTGTTTATGAAAGATAATTCTATTTAAGATAATAGAAAAAAGTATAATCCAAAAGAAAATACCAATTGAGAAATAAAAATATAATACAGAGTCATCAATAAAACCTTTACCAGCAATTGGAACAATTAAATTACCAACAATTGGTATAAACCAAGCAGGATTAGAGTGTTGAATTTCAAAGCTATTATTTATCCAAAACTTCATTGTATAAAAAGTAAAAAATATATGTAAAGAAGCACCAAGAATAAAAAATATTTGGGATAAATCATCTAAAGTATGTCTATAAAAAATTGATAATAATAGTGTTGAAATAGAAATAGCTGCAAAAAAATTAACTCTTATTGGATGAGTCATCTCTTTTTTCACTTCTTCTTTATATTTTAGTAGTTTTAAAAGATAAGTAAAAAGAATTATAAAAAATAGAATTGTAGAAAATATTCCTAATAAAACTCCTACAATTGAAGGAAAATATAAAACTTCGCTCAACTTTTTAAATACTAAAGATAAGCCACTTAAGCCCATGATTATTGCAAACATCATTACAGGAAAAAACTGTAATCTATTTGATGGTATTGATTTAATACTTTCATTTATTTTCATTTATTACATCCTATTTATAATTAATTTATTATAATTAGAAAAAAGGTTGAAAATGGCAAAAAAGAAACCAGCGTTAGTAGATTTAAAAAAGATGAACTTATCTTTCGAAGAAAAAGGTCAAATAATAAAACTAATAAACTTTAAAACTCAAACACTTTCAATTGATACTGAAATCTATGAAAATGAAACTTTTATTGCTAAAAGAAGTATGGTATATGCACATTTACCTAAAAAATTAAAGGTAGTATTAAACAAATTTTTCTAACTATTTTCATAATTATAACTTATTATAATTAAATTAAGTTTTATTTGATATAAGCTTAAGTTATAATATTTAAAGATTAAAGTATATTTTTATCTTAGAAAAGTTGTTTCTAAACATAGTATGTAAGTAAGTTCCAAAAATTTTTTCTTTTTTAAATGCAGCATAAACTTCATATTCATTTTTATGTTTGTACAAAGTATACTCGCCTTTAATATCTCCAATAACTTTTGTATAATGAAAAGCATGACCTGTTATACCTAAATCATTGTCATAATACCCTAGCCTATTTGGTCTATTTGTTAGTTCAAAATCTAAAGGTAAAAGTCCTAACATCTCTTTATCATCAACTTTTCTACCAAGTAAAATAAGTCCTGCACATTCACCGTAAACAACTTTAGTTTTAGCATGATTTATAAGAGAGTTTTTGAAGTTTTTTGAATCTTTAAACTTTTCATATGCTTTTTGCGTTTCAATATAACCTCCACAAATAAATACAATATCACAATCATTTGGAATTGTCTCATCTTTAATACTATTTACAATTGTAACTTTAGAAAAACTCTCTTTTAAAAACTCTAAATTATCATGATAAAGGAAAGCAAAGTTATCATCATTTACAACAGCTAAATGTTTATTGTATTTTTCTATTTTCTCAAAAGGATAAATATCATTAGTTTCACAATTTGAAGAAGCTATCTTTTCTAGTTTTTTTAAATCAATATTTGTCAATACTTCTTCTGATATTTCTTCTAACTTTTCTTTATCATTGTCCTCTAAATCAAGTCCTAAATGAATAGAGTCTAAAGAATCAAGTTTACTTTTTATCCAACCTAAAATCACAATATCATCAAAATCTTTTTCTACTTGTTTTTTTATAAGTTCAAAATGCATTTGTGAAGATACATGATTAAAAACAACTGCCTTTACAGTATTTCCTTCTCGATACTCTTTTAAACCTTTTATAATCGCACTAAGAGTTATATAAGAACCACTTGCATCTAAAATTAGTACTGTTGGTATATTTAGAAGCTTTGAAACATCATAAGCAGATGAACCTTTATCCATGCCATCATAAAAGCCCATAACACCTTCAAGTATAGAAATATTTTTATTAGAATATTTATTGAATATCCATTTAACTTGATTTTTATTCATAATACAAGTGTCAAGATTTACACTGGGAGTGTCACAGACTTTTTTATGAAATAAAGGGTCAATAAAATCAGGTCCAATTTTAAAAGGACGAACAGATTCTCTATAGTGATAAAGTAAAGCCGTTGTCAAAATAGTTTTACCTTGATTTGATGCAGTTGCACTAATACATAAAGCTTTGATTTTAGTCCTTTTTATTTCTTTTAATTAATAGATATACAAAGAAAGGAGCACCTATAAATGCAGTAACTACTCCAATAGGTAAAGAAGATGCTGTATTTAAATTTCTTGCAATTAAATCTGACATAACTAAAAAAATTCCACCATAAAAGAATACGGGAAAAATTAACTGATCCGCACTTTTTTTATAAATAAGTTTTATAATATGAGGTACTACTAAACCAATAAAACCAATGGGTCCTACAAAACTAATACTTACTCCCACACAAATAGAAATAACTATAAGTAAAAGAAGGTTTAATTTGTGTACATTTAAACCTTTTAAAAAAGCTGTATCATTTGAAATAAGTAGAAGTTTTATTTTTGCTCTATTAGAATAAATTGTAAAGTACATAATTGCAGCCATTACAAATATCACAAAAGAACTTGTAAAACCAACTGTATCTAAGCTTCCAAGTGTAAATCGTACAATTGAATAATTTTGCTCTAAGTTACTCATATAAAATACTAACATCAAAGCAGATGAGTAAAAATAAGATAAAGCAATACCAATTAAAAGTATTGAGTTTGTGGAAACTGCTATTGTGTTTTTATTAACATTTTTTGAAATATAATATAAGATTGTAATAGTTACAAGTGAACCAATTGCAGAAGATATTGATAAAATCATAGCAGGAAAGAAAACTATTGATATTGCAGTAAACAGTGTCGTACCACTTGCAATTCCTAAAGTATAAGGAGTAATAAGTGCATTTTTAAAAATGATTTGAAATATCAAACCACTTAAAGCTAAAATACCACCAACAAAAAAAGCTAATAAAACTCTTGAAACTCTAAGCTCCCAAAATACTTTATAAGTAATAGTACTTGAATCAAATAGTTCATTTAGGTTTAAAGTGATTTCACCTAAAAAAGGTGATATGGTAAGAATAATTATTGAAAATATATACAACACTAATTTCATAAGTTTACAACCAAATGCTCATTGATTTTTGATATTGAATCATTATAAAACTTTTTAAGATTTTCATTACAAAAAAATTCCTCATGCTTTCCAAAAAACTCTATTTTCCCATCTTTTATATATAAAACTTTAAATTTTAAAGCATAGGCTAAGTCAAGATTATGGGTAATGATAATTTTTTGTTTTAGAAAATCTGAGTTAAAAATATCAAAAACCTCTTTTAATCTTGTGATATCTAAATTTGCAGTTAACTCATCAAATATAGTAATCTTTGCATTATGTAAAATACTTGAACCTAAAAGAAGAAGTTGTTTTTCCCCTGAACTAAAAGCTTTACAATATTTGTCTTCAAGCTTTTTAAGCTTTAAAATATTGATTAATTCATCTATTTTTTTATTATCAACTTGATCAATACATGCTAATTCAAAGAATTCTCGTAAAGTTATGTACTCATCAAATATTGATAGTTTTGGAGGAATATAGTTTATATATTCTGCTCTTTTTTTGTCACTTAAATCACATAGATTTTCATCAAAAAGCTTCACACTATCGTTTTCAATTAGATTAGATAAAACTTTTGCAAGAGTTGACTTCCCTGCTCCATTTTCACCTAAAATAATAAGATTTTCTTTCTCTTCTAAAGAAAAAGAAATATCTTCTAATATATTACTATTATATTTATTTATTTCTAACATTTTCTAATATCTTCTTAAAATCTTTTATAAAATATACTACTCTTTGACTTGGAATTCCAGAATATAATTTATCTACAATATAAATATTTTTTTTAATTGCAGCATTTACAGGTAACTCTAACCAATTAGACATAAGTTCTTTTTGTTCTTCTATTTTTCCATCCAAAAATGGAGATAAAAGTACTATTATATCAGGATTCATATTTATAATTTTTTCACTATTTACAACTGGTTGATTTTTACTAGTTGAAAAAAATGCATTTTTATTTCCTGAAGCTTTTAAGATATCTTCAAAATATAGATTATTCCCTGTAATATAAATTTGATTATTTAAGTTTTTTCTAGGACCGATTACTATTAAAACTTTTTTATTTGATATGATTCCTTTTAAAGAAGCCAATGAATTATTTATATTTAAAATAATTTCATTAGCTTTATTTTCTTTGTGAAAATATTTACCTAAAGTTTTAATAGTATTTTTAATTGAATCAATAGTATCTGTTTTAAATACTAAGGTTTTTATATCTAAACTTTTTAAATTTCGTAATAGTTTTTCATCATAATTTTGAGCAATTACAACAGTAGGTTTTGTTTCTATAATCTTTTCTAAAGATATAGTTGCATATCCCCCTACTTTCTTTACCTCTTTTGACTCTTCTGGAAAATCACAATATTTAGTATTAGCTACTACACTATTTCCCATTCCAAGAGCATAAACTATCTCATTTATTGAAGGAGTAAGAGTTACGATTCTGCTCTCCCCAAATAAATTAATACAAAAGATAAAAAGAATAAATATAAATTTTTTCATATTAGAATGTAGCCTTTAACCCAATATAAGCACTTCGTTCAGCTGTTGCATAACCATCAATTGTTTGGTAGTACTTATTAAATAAGTTGTCAATTTTTAAATATGTAGAAAAAGTTTTATTGATTTTATAATTAGCAACTGTATTCCAAAGAGTATAGTTTCCAGTGCTTGCACCACTTTTATTTCCATCATTATATCTAGTTCCTACATATGAACCATTTGCATTTAAATGTAATTTATCAAAGCCATAATAATCTACTGCAAAACTAAGTTGTCTTTTAGCCCGTCTTGCTAAATCTTCCCCATCACTGTCTTGTGCACTTAAGTGTGTATAATTTAAACTTAATAAAGTATCTTCACCTAAGTTTTGTTTGTAGGCTAGTTCATAACCTTTAAATCGTGATTTACCTTCAATATTTTCGTAATAATAATCATCATTAGAATAATTTGTTGGAGTTGGATCATTGTAACTAATTAAATTTTTTATTTTCTGGTCAAAATATGTTACTTTTAGATTTTTATATTCAAATCCAATATCAAAAGATTTACTCTCTTCTGGTTTTAATGTAGAAGTACGATTTAAATTACTTAATGTTGGAGCATTATATGCTGTTCCATAATTTGCAGATGTATTGAAATCTTTTGTAAAGTTATACTTTACCCCTAGTTTACCAGTTACTTTTTCATCAAATGCATTATTGTCATCATATCTTAATGCTTGAGTTAATAATAATTTACCAAAAGTATTTGTATTAGATAAAAAAATACCTGAAGTTTGATATTTAAATTCACTTGTAATATGTTCAAAATTCTGTTTATTTGCTCCAAGAACTAAATATCCATCATTAGTATAATTTATTGTTGATTGTATTCCAAATTCATTTATTAAACTTTTTGCAATGAAGCCTGATTGATCTCTATCAAATTTTGATTGTTGAATATTTAATTTTATATCATAATTATCTTCAGTATGTACATAATTTGATGATTTAAAAAAATGATTTAAATCTGTTTTATTCGTAGTGTTATCACCAGAAGAACTATCATAATCATATTTAGCATTTATTTTTTTATATGAAAAATTTAACTCATCATTATCACTAAGATTTAATCCTGCTTGAATTGAATAAGTATTATTTTGATATCCATCTCTTTCATAACCTAGTTCATTTCCTCTTCTACCATAATCTGAAGAGCCTTCTTTAGCTTCAAATGCACTAAAACCTCTAGTTTCTGTTCTATTTGCATTAACTTTTATATATCCTAAATCTGTTCTATTTGATAAAGTTGTTGCATATTTCTTAGTATTAAAACTACCCATTTCAACTAAAGCATTTCCATGAAAACCTTTTTTTGCAGTTGTTGTAATAATATTAATTACTCCACCACTTGCATCTGCACCCCATATACCACTTTGTGCACCTTTTACAACTTCTATTTGTTCAATATCATCAATTAATAGTTGAGCTAATGGAGCACCACTTAATCCAGCAGGTTCATTATACCGAACACCATCAACTAATATTAAAATTCTTTTTGAAGAAACTCCTCGAATAAATAGTGAATCATTTTGACCAACACCACCATTACTAATAATATTTATTCCTGATAATGTATTTAAAGCTTCACTAACTCCAGAGAAATTTCTTTCTTCAATTTCTTCTTTAGTTATAACATCTATATTTGATGTAACATCTTTGATTGATTGATTTGATTTTGTAGCACTTGTAACTGTAATTTCATCTAATTGAAAAGTTTCTGATGAGTAGACGTTTGTTGCTAAGATAAAGCTTGCAACTAAGCTTGTAGTTATTTTATTATTCATTATTTTATGTTCCTAATTTTTATTATATTTTATTTGTTGAATCTAGATTTATGGGTTTTAATTCTTTTGCTAGTAATATTTTTGTTATTCTGGGTTTACTACTATGTAAAATAGCATCTATCATGCAGTTTAAAGATTGCATTTTTTTATCAACAGTAGCTGCTAATATTCCAAAAATTGTAAAATATTTTTTTGATTTACTAATCATGTATTCCTCCTTTAAAAAGTTTTATTGTAATAATTATCGGGATTATATATAAAAGTAGATAAAACTATTGAATCAATAGTTTTAAATATGACAGCTTAAGATACTTTTTGTTGGATCTATTATGTATTCATAGCCTAAATAAGCAATATAAATACCAAAGCCAATAACTAAAAAAGATGCTAATTTTATAAATAAGTCTCTTAAATTAGTTTGTTTAAATAAGCCTATAAAAAAGCCAAGTGAAAAAAGTGCAGGCAATGTGCTTAATCCAAAGATAAACATTACAAAAGCACCCCAAAAAGCACTTCCTGTACTTGCAGCTGTTATTGCAAATACATAAACAAACCCACAAGGTAAAAGTCCGTTTAACATTCCTAATAAATAAAAACTCATTAGTGAATCTGAGCCAATTAATGATTTAAAAGTATTTTGATAAAGTGGAGATTTTGAACATGAATGCTCTAAAATTGTAAGAAATTTTATTTTTCCCATCAATGATAAACCAATAAGTATCATCATTGAACCAGTTACTAGAAGTAAAATACCGCTAGTTAAATTATCAAAAGTAACAACACCACCAACAAGACCAAATAAAGCACCTAAAATTGTATAAGTTGTAATTCTTCCAAATGAGTATAATAAATGAACAGTAGCTTGTAGTTTTTTTGACCAAGTACTTTTAATTTTTGTACTAGAATATGCGATTACAATACCACCACACATTCCAACACAGTGTCCAAAAGAGCCTAAAAAAGCAATGGAAATAATTGTTAAAATACTAACTGTTTCCATTATTTACCAACTAATTCTTTTCTAATATATGGATTTGTAAGGTTTTCACCTCTAATCATTTTTAAAACAACTTCTTCAAAACCTATGAATTTTTCTTGTTTTTCTTTATATGCACCAAAACCATATCCCATTGGTGTTCTTTCAGTTCTACTATACCAAGCTTCTCTTGCATTTATATATTCTTTTGTATCGTTTGAAAATACCCATAAAGTAGCTTTTTCTTTAAATTTTATATTATTGTACCAAAGAACTAAACATCCAACATCATCAAAAAACCATGTTTTTCCATCAGGAGATACTGCTTGTGCAGAATTATCATCTTGAGTAATTGTCATTCCACATTGAGTATCTTGAAAATGATCATGTTTAATATTTACAGGCTGATGAGTATGATTACCCTCATGAATTACGACCATTTGTTTTTTATTAGACATTGATAAAAATATTATTACGATTACTGCTATTATTATTACGATTGTTAAGAAAGGTAAGATTTTTTTCATTTGATAAACTCCAAGATTGTTATTATACAAAAAAAAAGCTTCACAAAGATTTGTGAAGCCGCATTCAAATTTATTATAATAGTATATAGGATACTAATCTTGTATATAATCAGTTTAGTAGGAGGATTAATCTAGTAATACCCTAAATTGTTTCGTATTATAACAATACTTTGTTAAATATTTGTTAAATCAAGATACTTTTTGTCCTATATTCTATTAGTTTTTCAATTTTAGTAAAAATTTTAATCTTACTTTTTATTTTTAATCATATAATACGCGAATATAAATAACTTAGGATAATAGATGCGTTTAATAATGTTTGATATGGATGGAACTTTGATAGATAGTGGCTTTGCTATTACAAATACAATAAATTATGTAAGAGAAAATCTTGGTTTTGAAAGATTAGAGAAAAATTATATTCTAGAGAAAGTAAATGAGCCTCATTTAAACTCTTCAGAGTTCTTTTATGGTACAAAAGAGTTTACAGAACAACAAACAAAACTTTTTGAAGAGTATTATAATGAACACTGTTTAACAGACTTAGTACTTTATGATGGAATTGCAAAACTAATCGATGATTTAAAAGATGATTTCATCTTAACTGTTGCTACAAATGCGAATTCACAGTATGCAAAAAAGATGTTAGACCATGTAGGAATTGGAGCTAATTTTTCTACTATTTTAGGTTATGATAGTGTTACAAACCCTAAACCACATCCAGAAATGGTAAATAAGATTTTAAATAAACATAGTATTACGAATATAAATGCCCAAATGATTGGAGATTCACATAAAGATATACTTGCAGCAAATAGTGCTGGAGTTGATTCTGTTTTAGTTAACTGGGGATTTTCAAATCATGAAGAAGGTGCTATTGAAACAATAGAAGAGTTAGAAAGTAAAATTTATCAAAAATTTAAGCAATAAGACTGAATAAGCAAACTAAATAAGTTTGTATTCAATTGGTAGTTCAATTGTAATTGCTTTCTTAACTTTTGGGAAAGAAGAAGCTGCATCTTTTACTGCATTTATAGTAGATTTTTTTAATCTACTATGACCACTTAAAATCACAATATTATTAACATTACCATTTTTATTTAGTGTAAATCTAATCTTTACAATTCCTTGAATTTTCAGTCTTTTTGCACTTTTTGGATAATAAACATTTTGATTAATATATTTTCTAATTAAGCTTAAGTGTTTTGATAAATACTCTTTTTTTATATCTATTTTTTCTACTTTTTTAACTTTTGCTATTTTTTCTGTATTTTGAGGCTTCTTTATTTGTTTTTTTATAGGCTCTTTTTTTACTTCTTTAACTTTTTTTACTTCTTTTACTTTAGGTGCTTTCTTTTTTATAGTCTCTTTTTTAACTACTTTTTTAGGCTTTTTTACTACCTTCTTTTTTACTACTTTTTTAGGCTCAATTTTCTTAATCTCTTTAGGTTTTTCTATTAGTTTTTCTACCTTTTCAACTTTTTTCTCAAGCTTTGGAATAGGCACTAATTCAATATGTTTTAATGAAATTGTTTGTTGTAAAGGTTTTTCTTTTTTTACAATTATTTTATCTGTGAATATAATAATAAAAGTAAAAACTACACCTATATATAAAATAAGTGTAATTAAAAAAGAGTTTAAATATCGTTTCATTTTTTAGTTACAATAGAAATATTTGAATAATTATGTTTTTTTAACATATCTAATACATTAACAAAAGTTTCAAATTTCGAGTTTTTATCACTATTTATATGAATAGGAGTATCTTTTGGCAAACTTAAAATATGTTCTTGAATATTTTTAAGACCATTTATCTCTTTTCCACAATGTAAGGTATTATCTTCTTTTATTGTAATAATTACTTCTTTTTTTACTTTCATATCATTTGCATTATCTGCATTTGGAAGAGATACTGGAATTATACCTTTTGATATAAAAGTTGAAGTTAGTAAAACAATCGTAAGTAAAACTAATAATACATCAATAAAAGGTATTACATTTATGGAATCAAACTTCTTCAGTTTCATAATCACTCTCTAAAACTTCAGCATATCTTCCTAATACATTATAAAAAATCTGAGATATAATTGCAACAACTAATCCCGCAGCTGTTGCCTTAAGTGCAAGAGCAAGTGAACTCATAATTTTAGCAGCTTCAATATCACCATTTCCCATAGTAAAAAATGTTAACATAATAGCTAATACAGTTCCTAATAAACCAATATAAGGTGAATTAGAAGCAATAGTTCCAATAATAGTTAAGTGCTTTGTAAGAGCTATATCTAAAGATTTTTTATTTTTAAAAGTTTTTACATCAACTTTTCTATAAAAGAATAATCTTTCTATAAAAAACCAAACTGAAAGAAAACTCATAAAAATTAATAAGGCAATTACACCATAATCAACTAAATCTTTTAAAACTTCTATATCCACTTTTTAATCCTATTTTTTTAATTCTTTTTCTCTATAGTTGCAAAGTTTTTAAAAGTTTTTGTAACTACTACTTTCTCACCTTCACTAAAAATTGATTCATCAATCTCTCCATCAATTTCCCAATAAGTTCCTTTATAAAAAACTTTTTCATTTTTTATTTGCCCTATTCCTTTTTCATTTAAAAAGTCATCTGTGATTTTCTCACTTGAACTAAGAAACTTTTTAAAAGTCTTTTTTCTTAGTATTACTAGTAATAAAATTGAGATAAAAGATACAATAGCTAACTGCCATAATCCATCATCAAAAGGATAAAAGTAAGAAATTAAAGCAGTTAATACAAAACCTATTCCAAACCAGATTAAAATAAATGAAGTTATTATTGCTTCAAAAGCAATCAATACAACACCAATTCCTAATAAAATATATGGATCAATTACACTAAACATTATTTTTACTTTCGTTAGATACACCTTTAAAGAAAGCATCTCCTAAAACACTTGTACTTCCAACCATTTGAGCTACTTCATAAGGTAAAATCATTTTATCTGTTGATGAACTCTCTGCAAGTGCTTTAAATGCTGCAACTCTATCTTTTGCAAGTAAGAACTCAGCTGCATTTTCATTTTGATTCATTGATTCATTAATTAATCTCATTGCTTCTTTTTGACCAGCTGCAATTTGCTCTTGTTCATATCTTTTTGCATCTGCCATTCTCTCAATTGCTTCTGCTTTTAAAATCTCTTCTTGCTTAAATCCCTCAGCTCTTCTAATAACAGCTTCTTTATCTGCACGAGCTTTTGTTTCAATAGCTCTTTTTTCTCTCTCTGCTTCCATCTGCATATTCATAGCTCTCTCAATTTCAGCAGGAACAGAAATATCAGATATTTCAACACGAGTTACTTTGATACCCCAGTTAGCTGCTGCACTTCCTAGTTCATTTTGAAGCTTTGCATTTAGTGTTTCACGATTTGATAAAGTATCATCTAAATCCATTCCACCAATTTCAGACCTAAGTGTAGTCATTGCTAAGTTTGCAATTGCATTTTTGAAATTTACTACATTATATGTAGCTTCTTTTGCATCATCAACTTTACAAAATACAATTCCATCAATTGAAATATTTACATTATCTTTAGTAATTACAGATTGTTTCTCAATATCAACTAATTGTTCTCGTGAAGTTAAAACAGCTCTAATAGAATCAACAACAGGAATAATTAAGTGAAAACCACCGTGAAGTACTCTATTAAATTTACCTAGTCTTTCTACTAAATATAAATCTGACTGAGGAACAATTCTCACACCTTTTATAATAATAACTAGTGCAAAAATTATAATTGCTAGTGCAAAAACTAAGTTTTCTTCTATTTCCATAATAAATCCTTTTTTATTTATAAGTTGTTAATTTAAAATATTCTCTAAATTTAGCTTGAAAATATTTCCATTGTCTATTGTATCAATTTTAATAGTAATTTTATTTTTATCACAAAACTCTTTTACAATATTTAAACCTAAGCCAAAACCATCATTTGTAGAATCTGATTGGTAATACCTATCAAATATTATTAGTAAGTTTTTTGTATCAATTTTCTCACCCTTATTAAATATACATAAAGTATTATTTTCAAAAGTGATACTTACTTTTGGTTCTTCTTTACTATTATATTTAATTGCATTTGAAATAAGATTATCTATAACTTTTTCAAAACCATTTATATCAGTTAAAACAGATATATGAGGAAGTGTTGATGTTATTTGTATATCTTTTTTAATATCATCAAACTTTACAATAGAATTAGCAAGAATTTCATCTAAATAACACTCTTGTTTTTCTATTTTGTCTATCTCTTTTTTGATGTTATATTCCATATCTTCATATAGTTTCAAAAGATTATTACTAGCTTGTTTTATTCTTTGTAGACGTTTTAAACTCTTTTCATCACTAATATTTTTTTCTAAAAGTTGTGTATTCATTTTTATAGTTGATACAGGAATATTTAGTTCATGAATAGTCTCTTTTATATTTTTTTGTAAGTTATCATCACTTTCAAATAAAGGTTTTAAAATACTTGTAGTAAAGCTTAGAAAAATAATAATAGCAAGAAAAAGTAGAGGAATAATTACATAAATAAAATTCTCTTGATTAATTCCAAATAAGGAGATAAGTACATAGTTAATGTATAAAATTATAATTAAAGTAAAGGTAAATATTATTGAAATAGAGATTAAAAAATCTCTTTTTTTAGAATTCAACTTTGTATCCAATACCTTTAACATTTAAGATACTTTCTTTTCCTAAAAGTTTTTTAATATGATTTATATATACTCGAATAGAACCTTCACTATACTCTTCATCCATATTCCACAGCTTTGATATAATCATTTCTTTAGTTACAATTGAACCTCTATTTTCAATAAATAGTTCTAGTAAATCAGTAATTTTTACAGAAAGGTTTAAATCAATTCCCTTTTCTAAAACTCTTTTTGTTTCAGGGTTAAAACTCAAAGTAGGACTTAAACTTACTATTTCAAACTGCTTTTTATTTCTTTTTAATAAGGCTTTTATTCGTAATATTAATTCATCTAAATCTACTGGTTTTTTTAAATAATCATCACAACCATTTAAAAAACCTTCTTGTAAAGTATCTTTATCTTTATATGATGTTAAAAAAATTGAGGGTGTTTCATCTCCTGCACTTCTTAACTGTTTTAGTAAATCTAAACCATTTATTTTAGGTACATTTATATCAAAAATATATAAATCATATTTTTTCTCGTAGTTTAAATCAAGACATTCCTCACCATTAAAAGCTAAATCAACGGCAAAACCTTCTTCACTTAAAAAATCTTCTAAAGTACTAGCAAAAAGTTCATCATCCTCTAAAACTAATATATTAAACATACAAATTCTTTACTTAAAATCTTTATAGTTTTGTCTTAATGCTTCATAAGCAATAATTGAAACAGAGTTAGCAATATTTAAACTTCTAGCATCATTTGTCATAGGAATTGTAATACAAGACTCTTTTCTTTTATCTAATATTTCTTGTGGAAGTCCAGCATCTTCACGTCCAAAGTAAAAATAATCTCCTACTTCATAAGAAGCATCAAAATAATTTTGCTTTGTTTTTGTAGTTGCAAAAAAATGTCTTGGTGAAAAAGGATTTTTTTCCCAAAACTCTTCAATATTTTCATATTCTCTTACATCTAATTCAAACCAATAATCAAGTCCAGCTCGTCGTACTTCTTTTTCAGTAATATCACCAAAACCATAAGGCTTTATTAGGTGTAAAGTACAATCCATCGCAAAAGCTAATCTTCCAATAGTTCCAACATTTCCAGGCATTCTTGGTTCTAATAAAACAAGATTAAACATTATAAAATTACCGTCTTATTACCATGTACAAAAACTTTATCATCAAGTAACATTTGAAAAGCATCAGAAAGTACAATTTTTTCTACATTTCGTCCAGCTTTTCTCATATCTTGCCAAGAGTAAGAGTGGTCAATTCTTACAACATCTTGTGCAATAATTGGACCTTCATCTAAATCATTAGTAACATAATGGGCAGTTGCACCAATAATTTTAACACCTCTTTGGTGTGCTTGTTTATATGGATTTGCTCCAATAAAGGCAGGTAAAAATGAGTGATGAATATTTAAAACTTTTCTAGGGAAAGTCTCTACAAAATTAGGAGTTAAAATTCTCATATATTTTGCTAATACTATTAATTCTGGTTCATAGTTATTTACTTCTTTAATCACTAACTCTTCATGCTCTTCTCTGCTCATTCCTTCTGCACTTATACATGTAAATGGAATACCAAAGTTTTCAACTAAAGATCTTAAATCTTCATGGTTTGCAATTACTGCTTTAATATTTGCATTTAATTCACCATCAATATATCTTATTAGTAAATCACCTAAAACATGTGATTCTTTTGTTGCTAAAATAACTACGTCTTTTTTAGCTTTTTTATTTAGTTTTATTTCTGCATTTTGTGGTAAAACTTCTTTTAGTTCTTTAAGTAAAATATTCTGAGAGATTTTTCCTGAAATTATAGTTCTCATAAAAAATTTATTAGTTTCTGAATCAACATATTCAGCATTTTGTTCTATATTTAAGTTATTTGCAAAAAGTACTTTTGAGATATTATATACTAAACCTTTTG
>MDTG01074214.1_pt1 | contig 63135 bp, 59 predicted proteins | sample 811421 | NCBI WGS metagenome assembly MDTG01 (sample SAMN05326645, study PRJNA326480) | marine metagenome | isolation source: seawater | place: Pacific Ocean: South East | collected 2011
CACGTTGATAGGCTGGGTGTGGAAGTGCGGTAACGCATGTAGCTGACCAGTACTAATAGCTCAATTGGCTTGATTTATGCACTGAAAAAAATTTTGTTTTATTTTATTAAAGTGAATTTTTTAAAATAATTTTTACCGAAAAATGAAAGTTATAAATAATAGAAAAATTTGGTCTTTCAAAGATATAGAGACCGAATTTGATGAGCATATACTGAATTCAATACCTGGATATAGTAACATCTGGTGGACTTGCTCACATATGATTAAGAGTTTTGTATCAAAAGATACAATCATTTATGATCTTGGTTGCTCAACAGGCAAACAAACAAATTTTATCTATAATAGTTTAAAAGATTTATATTCTTTAAAAATATTTGGATTAGATTCTGAAGATAGCATGATACAATATGCTAAAAAAAAATACTCAAACGAAAATACTTTATTTAAAACTTCAAACCTAGAAAAATATAGATTTACAAAAGCAAACGTATTTATATGCATGTTTCTTTTTAATTTTTTAGAATTTGATCAAAGATATAAAATTCTCAAAAAAATTAATAAATCTCTAAAAAAAGATGGTGTAGTATTTTTCGCAGACAAAGTAATTGATAATGATCCTGCCGCGGAAAGTTTGCTTAATCAAATTCATTTACTTTGGAAAGAGAATTATTTCACAAAAAAAATTATCCTTACAAAACAAGAACAAATAAGAGGCATATTGAAGCCTACTACTGAAAAGAAACTTAATTTACTTTTTAAAGAATGTGGTTTTAAAAAAAATTTAATATCTAAACATTTAAATTTTAATTTTTATTTACTTCAAAAAAATTAGTTTTTTTTAAGAATAATCAACTTACTAACTCCGAATAAATTTATAATAGGTATTTTAGATAAATGTTCATCTAAAAAAGAAAAAATTTTATCTAAAAAAAAACCACATTCCAATCTTAAAAAGTTATGAAAATATCCATGATTTTCAATTTTTATAACTTTGAAATCTTTGAAATTTTTTATAATATTATTGTCCGTATATCCTTTTTTTGCAACTTGATCGCCAAAATTATATCCAAATATCCCAAGTAATTTTTGAATAAATCTAATAAACAAGAATTGAGGAGAATAAAAATTCATAGTTACAATGATTATTTTTGTTTTTTTGTTTGAACAATTTTTTATTAATTTTATAAATTTCTTTTCTTCAGATCTGTGCAAAACATTAATACTAATAATATTATCAAACTTTTCTTTTAGTCTAATCGTTTCTAAATCAGCACGAAAAAAATGAACTTTTTTTTTTATATTTTTTTTTGCCATTTCAATCATTTTATCTGAAACGTCAAAAGCTTTTATTGGTCTGTTTGTAATTTCTTTGATTTTAAAAAAATCTCCATTTCCAGTTCCAATATCTAACAACGAACCTTTAATTAATTTTTTTTGTACTTGTCTATAATTATGGGATTTAAGTTTTCCTATAAAAGTTTTATTTTGAACCCATTTATAATTTTTAGAAATTTTATTATAAGATATTCTTTGTTTTTCACTTTGTTTTTTTATTTTATATAATTTTGCCATTTTTCGATCTAAATTTTTTCCATTCATTAATGTTTGGATAATTATATAATTTTTTTTTTTTAATTTTTCTTATTGATTTAAAATTTGTATTTATGCATTTAAAAATCATATCTGGAATAAGTTTGTAGCATTTTAATTGATTTTCAAAAAGTGTATGTTTTTTATTTAAAATTATTTTTTTTTGAATTATAATTTCTCCACTATCTAAATCGTTGTTTATCTTATGTATTGTAACTCCTGTATATTTTTCATTATCTGACATTTGCTGAAACATTGTCCATACACCAGCGTATTTAGGTAATAATGATAAGTGAATATTAAATATTTTATTTTTGGAGGCTTTTATAATTTTTTCATTAAATATCTGATCTCCAGTATTTATTATAAATGCGTAATTTTTTTTTTTAATTAATTTTAAAATTTTTCCATCTGAAATATTTAAATTAAAATTATGTATTAATTTATTTTTTTTAACAATATCTAAAATCGAGAAATTTTTTATTTTTTCTCTTAGAAAAAAATTTATTAAATTAGGATAAATTTTTAATAATATTAGTTTGAAAATTTCTGAAGGGTATAATTGAAAAAAATTGTTTAATAAGTATTTTTGAATTGTAATTTTTCCTGCTGTATTTAATACTAATACTCTTTCCACATAATAATTGGTTTTGGATATGACTCTACAAACATTATTTAAGAAGGAGGGTTGAAAGTAACTATTATTGGATATAATTAATAAAATAGGTTTTTTCATAAGATTTAATGACTATCAAACTTAAATATAATATTTCAAACAAAGATTCAAAGTTTATACCATCATCTTTTTTTACAAATAAAAATTGGCTAACAGTAATTCAAAAATCTTTTAATTTTAGTAAAAAATATATTTATTTTGATTACAATGGTCAAAAAGTAGTAATTCCATCCATCGAAACAAAGTACTTGAATAATAAAAATTTAATATGCTTACCATTTAGTTTTAACTTAAATTTAAGTGAGCAAGATGAAGAAATTATAATTCAAAATTTGCTCCAAGGGAAAAATCATTTATTACAAAATAAAGAAATATTAGTTAAATCTACTTTTAATAGATTTTATTCAAAAAATTTTGATGACTACTTTAAATCAAAATTTAATTATTACATTGTAGAATTAAAAAAAGATTTCCAAAAAAAATATTCTAATAATATAAAGAGATCGCTAAAGAAAAATCATAATTTAATTTATAAATTTGTAAAAAACTTTCAATCTCAAGAGTTTGAAAATTTTTTTGAGAGTTATTTAAAATCTTCGAAAGAACTTAAGACTTTTTTTTACCCAAAAGTTTTCTTTAAAAATTTATTTACTGAATGTAAAAATAATTTTTATATAATAAATGCTTATAAAGATGACGAGTTTATCGGTGGGCATTTGGTGTTACTTGACAACAAAAAAAAAGAAGCAATATATTTTTGTTCATCTAAGACAAAATTAGGAAGTAGCTTAAGTGTTGATAAATTTTTAATTAATTATTCGATGAAATTATGCTTTGAAAATAACCTCAAAATATTTAATTTAGGAAAGGTCAGTAAAAATGATTTTGGTCTAAACAATTTCAAAATATTGTTTGGATCAAAGAAGTTAAATTTAAATTATTTTTCATTAATGAAAAAAAACTATGCAATTTTAGATAAAAGAAGTTTAATAAAGGAAATTGTAAGAACTATTATTAGATTAATTCCTTTAAAAATTTATATTATTTTTAATAATAATTTGTTTAAATTTCTTTCAAAATATTAATTAAATATTTTGTTTTTAAAAATTAAAGTATATTAGAATATTAAATATGAAAAGATTAAAAAAAATACAAAATAATATTGTATTAGAAAATCTTTCTGATCACAGGAAATTTTTTTTAAAGAATGGGTATCTTCATTTGAAAAATTTTTTACCAAAAAAGGAATTAATTAACATAAAAAAAAAATGCATAAATTTTAAAAAAAAAACAAAAATTAAAAAAGATTTAATTTTTGATTTACATAGAAATATTATTTCAGTTTATAATACTATCAATAATAATTCTATTAAACTTGTTGCAAAAGAACTTTTTAAAACTAAAAAGCTTAGCGGTATTCAGACAGCTTTTTTTTCAACACCAAAAAAAGGCTATGGCTTTCCTCCTCATCAAGATGATTTTTTTTTAAAATCGGGTTTTAATAATACAATGAATATATGGATCCCTTTAATTAAGATAGGTGCAAGAAATGGAACATTATACTTTTATATGAATAGCCACAAAAATGGAGTAAATAAAAAATTAAACTTTTTAGCATTAAATTCATCAAATGCTAAAAGTTTTAAAGAATTAAAGAAATATAAAACTAAAAAAATGATTTGTAATATTGGTGACGTTGTTTTTATAAATAATCATATTTTTCATAAAGGTGGACATAATTCTTCTAGCTCCAAGAGATACATATTGAGTTTTACATACTTAAAAGATAAAAAAAAATTTTATGCTGGCAAAACAGCTAATAGAAAAAAAATAAAATTAGATTGATCTTCAAAATTAATTATATTAAATAATCTTATACCGAAATGCATGGTGGGGAATCTTTGTGAAATTCATTGGCTGTTCCTGCAACTAGATACATTTTATCTTCTATGTTGAAATTTTTTATTAATTGCTAAAAAATTAGTAGTTAAAAAGTTTTCATATTTTTCTGAGTATTCATCAATTTTATACAAAGAAAAAGGTGTAATTACGAATAAATCAAAGCTATTTTTGTTAAAAAAATTCCAAAAATCTTTAAAATATGTTTTGGTATCTATATTACAACCTCCAAACTCAAATTGTATAACACTTATTTTTTTTATAAATTTTCCTGCTCCCACAAGACAGTTTAGCTCATATCCTTCAACATCTAGTTTCATGAGATCAATTTTTTTTAATTTATTTTTTTTAATATAATTTTTTAATGTTGTAAATTTAACTATTTCATATCCTTTAAATTTTATTTTAGAACCAAGGAAAGACCTTTTTGAGAGACTGGCTAATGGTGAGCCTGGCTTGTCGTGATAAAGTTTATAGTTACCACTTTTTGAATTGAATCCAAAATTTTGAACTTTGACGTTTTCAAGTTTTTCAAATTTTCTAAATAATAACTTGGAGTTTTTTTTTGAGGGCTCAAAAATTGTAATTTTAGAATTATAGTTTAAATCAAGAATTTTTTCTGTATATTCTCCAATATTTCCTCCAATATCAAAAACTATTAACTTTTTTGAATTATCAAAAAAACTTAAAGCTTTTTTTGCTTCGATATTTAAGCTAATTTTATAAGCACCAAAACCTTTTCCTTGCAAAATTGATAATAAATATTCAATTTTATTAAATATGTTAAATAGAAAATTCATTGAGTTCTTGTATAATCCTCTTTAATAAATTTATAGTTAATCTTATGACTTTTATTTAATGGAAAATCATTATAAATTTTAAATTCTTTCGGCACCATGTAATAAGGTAGACTTTTAATCAAATAATCTTTCAGTTGATTAATATTTCTTTTTTTTATAATTACAGCAGCAACTATTTTTTCATTAGATATAAAAACATGACAATCTTTAATCAAATCGAATTTTCTTATTTGAGTTTCTATAGATTTAATATCTATTCTAAATCCTCTTAATTTTATCACCGAGTCTGATCTGCCAGTTACATAAAAAAGCTTATTTACTATTTTTACTTTATCTTTTGTGTTGTACCAAAATTTATTTCCATAATTTTTTTTACTATTTATATATTTTGCGGTCATATCTCCCTTAACTAATAATATTTTTTTTTATTAATCTTAAATTTTGTATTAAAAAAATTTCTACCAATTGGTACCAAGCCCATATTCTCAATTTCTTTTATATCTTTATTATTGAATTGGTATGCAAAAACCCATGGTGAGACTTCTGTGCTACCGTAGCAATTAAAAATATATTTAGGCTTTAAGTATTTTTTTATAAATTTTAAATCACTTGAATGGAAAAGTTCTCCACAAAGTATAAGTATTTTAAGATTTATTTTTGGAAATTTATTATAAAAAATTTTAAGTCTTTTAATTGTAGAAGGTGTTGTAATTATGCAATTAACTTTATTTACTTTTATATGATCAAGTAAATATAAATTTTCCTCGTATTTATTTGTAGCGGTAATTTTATTACAATTAAATATACATGGTATTAAAATTACAATACTAATTATAAATGATGTATTGTGATAATCGCCAAAAACTAAATTATTTGAAGAAGTTTTTTTGTAAATATGTTTTATTTGACCACTAAAACAAGATATAAAATTTCTATTTGTTATCTCAACACCCTTTGGCATGCCAGTGGAACCAGATGTAAAAAATATCATTGCTAAGTCATTATCTTTATAATTTTTATTGAATTTAAAATTATAAATTTTTTTATAATTAATTTTAATATTTTCTATGTTCACATATTTTATTTTTAATTTTAATAATAAGCTTTTAAATTTTTTTTCATTTTCTTTATCAATTAAAATAATATCACATTTTGTAGTTTTCAAAATATAAGTAATTATTTCTTTAGATAAATTTTCGTCTAAAGGTATCCATACATTTTTTGAAATAAGAATTGAAATTATACTTGAGTAAAGAAAAAAAGATTTTTTAGATAAAGTACAAATTCTAAGTTGTTTACCATTAGTAAATAATAATAACTTATTGAAGCTTATAAAAAATTTTTTTATATCTTTATAATGAAATTTTTTATTGCCCTGAGACATGAATTCTTTATTTTTGTTTAAGTTTGAAAAAATTTTTTTATAGAATTTAAAAGTGGTAAGCATTTGTTCAATCTTCTTTTTTTATAAACATTTATAAATATTATTTAAAGTGATTTTATTATTTTTACTTAAAAGTTTTCTATAATTAATTTTATTTTTTAATTTTTTTTCAAAAAATAAATGAATTTCTGCTAGGTCAAGAGAGTCTATTGTATTTTCTTCTAACAAATTTTGATTCGGTAAAATTTTTTCAAATTTTTTCTTACCTATTTTTTTTTTAAGAAATTTAATTAATATTGTTTTTTTATATTCTTTATTCATTGTACAAATAGTTATTAAATTCTTTTTGCATATATAAATAAGTTGCAATAAAATATGATTTTATAAAAATTTTTTTCATAGCAATGAAATCAAATATATTTTCTAAATTAGAAAAACATTTAGTAAAAGATAATATAATAATTTACTCTAATTTGTATCAAAAAAAATATGATGTAAAATTTATTGGTGAACAGCTATTTAAATTTATTTCAAGCAAAAAAGATTTTACATTTATAATTCCTGCTTTTACAAATATTTATGCTTTTAAAAATGGTAAGGAAAATTTCTATTATAGAAAAAGAAAAAGTAATTTGGGCTATTTTCCCAACTATTTAATAAAAAAAAAAAATGTTCATAGAAGTTTACATCCAACTAACTCTTATATTTTTATTGGAAAAAATGCTAAAAAATATTCTAAAATTGAAGATTATAAGTCAAGTCCACATAAAATTTTTGAGACTATAGGATTGAATAACATAATTACCTTAGGAATAAATTACAAAGGAAGTGTTAGTTTTCATGTAGCAGAGTACCAAAGTAAAATTTCAAAAAAAAATATAGGGAAATTTTTTCTTGGATCATATTATAAAAAAAAAAATGACTTTTTTTGGTTTAAATCAAAACATGTTCATGGCTGTTCAATTAAACACATAAAAAAATTTGGTAAATTTTACATTACAAAAGGTATCGTCAAAATTATTAAAATAAATAAAATACATATATTTTTCACTGACTTTAAAAAAATATTAGAATTTGAAAAAAAACTGTTTAAAAAAAATAATAAATATTTTTTATGTGAAGATAAACATTGTATTTACTGCAATGGACTAAGTTATTTAGATTTAAAAAAAATAATTCTTTTTTATATTTTAAATTTTAAAAAACTGATAAAATTTTTTTATTCAAATAAGAAAAAATCATTAAACCTAGATTTAAAAATATAATTATAAAATATAAAAATTATTTTATTAAACTATCAAATTTTTCTATAATAAATTTATTAATTGTTGGATTATTTGGTAAACAAACCAAGTTTTTTTCAATTAATTTACTGTTTTTCATATTGAGTTTTTTATATTTTTTTAAATAACTTAAATTTGAACAGTTTACATAATAATTTTTACGAATATCTAATTTGTTTTTTTTAACATTTCTTAAAAATTCTTTTTTGTATAATTCTTTTTTAAATAGAATTGGAAACTCAAGTGTAATGAGATTTAGATTATTTTCAGGTATTAATTTTAAAATTGTTTTTTTTTTTATTAATAATTTATTATAATATTTATTATTTTTTATTCTTAAGATATTGTCCTTTTTCAAATATTTAAAACTTGTTGATAATAAGTTCAAATTTATTCCTGTTAAATTGTTTAAATAATAACCAGGTATTCTATGATGAATATTTTGTTTATAAAATGGGCTAAGAATAAATCTTATTGGTTTATATTCAGATTTAGTTAAATAATAAATTATAAAATAAAGATATTTATATAATAAAATCTTCAGAACAAATAAAGTCAAATAGTTTTTAAAGTTATCTAAAAATATTTTTTCTGTAAAAATATTTTTTTTTTTAATATTAAAAATATTTTTTTTATTTGATTTAATTATTCCACCAGTTATGCTACTTAAATTTTTAGTAAAATTCATACTATAAAAAGAATAATCTCCATAATTTGAAACTTTTGTAATTTTATTTTGAGTATTTAGTGAAATTGCGCAATCTTCTATCAAAGTAATTTTTTTATTTTTTGTAATATTTTTTATATCTTTTGTAGATTTATTAAATCCATTGAAATGAGTAATTATGACTGCTAATGTTTTTTTATTAATATTTTTTTTTATGTTAATTATGGAAGCATCAAGAGAATTCTCATTTAAATCATAAAAAACAGGCTTAAGGTTTGCATAAATTATCATATTAATTACTTCATTATAATTATAGCTGCAAACAAGTACTTCATTTTTATTTGTTTCTTTTTTTAAATTCATGAGAATTAAATATAAAGCTGATCTTCCAAAATTAGTTAAGATTATATTTTTACTTTTTACTAATTTTTTTATTTTTTCTAAAATTTTTTTATTTTTTTTTCTTTTAAATAATGATCTAATTATATCTTTTAAAGAATTAGCCACATAATATTTTGAATTATTTAAAATCATGTTTAGATATATCTTTTCCGATTTTGTATGCATTTTCCATTATTTCGAAAGTTGGAAAATGTGATCCTTTTTTTCCAATAATTGAAGCATCTACTACAAATAAATTTTTTCTTTTTAATAACTCTCCATTTTCATTGGTCTTTAAATCCTCAATAACATTATTTGATGACATTGTTGAAGTATAATGGGAGTCTGATCCTAGTGGTAATTCTTTATTATATAAAATTTTATAAACTTTTTTATTTCCAATAAAAAATCTATTTATTATTTCAGCTTCTTCTTTTTTAAGATTTATATTTTTTGAACCTTCTATCATAATTTTATCATCGTTAGTTAAATATATTTTCGTATTACTAAACTCAACTGGCATAAAAATTTTTCCAAATATCAAATAATTTTTAAGTATTTTTACAGTATTCTTAACAAACATATTAAGTGGAAATGAAAAATTAGTATTAATTAAAGTTCCTAACTCATTGCTGTATCTACCAATTGAACCACAAACTGTTTTTTTAGTTTCAGAATCGTTAAAAATAAATATTGAGCCAGGCGTATGTTTTTCAACTTGACCATAAATTTTTTTTTCATTTAATTTACCTACAAAACCGTATGATATGTTGTGAAGTAGTTTTTGTTTTATATTAACTAATTTATTAAGTTTCATTACTAATCTTGTTGAGCCAATAGTTCCACATGCAAGTATTAATTTCTCACACTTAAATTTTTTTTCATTTTCATCTATTAATATATAGAACTTATCTTCTTGAATTACTTCTTTAATAAAACTTCCTTTAACATACTTAAAATTTTTTGAAGTTTTTAACTTATTAATAAGTTCTGCAGAATTAAAAATTTCTTTACTATTTTTAAATGATAGTAATTGGGCACTTTTATATTTTGAGAAACTACTATTTTGATTTAGAAAATCTGTTAAATTATCAGAGCTACTTTTTTCGAAATTTAATACATCAAAATTTTCTTTTAGAAAATTATTAAAATTATTATCATAAATTTTATCTAAATAATTCCAATAACCCCCACCCCAAATATTTGACAATCCTCCAATTGCCAAAGATCCTGTAGCTGAGAAATTAGTTTGTGAAATTTTGTTTTTTTTAATAAAATCATGTAGTACAAATTTGAAATCTTTATTTTCAATTTTAGGATGAAAAATATTTAAATTTTCATTTACATCTTTAATTATTGTGTCTTTATTGTAACCATTATCAATTAAAAGTACGTCTTTTTTTTCCTCAATCAAAGAGTATGCGGCAGTAGTTCCTGAAGGTCCACTGCCTATTATAATTATTGGGCTATAAATCATATATATTTAATAATTAATTACATTTGCTTTAACAAGAAAATATTTTTAATGTGAATGTGCTTTTATACAATTTAAGAAATGAAAATTAACGAAAAAATTTATAATTCAACATATTTAATTAATATTTTTGTAATCATATTAATTTTTGTTTTATCTTTAGTTCAATTGTTTCCCCAAGGCTATTTTTTTTCTAGTGGTGATGCAGTTCAAATTGTTTCATTTAAATCATGGTTTTCAAATAATTATTCCTCATGGTCTGATAATCATATTGCAGCTGGAGGCGCAGGTATACATAATAGTCAATTTGTTGAAATACCTTATTATTTACTAACTTATTCAATTTCAAAAATTTTTAATCTTAAAATTAATCATTATTCAGTATTAAATCATTTAATTTTTTATTTGGGCTCTTATTATTCAATTTCATTTTATTTAAAGAATTCATTTAAATTTTTATCAAATTTTGAAATATTAGTTATTTCGCTATCTTACATAATTAATATTATTGTTTTTTATACATATTTTTATACCTGGGGTTACACTCCCTTTTATTTTATTTATATATTTATTCCTTTATATTTTGCTTATGTAGATATATTTTTTAAATTAACAAAATTTAAAAATATAATTCTATTCTCTATAAAAATAATACCTATTTTAATCTTATCTAATATTTGTTTTAGAAATCCAGCATTTTTATTATCAATTTTATTATTTATTAATCTATACATCGTATTTAAAATTTTTTTTAAACCAAATAAAATAAAAATTATAAAATTATTTCTAATAAATTTTTTGTTTTTATTAACATTGTTACCATCATTCTTTGGTATTTTATTATATATCAACGAAATTATTCTTGGAGTTAGAGACCAAGTTTGGGATCCATTACAATGGGTAAAAAATCAAGCAGCAACCTTCCCAAATCCATTTTTTCTATTTGAAGGATATGGAAATGTTAAAAAAAATTTTTTTATTTCATATCAGTATTTAATTTTTGTTTTTTTAATACTTTTAATATTTTTAGATTTTAAAAAATATATCCAAAAAAATAAAAAATTTTATAAAGAAAAAAAATTTTTTTTTCTTTTTTTTTTAATTTTATTATTGTTTATTCATAATAAGGGAATAGATTTTTTAAATGAAAAACAAATATACAATTTATTTGTAAATAGTATATTTTATATTTTCAGAAGTTCAGACAAAGTAGTTATTTATTATCCATTTGTTATTACAGTATTAATAATAGTTTTTTCATTAAAATTTAAAAATCGTTCTTATATATTTTTAGCTATTCTTATATTTAACTCTTTAATTTCTTTCCCTTTAATTATTGGTAATCTTAAAACAAATTATGATTTAACAGTTGGAGAAAATAAAAATTTTACTGAGTCGGAGTATTCAATGATTAAAAAATATTCTAAAGATTATGAAGAAATAATTAATATTCTAAATAGAAAAGATGACTTTAAAAAATATGGTTTATTAAATATACCTTTTACAGGTTTCACTTCAGGAAATTGGTCAAATTATCAAAAAAATCAACATGTGGGTTTTGATCCCTACTTACAATTTTTTAATCATAAGGTTTTTAGTTTTAATGACTGGGCAACTAAGGACATGGATTTTATTGGAAGGGCATGGAATCAATCCAATATTAATGATGATTGGTACAAAAATATTTTTAAATTGTTTCCCTGTAAATATGTAATTTTTCATAAAGATACTCATAAATTTATATATGATGAAACAATTGAAAAAATTGAATTGCTAGAAAAAGAATTGATTTTAGAAAGAATTTATAGTGGCGAGCAGCTAGTTTTATTTGAATTAAATAGTAAATATTTAAGTGAAATAATAAACATTCCAAATTTTAAAATTAAAACTCATTTTAAATCATATAATAAGTTTTCAAATTATCTAAATAAAAATCAAAATGTAACTAATAAAGAATACATCATAGAGTTTGGAGAAATTAATTATTATAATTATGAAGAGCTTTTAAAAAATAAAAAAATTGAAAATATAAATCTTTTTTTTGAAGAATTAATTTTCAAAAATTCAATTGAAAGCTACAATAGTCAGAAATTTAATATTAATTATGAAAAAGATAGCAGTTATAAGTATTTTATAAAGCTAAAAAATCTAAATAGTAATCACTTCACAATAAGTTTTCTTCAGTCATTTAGTCCATTTTGGAAAATAATTTCTAATGATGGAAACAATTTTGAATTAGCAAAACACTTTAAGTGCAACGGTTATGCCAATTGTTATACAATTAAAACTCAAGATAAAAATTTAAATTTAACTCTTGAATATATACCTCAAAAATATTTACAAATAATTATTGCTATAGAAATTATTATATTATTTTTAAGTTTTTTATTAATTTTAATTTTGAGAAAAAAAAATGATAATTAAAATTTTTATTTTATTATTGTCTATTATAAGCTTTTGTAGCGCTGAAGAAAAATATTTGTATTTTGATGATAATAATATTTTTGCCTACAAAAAAAATAATATAAATAAAGAGAAAAATTCATTTTATAAGCTTAAAAATAGATACTCTTTATCAAATTCTAAATTTGATATTAAATACTTTACAAAAAAAGAATTTAATAAAGATAAAACTTTAAATTTAAAAAAAAATATAAAATATAGATTAGATAAGAATGCTGAAAATAAAATCTATTTAGATATAAAATCTTTAGAAAAAGATAAGTCAATTACTATTTTTAATGATGGTAGTCTAATAGATAAGATTAATTTTCCATATATTTTAAAAAATGATCAAATATATTTAATAAAAAAAAATTATAAAATTAAAAATAAAAATATTTTTTCAAACTTTGTTAATTTGCTAAATAAAAAACATCTTTTATCTAGTGATTATGATAATTTTAGAAAAAAAATAAAAATAAGAAATTTACAAATACCATTTAAATTTTATGAACATAATTTAATTTTAATAGAAACTAATGAAAATATTAAAGAGATTTTTATTAAGTTTAAAAGAAAAGATGAAAAACACTATGCTTATTTCAATAAAAAAATTCTTACTGATGGAAATTTGCAGTTTTTTTCAGTTATTGAAGATACAGTTAATAAAGCAAAACATTTTGACATTGTAAAAAAAAAATCAGATGAAAAACTATCACATTTTCATATAGAAGAAATTCAATTGGTTGTTAAAAAAAATGAAAAAAATGAAAATAATGAAAAATTTTTAAATTCTATTAGTTTGTTAAAATCAAATTCTAAAGGAATTGAAAATTTTGATACTTTTTATTTTGAAAATAATTTATATCAACTCAATATCGAAAATTACTTATCAAAAAATTTTTCCAAAATTAGTTTAGAGAATATTGAAATCTCGAGTGATAGTAATTTATACCTAAATATACACAGCAAATATCTATTAGCACAATTAGATGAGTACAAAAATTTTAACCTGAGTAAGCTTAAACAAAAAATATTAAATGATAATAATTTTTTATATGCTGAACTTACACCCACATCTTTTAAATTAAAAATTAATTTTATTTTTTATTCAATTTTACCATTATTTATCTTAGGATTTTTAATATTGATCATTAAAATACCATTACAATTAAGTAAAAAACATTTAAGTTTTTTAAAATTTTTTTTCTACCTTTGCTTAGTAATATTTTTAATTCTTATTTTAACTTCAACTAATATCGAAAGTTTAAAATATTTAAGTTTCTATTCATATTTTATTTTAGTATTAATTTATTTAAATTACTTGTTTTTAAAAAAAAACTCATATAAGTGAAAAAGGTTTTTTTATGATAAAAAAAATATTTGAAACTTTGATTTATAATTCTTTAACAAAAAGGATAGCAGACTATTATAGAAATACTTTACAAATTGATTTTCAAAAAAATCATTTATTAAATGAAATATATAAACAAACCTCAAATGAAACCTACGAGTACTTTAAATCTAATCTTTCAACATCATTGCACTTTCTTACAAGAAGGAAAATAAGAGAATATTCTATTTCGAAAGTTCTAGAAAATTACTCTAATGAAGATCTTTTTATAGAATGTGGAGTTTTTGAAGGTGAAAGTATTAATTTGTTTGCAAAAGAACTTAAAAAAAAAAATATAATTATTCATGGTTTTGACTCATTTGAAGGTTTTGATGATAATTGGAAAGGTTCGAGTCTTGCTAAAAATTTTTTTAATAAAGATGGACAACTTCCCAAGGTCTTATCAAATGTGAGATTATATAAAGGTAGGGTGCAAGATACTTTTAAAAGTTTTATTGAAAAAAATAACAAAAAGATAAAGTTTTTACATTTAGATATGGACCTCTATGAACCAACAAACTACGTATTAAAAAATATTAAAAAAAATTTAGATATAAATTCTTATATTTTGATGGATGACTTCTCAAATTATCCTGGGTGGAAAAATGGTCCTTTCAAGGCTTTAGAAGAAAATATACCAAAAGATACATATGAAATAGAAGGTTTTGGTATATTTAGATCTTCATCAGTTTTGATTAGAATTAATAAATTAGTTTAATGAGTCAATTTAAATTTAGTGTGATAATACCCACTTTGAACTCTAATAACTTTTTATTAAAGTGTTTAAATCATTTAAATAACCAAAGTTTCAAAAACTTTGAGGTATTATTAATTTCAGAAAATAAATTAGAAAATATTTCACCAACTAATTATTCATTCAAATTAAAAATACTAGAAAAAAAAATTATTAAACCTGGAGAAAAAAGAAATTATGCGGCAAAAATTTCTAACGGAGAATATTTATGTTTTATTGACGATGATGCTTTTCCTAAAATTAATTGGTTAGAGGTTGCTAACGATTATTTTGATAACAATACATCTGCAAATAATGTCATTTTGGGTGGTCCAGGAATATTGCCAAAAGATGATAATTTTTTTTCTAAAACTTCAAATTTATTTTTTTGTAGTATTTTTGTTGGTAATTCAAAATCAAAATATATTGCTGTGAAGGATAATGAAAATATAGAGTTTGATGATTGGCCTTCAGCAAATATGGTAATTAGCAAAGAAGCTTTTTTACAATTAGGCGGTTTCGATATAAACTTTTGGCCAGGCGAAGACTCAAAATTATGTATGAAATTAATTAATTCTAACGGTAAAATAGTTTATAAATCTGATCTTATAGTTTTTCATTATAGAAGATCAAATTTTTTAAAACACTTTAGACAAATATTTAGATATTCATATACTAGGGGTATTTTTTTTCAAAATAAGGATAAAAACTCAAGAAAACTTATTTACACTATCCCATCGTTATTTATGATATATTTCGTTTTTATTCCATTGAGTTTATTTAATATGATTTATTTAATACCATTATCAATTTTTATCATTTTATTATTTATTGATGCTCTAAAAAGTTATAAGTATGAAAAAAATATTATTATCATTGTATTGTCAAGATTGTTAATATTATTTTCAATTTGTTGTTATGGATATGGATTTTTAAATAGTTTTATAAACCAAAAAAAATATTTAGGATTGGGAAGATAAAATGTTGGATGTTCTATTTATAATTCCTAATTCATCAAAAAAAATTTATCAAGGCTTATCAAATAATTATTCAGCTGTAGAGCCACCAACCTGGGCTTTAATGCTATCATCTACTTTAATGAGTAAAAATTATTCTTGTGAAATATTGGATTGTGATGCACTAAGAATTGATGAAGAGGAAGCTCTTAAAGAAATAGAGCTAAGAAAATCAAGATTAATATGTTTTGTTTTATATGGACAACAGCCCAATCAAGGAACTTTTTTGATGATTGGAGCAACATCTCTCGCAAAGAAAATTAAAGAAAATTCACCTGATAAAAAAATAGGTTTTATTGGATCCCATATAAGCGCTTTGCCTAAGCAAGTATTAAAATACAATTTTGTAGACTTTGTTTTTATAAATGAAGGCGTCTATCCTCTATTAAATTTACTTGAAACAAATTTAGTAGATCACCTACAAAAGATAAATGGAATAGGTTACAAAGATAATGATGGAAATTTAATACTTAATCCACCAAATATTTTAGTGCCTCAAGATAAAATAAATACAGATCTACCAGGTTATGCTTGGAACTTACTTCCAAAAAAAAATAAAACTTTAGACCTTTATAAAGCACATTATTGGCATACTTATTTTACTGAAAATAATAGAACACCTTTTGCAGCGGTGTATTCTTCGCTTGGTTGTAAATTTGGTTGTAATTTTTGTATGATTAATATTCTTAATAGAACTAGTAATAATGATGATGCAGTATCTTCAGATTTTAAGATAATGAGACATTGGGATCCAGATTTTTTTGTTGATCAACTTGAAATTTTAGCAAATTTTGGAGTTGAGACTATTAGATTGTCTGATGAAATGTTTTTTTTAAATAAAAAAATTTACCCACAAATTTTAAAAAAAATAATTGAAAGAGGATTAAAATTTAATATGTGGGCTTATGCTAGAGTTGATACAGTAAGAGAAGATCAGCTTGAACTTTTTAAAAAAGCAGGAGTTAATTGGCTTGCATTAGGCATAGAAGCTTCAAATCAAAATATTCGTCAAAGTATAGATAAAGGAAGATTTAGAGATATAAACATAAGAGATGTTGTAAAATTAATTCAGTCTTATGACATAAATGTTTTAGGAAATTATATATTTGGGTTTCCTGAAGAAAAAATTTCAGATATGCAAGAAACCTTGGATTTGGCTATAGAATTAAACACTGAACATGCTAATTTTTATCCATGTCAAGCTTTACCGGGATCTCCTCTATATTTAAAAGCAAAAAAAGAGAATTGGGATCTTCCAAATTCTTATGAAGAGTTTGCTTTTTTTTCTTATGAATCTAAACCTCTTAGAACAAAATATTGTACATCGGCTGAAGTTTTGAAGTTCAGAGATTATGCTTGGCAAAAATATTTTACAAACCCAGATTATTTAAATTTTATAACAAATAAATTTGGAAAAAAAAATTCAGATAATATTTTAGAATTATCAAAAATTAAACTTAAAAGAAAAATTTTAGGTCATTAAAAATGAAAAAAATAATTATACCAAAAAGATTAAAAAAATGCAGAACTGTAAAAATTAAAAAATTAGAATTAATTGAATTTGAAGAAGAAATTGCAAAACTCTTTAATGAAGGAAAAATTCGTTTTCCAATTCATTTAAGCAAAGGAAATGAATTTCAATTAATTGATATTTTTAAATATATATCAAAAAAAGACTGGGTTTTTTGCTCTTGGCGCAATCATTATCATGCTTTGTTGCATGGAATTTCAAAAAAGAATTTAAAGAAACAAATATTAAATGGCAAAAGTATGTATATTTCTTCGAAATCACCTTATTTTTGTTCATCATCACTTGCAGGAGGCATACTTCCTTTAGCGCTTGGTGTTGCTATCGCAATTAAAAGAAAAAAAATTAAAAGAAAAGTTTGGGTCTTTGTGGGTGATATGACTTCACAGATGGGAGTATTTCAAGAAGTATACAATTATTCTAGAAATTTTAATCTACCTATAGAGTTTATAATTGAAGATAACGGTAAAAGTGTTCACACTGATACTAAAAAAGCCTGGGGATTAAAAAAAATAAAAATTCCAAAAGATGTAATTTATTATAAATATAAACTATTTTTTCCTCCATGGGGAACAGGAAAATGGGTAGAATTTAAATGAAAAATTACGTTAGTGAAATTAAAAGATCAATGAAGTATCTATCAAAAGACAATAAATCTATTTTTATAGGTCAAGCCGTAGATGTTCCTGGTAATCTGATTTATAAATCATTAATAGAAATACCATCATCAAAAAAAATTGAATTACCAATTTTCGAAGATACACAAATGGGAATAGCTACTGGATTATCCTTAGAAGGATATATTACAGTAAATTGTTATCCAAGGTTTGATTTTTTTATCTTAGCTTTAAATCAGTTTGTAAATCACTTAGATAAAATAAATTCGTTATCAAGCAATCAATTTAAACCTTTTGTAATTAATAGAGTGATCGTTGGTTCTAAAAAACCTATAGATGGAGGTCTTCAACATACTATGAATTATTCTTTAGCTATGAAAAAAATGTTGAAGTTTTGCAAAGTGGTAGAATTAAAAGACTCAAATAAGATTTTCAATCAGTATAAAAATGCTTATTTAAAAAAACAAAACACTTTATTTATAGAATATTCAGAAAAATACGTAGACTAATATTTCTTTTTTAAAACTTTTATATTTTTGTCTTTAAAAAATATCTCATAATTTGCAAGTTTATCCAAATTTTCATTATACAAATTTTTAAATTTTGTATTTTGACATTTCATATCATCATCCAAACATATCTGATCAGACAAAAAATATGGGCCTTTCATTCTTAAGAATATAAAGTCTGCTTCCTTTTTAAGATCTTTAGTTTCAAAAATTATATCAGGAAAAACTTTAATATTATGTTCAAATAAGTTTTTAAAAATTAAATTATTTTCAATTACAATATTTTTTTTATTATTTAATAAATTAAGTTTTTCATTAACATTTTTATGTGTTTGTATATTTTCTTTGATAATTTTGTAATTATTTTTGGAATAAAAATAATTATAATCTTTCCAAAATATTAATGAAAAAGGAGATGGAGAAAATAAAGTATTAAAAATTAAAAAATTAATTAAAAAAAATTTTTTTGAAATTTTAAAAATTTTTATTTTACCAAACAGGTTGAAATTATTAAAATTTGATTTATTTAAAGAATTATTTATAGAATAAAAAATTACAGGTATTAGAGGAATAGTATAATGATAATAAAATTTTATAAGATTTAAATTATTTGGTGAAATAGAGTAAACAAACAAAAGTGGAATAATTATTAAAAAATGTTTTGATTTTAAGATTGGCAAAAATAAAAAATAACCAAAACAAACAAAAAATAGAAGAAAAATATCGATAAATTTTATTACTAATAATTTATGAGTAGATAGTTCAGTTTTAAAAGATAATAATTCATCTCCAATAGTTTCAAAACTAAAATAATAATACAATACTATTAAAAAATACAAAAATAGTATTGAAATAACATAACTGTAATATTTATTTATTTTAAATTTTTTATTTTCAAAATAATTAAAAAGAACTATCCCAAAAATAATTAGAGAAAATATGAACTTTATACTAATTAGAATAAAAGAAAAAATAAGAAATTTTTTAAAATTATGTTCATCATTTGATTTTAACAAAAACCAAATCAATGGAATTGCAAATATATCTATGTGGAAATTTGGAAGAAGATTAAACCAAACTAAAGGACATAAAATATAAGAAAAAATTAAAAAATAATTTTTTTTTAAAAAAAATATTGGTATTAGTCCACAAATTATTTGAATAATGATTAATTGATATAAAATATTTCCTGGAAAAATTTTTAATAAATAACTTAAAGGAATTAAAATAAAGCTTAAGTGATTAGATAAGAAAATTTTACCTTTTACCAAATCATTTTGAAGTATATTTGCGTAATAACCTGTATCATAAAATGTAACACTAAAATTATTAATTTTTGAAATTGACATATAATAAAAAATAGAAAAAAAAATTAGAAAAATTGAAAAAATTGCTAAATTATGAAAATTATTATTTTTTAAGAAGTTTAGCCTGTTTTTTGAAATCATCATATTTCAATAAATTTTTATTATATAATTCGTAAATGTTTGCAGTAAGTTTAATGGTTTTAATAAAATTAAAATTTTGCTTCCAGCCTAATTCTTTCTTTGATTTATTGCTATTTAGCGTTATTGATTTTTCTTCATGAAAGTTTGATTCTTTAACAACAATTTTTGGACTATAGATTAGAACTTTTGATAATTTCGAAACGAGAGTATACACATCTTTATTTGAAGATTTGTTAGGTCCAAAATTCCAAGAACCAGAATATTTATAAGGATTTTTATAAAGTTTTTCTGAAAGTTTTAAGTATCCATTTACTACATCAAGAACATGTTGCCATGGACGGATTGATTTAGGCATTCTAATCAACAGTTTTGTTTTTTGAAATGATGCTCTTATTGTATCGGGAATAATTCTATTTTTTGACCAATCAAAACCACCAATTACATTTCCTGCTCTTGCAGTTGCAATTCCTATATTTTTTTTTTCAAAAAAACTTTTGTAAAATGAATGTGTAATTATATCTGAACAAGCTTTACTAGAGCTATATATATCATTTCCTCCTAAAGGATCTTTTTCTGAAAAATTGTTTTTTTTGTTTTGTTTATAAACTTTATCAGTTGTTATATTTATAAAAGCTGTTCTATTTTTTAATTTTTGTAAACTATTTAAAATATTTATTGTACCTAATACATTAGTTTCAAGTGTATTAATTGGATTAATATAAGACTCCCTTACTATAGGTTGAGCAGCCATATGAAAAATAATATCTGGTTTCTCTTTAACTATAACTTTTTCGATTTTTTTTGAATTTTTAATATCTAAATAATATTGAGAAATCTTATTTTTTAATTTTAAGAAATTAAAAAGAAACAATCCTTTCCTTTCTTTTTTTGAGATTCCTATTATTTTTGCTTTCTTTTCTAGCAATAAAATTGTGAGCCAACTCCCTTTAAATCCTGTATTTCCGGTAATTAAAACTTTTTTATTTTTCCAAAAAGTTTTATTTGACATTGTACCAGTCACCATATTTTTTATAAATTTCTTCTAAAAGATTTTTATCTCTCAAAGTGTCTACTGGTTGCCAAAAATTAAGATTCTTAAAACCCATAAGTTGCTTTACTTTTGTTAGATTTTCTAAAGGTTTTCTCTCAAAAATAGGGTTATTAAATTTTTTTAAATATTTAAAAATTTTCTTATTTAATACAAAGAAACCTGAATTTACCCAAGATTCTGTTGAGGATTTTTCTTTAAAAGATATGATTTGGTTTTTGCCGTTTATCTTTACAACTCCCCAGCGCCCCGAAGGGTGTGAAAGTGTCATACTAGCAGTTTTTTTATGTTTTAAATGAAATTTTAAAAGTTTATCTATATCAATTTTACCAACTCCATCACCATAAGTGAAAAAAAAATTCTCATTCTTAATATATTTTTCTACTCTTTTTAATCTTTCTCCCGTATTAGAATTTATTCCCGTGTCAACTAATATAACTTTAAAATCTTTATTAGTTTTATTTGATAAGATTTTTCTATCTTTGTTAATAAAATCTATTTCAAAGTCATTTTCATAATAATCATAATTTAAAAAAAATTCTTTAATCTTTTCTCCCTTATACCCTAAACAAATAATAAATTCTTTTACACCAAATAATTTATATATATCAATTATATGAAGTAAAATTGGTTTATCAGATATTTTAATTAAAGGTTTTGGCTTATCAAAAGTTTCTTCGGATATTCTTGAACCTCTTCCGCCAGCTAGTATTACACATTGCATAATTTTTTTATATATAATTTAAGAGATATATAAGCGTAAGTTAAAATAAACAAGTTAATTAAAATTATATGGTATATCCATGCTAATTTTTTTGTTTTAATCAGTTTAAAAATTGAAAAAATAATTGGGTAAATAATAGTCAAGCTTGAAAGAACTAAAAAAATTAATTTTAAAACATCTAAAAATTTACTAAAATTAATAATTTTGAATTTTCTTTTTTTGTAAATTTTGAAATAAAATTCATCAAAGTAACTTACTCTTTTAAATAAATTTTTTAAAATACCACTCGAAGATTCATGGGCCAATTCAGCGTCAATTAATGCAAATTTTTTTTTTTCTAATTTGTTTAAAAGTGAAATATTAGTATCAATATGTAAGAAAGATTCTGGTTTAAATTCTTTTAATTTATTATATATTTTTTTTTTACAAAAAAACCATTTGCACCTATGGTTTTATCTAATTTATTAAATTTATAAATTGAATAATTATCTAATTTAGATTCAATTTTATAATTATCATTTGTTATAAAATTTTCATTATATGGCAATCTATCATTTTTATTAAAAAAATAAGAAATTGGATCATTGCCACCAATTGCCGAGTAATATTTATTTAACCACCCTTTTACATTTTTGTAGGAATAATATTTGCAGTATGAAAAAGAAACATATTTTTCCCTCATAGCTTTATAATGAATTTTTAAAAAATCTTTATTGATTAAAAAATTATCAGTATCTAAGAAACACAATATATTAAATCTACAAATTTTAATTGCACTGTATTTTCTTGCTTCTTGATTTTTAGGAAATCCAAGATATTTTTGTTTTATTTTAAATTTATAATTTTTTTTTATTTTTTTATAATTTTTATTTCCTTCTGCAACTATTACTTCGATTTTTGATTTATTAAAATCTTGATTACTTATTTTACTGACACATTTAATCAAATTTTTGTAGTCTGAATAATTTGGAATAATTATTGAAATACCCATATTTAGTGCATATAAATACTTAATTTACATATAAAACAAGTTTATGAAAATACTTTTTTCAAATATACCCTGGTTTGATGGTAAAGATAATTTTTTTGGTTTACCTGTCAAACGAGGAGGTGTCAGATCTGGATCTAGATGGCCAATGACATCAAAAATAATTAATCCTCTTAATTTATTTAAAAAACCTTTGTATTTTAGAGATTATAGAATTCCTTACGCTTACTACCCAGCTCCATTTTTTTTAATGTCGACAGCTTCATTCGTTCAAGAAAAGTTTAAAAATTACCAAGTGAAAATAAGAGATAGCATAGTGAGACGTGAAAGTTTAGACAATTTTTTTTCCTTTTTATTAAAAGAAAATTTTGATTTAATTTTTATTGAAACTTCATCAAATAGTTGGACAAATGATCTGTCAATTGTAAATAAGATTTCCGAAAAGTTTCCTAAAATTAAAATTGCAATTTGTGGAACAATTTCAAATGAAGAAATTAATGAAATACAAAATGTTAAAAATGTCGTAGCAACTATTAAAGGTGAATTTGAAAAAAATGCATTAAAAGTTGTAAATGGAGAGACGGGGATTCTTGATTACGATTTTATGACAAAAGAAGAAATGAATAGTTCTCCAGCACCTATGTGGGATGAAGAAGTAGCTACATGGTATTATGATATGAACCCCAGAGGCGGTGACCATCCTAGAATGCATGTATTAGCAAGCAGAGGATGTCCATACAAATGTATTTTTTGTGTTTGGCCATCAGTTTTAACTGGTAACGATCCAGACGGGGACAAGCCTAGAAAAGTTAGATATTATAATTCTGAATACTTAGAACCCTATATAAGAAAAAGCATTAAAAAATATAATTTTAAATCTGTGTATTTTGATGATGACACATTTAACCTTGGAACATCGCAAACATTAAAAATGTGTGAAATGATGAAAAAAATAAATATACCTTGGTATGCAATGTGTAGAGCAGACACAATTGATCTTAGTGTTTGGAAAATTATGAAAGAAAGTGGCTGCAAAGGAGTGAAAATAGGAGTTGAAAGTGGAGATCAGTATGTTGTTGATAAAATAATTAATAAACATCTTGATCTTGAACTTACAAAAAAAATGGTTAAACATTGTGTATCTATAGGTATGTCAGTTCATGGCACCTTTACCCTTGGTCATCCTGGCGAAACAGAGGAACAACAATATAAAACCCTAAAATTTATTAAAGAGACACCTTTTACTTCTTATCAAATTTCTGGAGCATCTGCACTTTCGAATGCTCCTTTAAAAAATTTAGAAAATAAACTTTTAAAAAGTTATTCAGGTGCGAAAATTGATGAAAATTATGATTTTCATACTGATGGAAATAAAAAATGGAAAGAAATTGCAAAAAAATTAAGAGTATCTAAACCATTAATATAAATCAAATTAATGAAATTTAAATTTGATTTTCTATTAGTTTCTCATGCAAAGCCTAATGTGGGGACATTCAACTCTTTTTTAGCTTATGCACAATCTATTTGTAGAGTTTCAGATTTTAAAGTTGCAATTATTTGCCCAAGTGAAAAAAATTTTATAGGTATCAAAACCATAAAGATTCAAAAAAATCTATATATAATAAATCTTCCTAATTTCAATTATCATGAATACTTTAATCTTCAAATTTTAAGATTAATTTGTCTTTGTATACTTCTTTTGTTATTTAAATATAAATCAGTTTTAGCATCTGGATTTTCTCAACCACAAATATGTATCCCAATTACTCTAGCAAAAATTATTAAAAATATAAGAGTAATTTATCTCTGGGATGATATGTGGGGAAATGGACTTGGCATAAAGTTAAATAAGTTTATAAATAATATTTTTTTAATATGTGAAAAAATCTCTTTTAAATATTGTGATTATTTAATTTATCCATCAGGTTTTTTTGAAAATAAAATAAAAAAATTAAAAATAAAATCAACAAAAATATATCAACCATATATTTCCAATTATCCAAAAAACCATAAAAATTTAAGTATAATTAAAAAAAAATTAAATATAAAAAAAAATAGTAAAGTAATTACTTGTATGGGCAATGCCTTTTTTGACACAGAAAATTTAATATTAAAAACATTAGATAAAATAAAAGAAAAAAACTTTATATGTATTTTTATAGGAAAATTTTTTGTTTCAGATAAAAATCAAATTAAATACAAAAATATAATTAAAAAAAATATAATTAATATTGGTTTCATAGATAATAAAAAATATTTTAATGAACTTATGGACTTATCAGATATTTTTATTTTACCAATGGCTAGAAATATTATTGAAAAATCAAGGTTTCCGGTAAGGTTACTTGATTATTTGGGTAGGAATAAAATTATTGTAACAAATGCAACGGGAGAATTAAAAAAATTGTTTGAAAAATATAAAATCGGAATAATCACGTCTTATTCTCCTCAGTCATTTTCCAAAGGTATCCAAAAAGCTTTAACTCTAAAAAAGAATAGAAAAAAATTTTATATTTCTCAGCAGAAAAAAATAATTTTTGAAGAATTTAATTTTAAAACAACAGCAAAAAAGCTTATAAAAATATTAAATAAATAAATGTGTGGATTTTCAGGAATAATTACAAACTACCAAAATAATATTGATAAGAATTTTTTGTCAACTTTACTTAATCACAGAGGTCCTGATATGAATGGTTTTTATGAGGATGAAAATAGTGGATTTAAACTTTTTTTTAATAGACTATCCATTCAAGATTTATCTAAAAATGGAAATCAACCATTTATATATAAAAATTTAGTATTGGTAGCAAATTGTGAAATTTATAATTTTAAAAATATAAAATCACTTTTAATTGATAAATATGAATTTAAATCAGAAACTGACTCAGAAGTTTTAATATATGCTTATAAAGAATGGGGTGACAAATTTTTAGATTACTTGGAAGGAATGTTTTCAATTGTAATTTATAATAAAGAAGACAAATCAATAAAACTTTTTAGAGACAGATTTGGCATCAAACCATTGTATTATTTTTTAGATGATGGAAATTTTATATTTTCAAGTGAATTCTTACCTATAGTAAAAATTTTAAAAAAATTAAATAAAGTTTTAAATTTTAATTATCAATCTATAAACAATTTTATTTATGCTGGTTATAATTTTGAATCTTCTACAAATATTAAAAATATTTATAAAGTAAAACCATCACACTTCATAAGTTTAAAAAATTTTGAAATTCAAGAAATTAAGTATTGGGAACTTAAAAAAAATAAAAAGACTTTTAATTTTGATGAAAGTTTATCAATAATAGAAAATCAATTTAATGTAACTGTTAAAAATCACCTAATTAGTGATGTCCCTATAAGCATTTTATTATCTGGAGGTTTGGACTCAAGTTTAATTACTTACTTTTCTTCTTTAAATGAAAACCAAGAAAATTTGTCAACAATTACCATTAATATGGATAATGAAATATCTGATAGTGAAAAAAGAAACATTAGTTTCTTAAAAAAAAATTTTAGTATTAAAAATGAAATTTTAAACATTGAGTCAAAAAATATTATTAAAGATATTGAAAAAAATATTAATGTTTTTGATGATCTTCAATCTGCAGATGCGGGTTATTTAACAAATAATGAAATTGCCAAAAAGTTATCAAATAGCAATTGTAAAGTAGTATTAGTTGGAGATGGTTCTGATGAAATATTTGGTGGCTATTCATGGTTTGGTTTATCAAAATTTCCTTTTTCAATTTTAAATGAAAATATTAAAAATTTAATTTATTTTTACGCTATATCAAGGACTATTAATTTTTTAAAAATAAAAAAAATTTTCAATAAATTTAATCAAAATATTAAAAATATATCAGAGAGTTACTTTGATAAGATATGTAAAAATGAACTATTCTCACAACTACCAAATAATTATTTGATGAAAGTTGATAAACCATTCATGAAAAATAGTATTGAAGCTAGAGTGCCATACCTAGATCATAAATTTGTAGAAAATGTTTATAATATTTCTAATAATTTTAAGTTAAAAGGTAAAACATATTCATTTTCTTCATTTAAAAAACCTAATGAAAAATTTATTTTAAGACAGGTAGCTAAAAAAAAATTCACAAACGAAATCTTTAATACCAAAAAAAAGGTTTTAGCATATCTACATCAAAGTTGATAAATGAAAATAAAGATTTATTTTTTGAAGTTATAAATGACAATAAATCATATATTGGGTTTGAAGATAAAAAAAAAATAACAGATTCTTTATATAAAGTAAAAGAAAGTAAATATAATCCAATTTTAAAAAATAGAGAAATAGTATTGTGGAAATTATTTTTATTTAATATTTGGAAAGCAAATGTCTAAAGAATTAAGCGCAGTTCTCTTATGTCATAGAAACTATCTTGACAAAAAATTAAATTATAGAGATGGAGGATCTGATGATTTGCTATCAATATTTAGTAGAAAATATTTATTTAATTTTTCACATGATGAATATACATCAATCAAAGAAAGTATTATTTCTATAACAAAAAAAAATAATAATAAACTTCAAATAGTTAAAATTTTTAAGAAACAAAAGTTAAATTTTGTAATATTTAATATCTATAAATTTTTATATTTATTAAAATATTTAAAAAAATTAAAAACTAATTTTGTAATAAGTGCTGATAGTTATTTATGTTTTTTGTCAATATTTTTGAATTTTTTTTCATTTGAAAAAAAAATAATAATTTTTCATATTACCGATCTGTCTGATAAAAGATTCAATAATTATATTTTAAAAAATATTTATAATTTTTTTTTTAAAATTTCTTGTAGCTACTCTGATTATATTTCTTGTCCATCAAAAAAAATATTAAAAAAAATAGGATATAAAAAAAAATCGTTTTTTATTCCTAATTCACCATTAAAAATAAGAAAAAAAATAAATACTAAAAAAAAAAATAATGCAATTATTTCATTAGTGAATATAGACGAAGGCACAGACTGGGATTTAATATATAAATCTTTGAAACTTGTAGTTTTAAATAAACCAAACTTTAAATTATATGTAACTGGTAATATCAAAACTGCATATTCAAAAAAAATATTACAAAAGTTTAATAAAAGTAATTTGAAAAAAAATATTAGTTTTGTAGGTTATTTGAGTAAAAATAAATTATATAAATTATATGATAAATGTAAATTTGGCCTAACTGCATATAAAAGTACAAAAAAGCATACATATTGGCATTATGGTGATAGTATTAAAATTAGAGAATATGCAGAGTCGGGATTAATCATTTTAACTGAGGGACTATATTATAATAGTTTTGAGGTAAAAAAATTAAAATTAGGAAAAATTTATAAAAATTATAAACAATTGGCAAAATATTTTGCTTATTTTAATAAATTTTCTTATACCTCAAAAGATTATATTCAAAGATCGAGAAATTGGGCAATAAAAAACAGAAAAGAATTTTTTTTAAAAAAATTTAAATATAAAATTAATCAGGATTTTTTAGTAAAAATATAATAATGATTTTCAAAATTGTTATTATTCTTTTCAATTAAAATTTTTCTATTTTTTTTTAACTTTACTCTAGATTTAAAATACCTAAAATTATTTATTCCAAAATACTTTTCCTGAAAGCCCAAAAGAATATTATCAAATAATTTAAAAACATAGTCAAATTGAGTTCTCAAACTTTTTTCAGTTTCACTCATAGCCCAACATGAAACAAAAAGTTTGTTTTTAATTTTGTTATTAAGCAAATATTTTTTTATAGAATTTTTATTATTAATTAAATTAATATGATTTTTTTTTATTTTATTACCAAAATTTACCTTATGGCCTAATGATTTTAAATAATATAATTGTAAAAAATATAATTCATCAAAATCATAAATAATATAAGTACCTTTAAAACCAAGTCGGTAAAATAGATGACACATACTTCCATATCCACCTCCCCAATCAAAAATTATATCTATATTTTTTAAATCTTTATTTCCAAAAAAAGATGAAAATTTTAATATGTGATATAAATGGTGTACTCTGTTTCCACTTGTATCAAAGTTTAAAAAAAAAGGTATAGGACTTCCTATTTTATCCTCATTTATATTTTTTTTATTTTTTAAATTTTTTAAAACATACTTATATTCTTTTATTAAATAAAACCTATTTTGAACAAAAAGACTATTTAATACTACGTCATATCTAATAAATTTTCTTATGTTACCTTTCAGTAACATATTTCTTATTCTTTGCAGATAAAAGTTTGTAGCCTCTATGTCACTCTTGCTGTTAAATTTTCTATTAATTATATTATTTACCTCTTTAATAACTTTAGCTTCTCTCAAATTTGCTTTACCAATTTTTTTTGCAAATAGTCCAAAAAAAGTATTAACTACTTTTCTTAAGATCAATAATGGCAGGGTTTTAATATGATGTATTTGCATTAGATCTAATTTTAATAAGCATTCTTGATATAGCAAGAATCATTAGAATTAAACAAAAATAAGATATAAAGCCGCTTATAATTTTCAATTTAAAAATATACGTAAATAATATTAACAATACACATATACAATTTCCTTTTAATAAAAATATTAAAGGATTTTTAATATTTAAAGTTAAAAATGTAATAAAGTTATAAAGTAATAACCACAAAAATAAGTTAATATTAAATAAATCAATTTTAAATAAAATAAATATAATAATATTTGATATTAAAAAATAAATTAAATTATTTTTCAATTTTTTAATATTATAAAAATTATAAATCAATATAGGATAAGATATTAATACTAAAAAAATTATTATTGGATAAAAAGTTTTGATTACTGCAAAAAAACCTTTTAAGTAAAAGTTTTTATTTTCTCTTTTTTCTATTTTAATTTTTTTTTCCTCATTGCCTAAATTAATAATTTTTAAATTATTTTTATCTTTAAAAAAAAGATAAACTTCGCTAAAATTTTCATACAAAAAATCATAATTAATTATATCCAAATTTTCGATTTCTATATTTTTATAGTCACCGAGATAAAATTTAATTGAATTATTGAATACTTTATCTTGAGTTATAGAAATTTTTTCATATTTTTTTTTTATTTTTACTTGAATATTTCCTGAATTAATATCTTTATATTTTTTAATAATATCAACATAATTTTTATTTTTTAAAAAATCTTGACTGAAAATTAAAATTTTGTCATCTAAATAAATTTCTTTAAGATCAAAATATGAAAATTTAAATTTGGGAAATATATTATTTTGAATTCCTTGATCGTTTATATGAAGATAAATTTCATCTATTTTTATTTTATCAATATTGTTTTCAGTTAATTTATAATATTTATTTAGTATATTTTTAAATGATATATAAAGCTTATTTTCTCCACTTATAAACCAATCGTCTTTGTTAGTAATAATTTTAATATTTTCACCTTTACTAAAGTTTAAATTATTTTTATATTTTACTTTTAATCTAAAATTAACTTCATAAAGTTGATTGTTTGGAAAATTTTCAATAGAAAATATAGGAAGAAAATTTAATTCAGTATCCAAAAGTCTTTGAACTACTGCAATTTTTCTTACTTTTTCAATTATTTCATATTGCCATTTATCTAGCTTTGCATATTTTCTTATAATATTGTGTTCGTTAATTTTATTTAAAGATTTAAATAATTGGTAATTAAATTCTTTATTTACATATTCATTATTATTTAAAATTTTTTTCTTTGTATTTTGTGAATTAATATTTTTCTTAAAAATAAAATTTTTTAAATTTAAAGTAAATTTTGTATCTAATTTTTTTTCTTCTAAAAATTTTTTGTTAAAAATTGAATAATATTCAACTTTACTTGATTTTTTTACTAGTTTATCTTGTTTACTTCTCCATATAACTTCATTTAAAACATCATTTAAATTATTTTTTTTTCCTAACAAATAAACTTCATATGAACCTTCAAGCTTTTTTTTTATTATTTTATTTGTGTCAGTAAAATTTCTTATGTTTGATAAAAATTTTTTTGTTTCAAAATTATATAAATAACTTTCAGCATTAGCAAAATTAAATATAAAAAAAAATATTAGAAAAAATTTCATATTTTTTTTACTCTTATTTTAAAATATATAATTGTTAGCAGGAATATAAATATTAAGGTCACATATAAAATAGTTTTAACAAATTTTTCTGGAAAAAAATAAATTTCAATATGAAATTCTTTATCAATTGGATTAATTTTACTAACAAAGGTATTATTATAGTAATTTAGGAAGATATTATTAAACTTATAATTTTTGTTGCAATTAGTACAATTAGCTATCCAAAAACTAGAATAAGTTGTATTCAAAGTTATTTTTAATTCTGAACTTAACGAATTATTATTTTTTACATACACATCAAATTTAGCATTATTCTTTTTATTATAATTTAACGAAAAGTTTTTGTTAATATCCTTTAAAATTATATCATTCTTGCTGTAAAAATATTTATTAATGTTAAAAGCTGAAGAAACAATCGAAAAAGGAATATCAATTTTATAGTTTTCACTTTCATTAAAATTAACTAATAATCTAATTTTCTCATTAACTTTTAGCATGTTGAGAACTTTTATATAATCTATAAAAGTAGAAACATCTTCTACCTCAACTTTAGGTAAATAAATTCTTTCATTAAGTAAATCTGGGTAATTTAATTTATAAAGAATAAGATTTTCTGTTTCTTTAATTTTTGAAAATAGTTTTCTTTCTATAAGTTGATTAACAAAAGCAATTGCTTGTGCACTTCTATAATTAGCAACATCTTTATGAATTATTATAGAGTCGATTTGTAAAAGTTTAATTAAATTCAACTTCCAATTTTCAAAATTACCTTGCTGAATATATTCACCCCAAATCCAGGATTTAAATGTAGGAACATTAGCTTCTATAGTTGCTCTATCAGATAACATTAATAAAGGGTTTGACCCTCTATGACTCATCGATTTTATATCTGTCCATCCTTGAGATGAAGTTACTGAATAAGGCAAAATTAATACTCTATTTTCTTTTTTATCAATAGACTTAGCTAAATATTTACTAATTTCTAAATAATCATTAGGGAACTTTTTGATTGTTGTAAAATTAGAGTTTTTGTAATTTTGCTTACTAGAACTGTAATTTACATCGTGATGTAATTTTATTCCTCCAAATATTAAGGGATAAGCACTTATAACATTAATAAACAAAAAAGAATATATTAAGATATTTTGATTTTTTTTATTTTTTAAATTTAAAATAATTAAGACAAAAACAAATATAATAAAAAATTGTAAGTATCCACTTGATTTGTCTGAACTTCTAAAAACAGTTAAAATATTTGTACCAAATATTTCATTAATAACTTCTTCATTTAGTAAATTTACACCCTTATTCATAATAAAGAGTAGAATTAATATTAAAATTAAAATTATAACTTGGTCACTATTTATTTTTTTTGAATAATAAAAAGCCATAAATATTAAAAAAAATGAAATAATTGAAAAATATGACCATGGACTAGTAGTATTCATAATATCAATAGAGTCATTTATAAAAAGAGGGTCAGGGAAATTCGTGGCTGAATTTTTAATCCAGGTAAAATTATCATAAAATATTGTAGTAGTCTCAGGGTTAAAAAATAATGATAATCCAGATATCAATCCTGGAAAAAAGGAATAAATTGAGAATAAGGTAAATATAAAACAAAAAGAAAAAAAATAACAAAATTTTTTAACAAATTCTTTTCTACAGAAAATTATTTTGAGTATAAAAACATATGAAAAAATTGATAATGAACAAAAATAGAAAGCCACATTTGAATAAGATATTGATGAAAGAAATGAAAAAATTGGTAACAAAAAAAATATTTTTATTTTTTCACTGTCATTTTTACTATTATCCAAAACACTCCATAAAATGGCAAATAATAATGGAAAAAACATATAGCCAAAAGCATAAGGCGTATAAGAAAATGAATACCAGAATAAATAGTATGTAAATATGTTTACAGAGTAAATAAAAGATAAAATGATTTTATGTTTTTTTGATAGACTATTTTTAAATGTATTAATTAAAAAATAAAAAGAATAAAAAGTAGTCAAATTGAAAAAAACGTGAAATAGAAATGCAAAAATATCAGATCTTAATGGTATAAATTTATTAATCCAAAGAAATGGATAATAAAATAGATTATGTCCAAATAAGGTATTTGGATATCCATTATTTTCATTTACCCAAGTATTACTCCATTTTTTAAAATGGTTTTCAAAATTTACTATTTGCCAATTGTCTCCTCCAGAAAAAAAAAAGTTTTCTGGAAATTTATTAACAAAAGCAAAAAGTATTAAAAAAAATATTATATAAATATGATTATTTTTAAAAATTTTTTTTAACATTTTTTTTTATTAAATAAATTGAAGCTATTAAATAAAGCACTAAACACATGGCTAGGAAGAAAATTACAAAATTTAATAAGGAAGAGGCATATTGCAATGAAATCACTGTAAAAATTATAATTGTTAAAATATAAAATTTTATAAATTCATAATATTTTATCGAAATTAAATAACTACATAATATGTTTGTTATGGAAAGTAAAATCATTGCTGGAGCTATAAAATAAATTAATTTTATTCCTGAATGAAATATTTCATCGTAAGTTAAAATGATAAAATATTTTCCACCAAATACAATGCATAAGCCACCAAGAATTATTGAAATAATATAAAATATGACTAAACCTATTTTAACTTGTCCAATTTTTTCAAGGAATTCGTTAAAAATTATTGGGTAAATGCTTCCAAAAAAGAAGTATATGATTTTCGATATTGTAGAAACAACTATGTATTGAGATGTATTAATACTATCAAATAAATATGTAACAATTACTATATCTATTTGTAAAATTACTGGAAAAATCATTGAATAAGCTACAATTTTATAATTTTTAGAAAAAGAATTTTTGTTATTTGTAATTTTTTTAGGTTCGACGTTAAGGGATTTGGCCATAAATAAATGGTTGCTAAAAAATATTAAAGCAACAAAAATCAACTGAATATTTATTATAATTTCAATTTTATTCCCTTTAAAATAATAAAAATATAATAATAAAATAATTAGTCTTAAAAAATCGAGAATAGTAAATATTTTTGACGGTATAGTATATTTTTTTTGAGAAACTAGAAAACTTGAAGGCACTAAACTTAAAATTGTGAAAATGAGAACTGTAAATAATTTGTAATAAACTGTTTCATTATCATTGCCTAAATACAATTGAATTTTTTCGAAAAAAATTAAGTAAAATATAAAATAAACAATTAAGAAAAAAAAAAAGAATTTGTATAATCTATTTACATAAAATTTTTTAAAACTGTTGTTATTGTCTAGATTAGAAATATTTTCTTGTATTAATAAATTTTGAGATAAAATAGGTGAAATACAAAGAGTTATTAGAGCAACAGAACTATAAAAAAAACCAAAGTCATTAATATCTAAATTCTTACTTAGCAAAATTTGGGTTACAAGACTAACTGCATTACCAATATTAACGATAAATAATACAAATATGGTTTTTAGTATTATTTTTTTGTCTGCTAATAATTTTGCGTACATTAAAGATAATTAATACTTTTTAGAACACCCTGAATTTTATTCCGATAACTGTTAATCTCCATATAATTTATTATATTTTTTCTAATTTTATATAATTCATTTAATTTTAAATTGGTTATAAAATTTAAGATCATGTTATGATCATTAGAGCAAAACCCTAATTTTTTCAATTTAATATCATTACCGAAAGAGCAATAATTTGTAGTAATTACAGGCAAGTTGTTTTTTAAATAAAAGTAAACTTTGCCATTCATTACATTGCTTCGTCTTTTTTTGTCTTTAAAAAAATATAAAGCCATACCAAAAGTTGCACTTCTAAGTATGTTTTTTAATTTTTTTTCTTCAAGAAAATCAAATAATCTAATATCGATTTTGTTTTTATATTTTTTAATTTCATTATTTTTGTAAAAAGACTTAATTTTTGATGAAATTACAGTTAGTCTTGATTTTATTCCTTTTTTTTCTAGATCATTTAAAATTTTTATTGTTTCAATAATACCATTTGATCTTTCAATATTTCCTAAATGTACAAATTCAAATCTTTTTTTTTTTATATTTTTAGCCTTTTTAATATTTGTATCAAAAAGAAAAGGAATTATTGAAAATGAATGAATTTTTCCAAATTTTTTTTTATCCCAATAATAAATTTTTTCATTATAATAAAGCGTTTTAGTGGTTTTAAGAATAATAAATCTTAAAATAAAATTCATGTAAAATAATAAATAATTTAATATGCTATTTTTTTTTTGGGGATATAAGTTAGTTTCTTGAGGATTTTCTGGAATTATATCGCCATTAAAATAAATTATTTTTAATTTTTTTTTTAAAAAAAAATTAATTATCTTTGATATAAACAAATTTGCAATACCTTGTGCAATTAATATATTATTAAAATTTTCTTTAATAATAGAATTTCTGTTTTTGAAAAAAAAAATTAAATTATGCAAATTGAATAAAAAAATATTTATAAAATTATTATAACCAAGACTTTTGACTATTTTTTGTTTTAATTTTTTATTTCTAAAAAATATTGAAAACTTTAAGTTTTTTTTTTTATTAAAAATATAGTTTCCTGTTTCAATTGTATAAAAATTTATTTTTTTTTCTAAAAAAAATTTCTGAAATACATCAGATGGATTATAGTCCTTTTGATTACTATAGAAAATGTAGTTATACCCATTCATTGATAAGTTAATTATTGTATTGGTATAGCTTTTCTTTTAGCTGTAAATCCTGGATTAAATTTTTGTCCTTTTACGCCATAATTAAATGAAAGCATGTGGCGCGATCTTGATTTTGAATAATTTCCATAAGATCCATGTATGAGATTTCCATCCATTACCAAAAAATCTCCCTCATTAATATTTAAGTCAATTTTTTCTAATTTTTCAAATTTTAAATTAACTCTATTTCCTGGTTTCTGATTTGATTTTGCATGATAGCTATAAAATTTTTTAAAATTTACTAGACCTTTTCGATGAGTTCCAGGATATAAATATAAACAACCATTTTTTTTATTAGCTTTATGTAAAAAAAGATTTGTAGTTATGTATCCATTATTTTTCATTTTTGCATATGAATTGTCTTGATGTGGCACCCATGCTAATTTTGCGTATTTTGTGTTTGCATGCTTAAAAATCACATGAGTCATTAATCCCACAAATTTCTTTTTAATTAAACTCTCAAGTATATGACGAACTCTCTTATCTATTAAAAATGATCTAAAACTTTTTGATGTATTAATAGCTTTTTCTATGAAATTTACTTTATCATTTAAAGTCTTTTGTTGATTAAATTTTTTTTCACATTGGGAAATTAAAAATTCTATTCTGTCAGGATTCATTATGTTGTGCCAACCTTCATTTGCAAAATAAGCAATTTTTTCATCAATATTTTTAGCTTCCTTTTTTGAAAATAAATTTCTAAATATTATAAAACCATTTTTGCTATAAAATTTTTTTTGAGAACCAGTTATTGACAATTTTTTAGAGATTTTAAATATTTTAACTTTCATATATGTAGATTAAATAATATAAAAATAGTTATTATTCAAATGAAAAAAATATTAGTAACAGGCTCTGACTCTGGGCTTGGTAAATTTTTAAAAAAAAAGTTTTCAGCAAAAGGATTTAATAGAAAATCTAATTTTTCAAAAATTCAAAATGTTAAATGGAATTTAATAATTCATTGTGCGTTTAATCCAAAGGAACCATATGATAAAAATTCATTAACAAAACTGATAAATGATAACTTAGTTTTATCTTATAACGTAAGCAAACTTAAAGGCATAAAAATATTTATTTCTTCATGTTCTGTTTATGAGAATTTACCCATAAAAAAAAGGACTGAAAATAGTAAAATTTTTATAAATAAAAAAAATTCTTTTTATTCTAAATTTAAAATTTTAAGCGAAAGTTTTTTTAAAGATGATAAAAATACTATAATAAGATTAGGATCTATTATAGGAAAAGATATGAGAAATAATACAATTAAAAAAATATTATTTGATAAAGATCCCTCATTATTTTTAAATAAAAATTCATTATATTCATTTATAACATACGAAGAAATTTTTGATTTTATAAAAATATGTCAGACTAAGAAATTGAAGGGAACTTACAACTTACTTAGAGCAGACTATAAAAATTTAGATGAAATTGTAAGCAAAGTTTTTAAAAATAAAAATATAAAATATGGAAAGAAAACATTTAAAGTAATTAAAGCTTCAAACAAAAAACTTAAGAAATATTTGAAAATTTCAAAATCTTCTACAACTGTGATCAAAGAATTTTATGATAATTATAAATGAAAAAATTTAAAAGATAATTAAAATGGTAAAAATATCTTTTATAATTCCTACATATTTAAGACCAGATGCTTTAAAACAAAAAATTTCTGAAATAAATTTATTTGAGAAAGAAGAAGTTGAATTCATTTTTGTAATAGAAAGAGATGATGAAAATACTTATAAATTACTTATTGAAGCAGAAAATAAAAAAATAAGAATAATTTTTAATAAAGGTATACATACAAAATCCTTTTTAAATGGAGCTGAGGCAGCTAATGGAAAATATTTGTGCTTTATGGGGGACGATGATTATTTTTTGCCAGATAATTTTTTTTCGGCATTGAAAAAAATTAATTTAGATGGAGATAGGGAATGGTATATTGCTGGAGGTATTTATTACGATCAAAAAAAGCAACAAATTAGAAAAATTATTACTAATTTAAAATTTTTACTTTTAAAAAACTATAATAAAAATGCTCTTACTTTAGTTAATTTTATTATGACGCCTTCTGTAATAATAAAAAAGGAAACATTTTTTGAATGTGGAGGTTTTAAATCAGAGTATAAATATGCTCAGGATTATTATTGTTGGCTCGAAGTTTCAAAAAAATATGAACCAGAAATAATTAATTCTTTTACAACTGGTGCTACATTTGATGACACTACTTATAGTGGTTCATTCGATTTTAAAAGATATATTGAATATTTTAAAAAAATTTCTAAATTTCAAGAGAGTTTTATACTAAATTTTTTACAATTTTTTACAACAGCTTATATAGTTTTTCACAATTTTTTTTTAAAAACTATATTTAGATCAATTAAAAAAATACTAGGCTTAATATTTTACAAAAGAAAAAATGATGACTCTAAACTTAACAAAAGTCAAAAAATTCTTCATCTTACAAGAAAATTTAATTTAAAAGAATTAGGAGGAATAGAAGAGGGAATAATTCAATTGTCTAATTATAGTCAAAATAAATTTGAATTTACTTTGTATGCATGTGGTGAATCAAATAAAAGTTTTAAATACAAAAATATAAATGTAAAAATTTTTAAGACAAATTTCATATTATTTAATAGTCACTTTTCGTTTGATCTTTTTTTTGAAATTTTAAAAAAGAAAAAATATTTCAATTTTATTCATTTGCACTCTCCATGGCCAACAATTGAAGTAATTTCTTATTTTTTAAAAAATAAAGCTATTTGCACCTATCATGCAGATGTTATTGGAAAAAAATTTTTAAGCAATATTTATTATGTTTTTTTTAAAAAATTTATAAACTTAGAAAAAATTAAATTAATAAATATATCAACGAAAAAATATTATTTAAGTTCTAGATTAAAAAAACTATTGAATAACAATAATGAGAAGGTTTTTTTTCAAAAAATGGGAATTGAAGATATTTCAAATTTTGATATCAAAGATGAACTTATAAGACCTGAGATTAAAGAATTTTATGAAAAAAAAGATAAAATTGCTTTGTTTTTTGGAAGAGATAGGCATTACAAGGGTGTTGAGACAATTAAATATTTATTAAAAAAAAATAATGAAATAAACTTTTTAATTTCTTCGACAAATCCCGAAATTAATAATCTAAAAATAAATAGTAATAATGTTTTACATATTGACAAGTTAAATTTAGATGAAAAAATTTTTGTTTTAAAAAATTCATATATTCATTTATTCCCATCATCAAATAGAGCAGAAAGTTTAGGAATAGCATTAATTGAATGTCAAATGTTTGGACTTCCTTCAATCATTTACGAATTAGAGTCCGGAACCAATGTTGTAATTGAAAATGATGTTAATGGAATGATTGTAAAGGATTATAATATATCAGAATATTCAAATAAATTGAGTTATATAGTCAAAGAAGAAACAAAAAGAGATATTCTATCAAAAAATGCAAGAATTAATTATGTAAATAATTTTACCTTAGATATGCATGAACTTTACTTTAAGAAGTTAAGCGAGTTAAATGTTTGAGTATTTTCTAAATTTATAGCTAGCAAATCCTTTGATAAGTTCTTCAATTCCATCTTCAATTGAAAAGGTTGGTTTAAAACCAGTATTTTCTATTTTTTTATTTGAAACAATATAGTTTCTTTGATCAGGATCTTTCTGAACTTCATTTAAAATAATATTAAAATTTAAAAAATTTTTAATTTTTTCACAAAGTTCTAATTTTGTAAGATTTGCATCAGATAATCCGACATTATAAATATTATTATTCATAATATTTAAATTTTTTACAGCATGTATGAATACTTTAGAAACATCTTTAACATGAATATAGTTTCTATTAAATTTGTGTTCAAATAGTACAATAAATTTTTCATACAAGGCTCTAAAAACAAAATCGTTGACCAGTAAATCTATTCTCATTCTGGAAGACATTCCAAATACTGTAGCTAAACGAAAACTAATCCAATTTTTTCTTTGCATTAGATTTTCTTCTACTTCTACTTTATGCTTTGCATATGTAGATATGGGTTTCAACTTTGTCTCTTCAGTACATATTTCTCCATTAGATGTTCCATAAGCGCTATTAGTTGTTGGCATTAAAATATATTGATTTTCAGATATTTTTTTAAATAACTCTAGTTGCGAAGATAGATTTACAGATTCTGCTTGATCTGGATTATTGTTACACATAGGGGCACCAACAAGTCCTGCAAGTGGTATAATAAAATCGGAGATCTCAATTTCTTTTTTATATTTTGTAAAATCTCTAAAATCTGATTTTATAATTTTTAGATTTTTTTCATAACAGATATAAGCCAGAGAATTTTGTTCATATATAAAATTATCTACGATAGTTACATGAAACCCCTCATCTAATAAATTTTTTGCTAAAACCGAACCAATATAACCTGCGCCACCTGTAATTAAGAATTTCATTTTTTTTGATAAATTATTTTTTAATTGTATACATTAAATTATTTCTATGGCAAATATAAAACATTTATATGAAAATTTTATTAGCAGGCGGATGTGGCTTTATAGGTTCCAACTTATCGATATTTTTAAAAAAAAAAAAATTTAAAGTAGTTTCAATTGATAATTTATCAAAAAAATACTGCTATCTTAATGAAAAAAGACTAAAAAACTTGGGTATTAAAAATTATAGAATAAATTTACTTAATAAAATTAAGCTAAATAATATTAATTTTTCACCAGATATAATTATTGATTGTGCAGCTGAACCAGCTGTTGAAGTTTCATCAAAAAATCCAGATAAAGTTATCGAAAATAATTTTAATACCACTTTAAATCTACTCAATATTGCAAAAAAAAATAATTCAAAATTTATATTTTTATCTTCAAGTAGAATTTACTCAATTAATAAATCATATGAATTTTTTAAATTAAAAAAAAAAAAATATTTTAATGAAAAAATTTATAACAATGGTCCAAAAACAATTTACGGGTTTTCAAAATTTGCATCAGAGCTTATGATCAAGGAATATTCTTATGCATTCAAAATTAATTATATAATTAATAGATTAGGACTAACTTCTGGACCATGGCAATTTGGAAAAGTAGAACAGGGCTTAGTAAGTTTATGGTTGTGGAGTCATTTTAAAAAGAAAAAATTAAAATATATAGGATATGGAGGAACAGGAAACCAAATTAGGGATGTATTAGACATTGACGATTTGTGTGAATTAATTCATATACAAATAAAAAAATTACACAAAATCAACAATCAAACCTTTTGTATTGGTGGAGGAAAACATAGCTTTTTTAAACTAAAAGATCTTACAAAATATTGTCAAAAAATAACAAATAACAATATAAAAATTAATAAAATAAAAAAAACTTCAATTTATGATATTCCTTATTTTATTACATCAAATTCTAAAATATTTAAGTATTATAAATGGAAAACGTCTCACAAGCTTAATGATACTCTTTTAAAAACTTTTAAGTGGATGAAAAATAATAATAAAATTTTGGAAAAATATTTTTAATGAAATATGTATTGATAACTGGTTCCTGTGGTCTTGTCGGCGCAGAAGCAGTACGTTTTTTTCACAAAAAAAAATTTAAAGTTATTGGTATAGATAATAATTTTAGAAAAAAATTTTTTGGCTCTTCAGCTTCAGTAAATTGGTCAAAAAATTTTTTAAAGAAAAATTTTAAAAATTATAAACACTATGAAATTGATATAAGTAATATTAAATTGTTAGAAAAAATTTTTAGAAAATTTAAACACAAAATTAAATGTATTATTAATTGTGCAGCACAACCCTCACATGATTGGGCAATAAGGAATATAAGTTTAGATTTTAAAGTTAATGCAATTGGAACGTTAAATATGTTAGAATTAACAAAAAAATTCTGCCCAAAATCAGTTTTTATACAACTTTCTACAAATAAAGTTTATGGAGATACACCTAATAAAATTAAATTAACAGAAAAAAAATTAAGATACGATGTATTAAAAAAATCTAAATTTTTTAAAGGAATTTCTGATAGCATGTCTATAGATAACTCTGTACATAGTTTTTTTGGAGTTTCAAAATGTTCAGCAGATTTAATAACTCAAGAATTTGGAAAAAATATTGGAATTAAAACTGTAGTTTTTAGGCTTGGATGTATAACTGGACCTGGACATTCAGGTGCTGAACTACATGGTTTTCTAAGCTACTTAATTAAGTGCAATATAATGCAAAAAAAATATAAAATTTTTGGTTATAAAGGTAAACAAGTTAGAGATAATATACACAGCTTTGATTTAGTAAATGCAATTTGGGAATTTTATAAAAAACCACGAAAAGGAGAAATTTATAATTTAGGCGGAGGAAGACAAAATAGTTGTTCAATTATTGAAGCAATAAAAGAAATTGAAAAAATTTCAAAAATTAAATTGAACTATACATTTAAAAGTAAAAACAGAACAGGTGATCATAAATGGTATATTACAGATAATTCGAAATTTAAAAAACATTACAAAGGTTGGAAATTAAAATATAATATAAAAAATATTTTCAAAGAAATGATCAAAGTCGAAATAGACAAAAAAAATGATAATTAGCAGAACTCCATTTAGAATATCATATTTTGGTGGTGGAACTGACTTTCCAGGATGGTATAATTTTAATGAAGGAAAGGTTATTAGTACAACGATAAATAAATATTGTTATGTTAATACAAGAGTTTTACCCCCTTTTTTCAAATTTAAGTATAGATTAAGGTATTATAAGACTGAAGAGGTAAATAAAATCAAAAGTATTAATCACGCTTCAATAAGAGAAACTTTAAAATATAAAAAATTTTCTGACAGTTTTGAACTATTGCACATTGCAGATTTGCCTGCTCAATCTGGATTAGGTGCAAGCTCTAGTTTTACAGTAGGATTGCTGAATTGTGTTAATGCAATGTTGGGAAAAATTCCAACAAAAAGACAACTAGCAAATGAGGCTTTAGAAATAGAGCAAAAAAAAATAAAAGAATTTGTAGGTTCTCAAGATCAATATGCAGCTGCTTTTGGTGGATTTAATGTAATAAATTTTTCTAAAGGAAATATTCAAGTAAAATCAATTCCAAACAACTTAAGAAATATAAGAAATCTTGAAGCATCTACATTTCTTATATTTACAGGTTTTCAAAGGAAAGCAAGCTTGGTTGAAAAAAAAAAGATTAACTCAATTAAACAAAAATCTAGCTTTTATAAAAAAATTTTAGAAATCTCAAACAACGCTGAAAAAGTTCTAAGCAGCTCAGATAACATAGTAAGAGATTTTTCAGAGTTGTTAAAAGAATATTGGTATTTAAAAAAAAAACTTTCAAACAATGTTTCTAATAAAAAAATTGATGATTTGATTAAGCATTGCTTAAATAATGGAGCTCAAGGAGCAAAATTATTAGGTGCAGGAAATGGTGGGTTTCTTATGTGCTTAGTTGAATCAAAAAATAGAAAAAAATTTATTAATAGTTTAAAAAATAAACTTATAGTTCCAATAAAATTTGAAAATTTAGGTAGTCAAATAATATATTACTCTCAAAATGAAAAAAATTAATAAAAAAATATTTAGTCATAAATTGATGGAGAACAATATTAATTATGATGATATTAGAATATTAAAAAAATTTATTGAAAAAAAACCAATATTTACAAATAATAAAAAAGTACTTGAATTTGAAAATAAATGGTCAAAATGGCTAGGAGTAAAATATAGTATTTTTGTAAATTCTGGATCATCAGCAAATTTATTAAGTATTGCATATTTAAAAAATAAATTTAAAAAAGGAGAAATTATTGTTCCAACATTAACTTGGTCTTCAGATATAGCATCAGTCTTTCATAATAATTTAAAACCAGTATTTGCTGATATTGATTTAAAAAATTTAGCTTTATCAGTGAATGATATAAAAAAAAAAACTAACAAAAATACGATTGCTATTTTTTTAACTCATATCTTAGGAATAAATGGTTTATCAAATGAATTAATAGAATTTTGCAAAAAAAAAAAAATAATTCTTATTGAAGACTGTTGCGAGTCTCACGGAGCAAAATTTAAACAAAAAAAAATTGGTAATTTTGGCACTATATCAAACTTTTCTTTTTATTTTGCGCATCATATGACGACAATTGAAGGTGGAATGATATCTACAAATTCAAAAGAAATTTACGAGATTTGCAGAATGCTTAGAAGTCATGGATTAGTAAGAGAAGTAAAAAATAGAAAGATTAAAACATTTTATGAAAAAAAATATAAAGATTTAAATCCACAATTTATATTTAGCATGCCATCTTATAATGTAAGAAGTACCGAAATAAATGCAGTACTAGGATTAAATCAAATTAAAAGGTTAAATCAAAATATTACAAAAAGAAACATAAACTTTAAATATTTCTTAAAAAATTTAAATAAAGAAAAATATTTTTCTAAATTTGATTTAAAAGGTCAATCGAATTATGCATTTATAATAATATTTAATAAAAAATTTAGGAATAAAAGATTTAGATACAAGTTTGAAAAAACCCTAATTAAAAATAATATTGAATTTAGAAGAGGAACTTCTGGGGGAGGAAATCAAATGAGACAACCATATGTAAGAAATATGATGAATTTTTCTGAAAAGGATTTTAAAAAATTTTCTAATTCAGAAATTGTGCATCACTATGGCTATTATATAGGAAATTATCCAAACTTAAAAAAAACAAAAATATTACAAATAACAAATATATTAAATAGTATATGACCAAAGTATTAATTACCGGTATCAATGGAAGTGGTGGTAGTTATTTGGCTGAACATTTATTAAAAAAAAAAAATATTACAAAAATTTATGGAACAATAAGAAGTAAAAATGCATTAAAAAGTTTTAACTTACGAAATCTTATTAAAAATAAAAAAGTTATTTTCTTAAAATGTGATCTTAATAATTTTAATCAAACAAAAAAAATTTTAAAAATAAAATATAATTATATATTTCATCTTGCATCAAATGCTAATGTGCTTAAATCTTTTTTTTTTCCAAAAGAGATAGTTCTTAATAACAACAATTCTACACTTAATTTACTTGAGGGATTGCGACTTAAAAAATCAAAATCTAAAATTTTAATATGTAGTACTTCTGAAGTTTATGGAGATATTGGAAGAAAGAATAAAAAAATTAATGAAGAAAGCATGATATCTCCAATTAATCCTTACGCGGTCTCAAAAACTTTTCAAGATTTATTAGCTAAAAATTATTTTCAAATTTATGGTTTAAAAATAATTATTACTAGGATGTTTACCTATTTTAATGGTAGGAGAAATAATTTATTTGCATCAGCATTTGCTGACCAAATTGTAAAAATTGAAAATGGCAAACAAAAAACTCTTTTTCATGGAAATTTAGAAAGTCAAAGGACAGTATTAGATATAAGAGATGCAATGGAGGCGTATTATTTGGCCGCAATCAAAGGTTTGCCTGGTCAGATATATAATATTGGAGGATATAATAAAGCCACAGTAAGACAAATACTTAAAAGCTTAATTAAAATGTCAAAGAAAAAAATTGTATCTAAAGTTGATAAAAAGTTGTTGAGACCAAAGGATATTAAATTTCAAGTTCCAGACTCCAGTAAATTTATAAAACAAACAAAATGGAAACAAAAATATAAAGTTGATGAAAGCTTAGATTATTTATTAAAAGAATGTAGAGAGCGTTTTGAATTTAATTTAGATAAATAGCTTATTTATTTCGTGTAAAAATTTACTTTGACTATATTTTGTCCCAGTTTTAATACAATTTAATTTCATTTTTTTTGATTTATGTATGCTAAAATTATTTATTTTTTTTATCAAATCTTTTTCAATATTATCTTTACTTACAAAAAAACTATTATAATTATTTTTACAGGTTTCTTTATATCCGCCTTGATTAATTACAAAGGAAGGTTTGCCAGCAGTCATACCTTCCAAAGCTGACATGCCAAAATCTTCATGCTTTCCTAAATTAATTGTTCCCAAACATTGATTTAATAACATTTTATATTTTTTTTCACTGACAATTCCTAAAAATTTTATTCTTTTGTTTTTTTTTGATAAAAATTTTAATTTTGTTGTTTGTGAACCTTCAGAAGTAATTAATAATCTATATTTATCTATTTTGTTAAATGCTTTAACTATTTTATCTAAATTTTTTTCTGTTTCATGTCTACTGTTTGATAAAAAAAAATTTTTATAATTTGTTCTATTTGATTTAAAATTTTTTATGGGAGGATAAACAACAAAATTTTTTTTTTTTAAATATTTTTGAAGTTTAGATTTAGTATATTTAGAATTTACAACTACTTTATCAAACTTTTTTAGTTTGTATAAATACAATTTTTTATAATACAATCCTGTTAAGAAAATAATTAATCTTAATAAAATACTTTTCTTATTATAAAAATTTTTAAAATCAAAAAAAATTTTAGGAAGAGCATGACAGTAAAAGATTTTATTTTTAACATAGTTAGTATTAAATAAAATTGAATAATTTCCACTAACAAAACAATTTTTGGTCAATTTATTATAATTTAAAAAATAAAAATAAAAAGGAGTTAAAAATTTTTTAATATATAAGCTTCTATTAAAATTTTTCTGTAAAGTAATAATTTTTTTATTAACTATATTTTTTAATTTTTTATTTACAAAACTTGTAATAATTAAATCTTTTTTATTTACTAAGCTTAAAATAAGTCTTTCGCCACCACCAAAATTTTGAAAATAATCGTGAATAAATAAATTTATTTCTTTTTTCACTTTATTTTTTTATCTTCAATAATGTAATTTGGTCTATTAACCGAGTTTTCATGTATTCTTGAGATATAAATACCTAATAATCCTATTGAAGACAGGATAATTCCAGTTAAGAAAATATTAAATATTATTATTAGTGTTTGGATAGATACAAAAATAAAATTTAACCAATTGGATATAATAAAAAAAGGTATTAAAATTATTGAAATCAAAGACATTGCCAAACCCAGATATCCAACTATTTTTATGGGAAACAAAGAAAAAGAGGTAACTGCATTAATTGCAGTTCTTGTAAGATTAAAAAAGTTATAATTGCTTTTACCAAAATTTCTTTTTTTTATTTCAATACCTATCGATTTAATTTCAAAGCCTGTCCAATTTATAAAAGTTTTAATTGATTTATTTTTTTCATGTAATTTGTTAAAAATATTTACAATACTTTTATCCAAAAGCATAAAATCTGTATTTTTTGTTATGAACTTTGCATCACTAAAATTTGTCATAAAGTAATAGAATAAATCTGAACCAACTTTTCTAAAAGTATTTTCAACATTATTTGTTTTGAATGTTGTAATAATTTTGTTCTTGTCCTGCCATAAATCTATCATTTCATTAATCTTATTGATTGGATGTTGCATATCTGCATCAATTATTATTGCAAAATCATACTCTGAAAATTCTTCTAAGGTGTTGAGACCTGCCTCAATTGCCGAGTCTTTTCCAAAATTTCTTGTTAATTTTAAACCTACAATTTTTTCGTCTTTATTACATTGGAATTTTATTTTTTCCCAAGTATTGTCGTTACTTCCATCATCTATGAAAAGTATTTTAAAATTTTTATATTTATTTAAAGATAAATTAGCCTCTGTAATAAATTCATCTATATTTTTTTCCTCATTATAACAAGGAACAATTATATAAAAATTAGTTTGCATTTATTTTTTTTTATTTGCTTTAGTTAGATTAAATATGTGTTGTCTTACTCTTCTTAATGCTCTTATGCTATAAGTGAAAAAAAACTGCCAATCTCTTTTTCTTAGTGAAAATAAAAACATAAATTGACGGATTATAAACATTGGGTGTAATGCTACGAGATACATTTTTTTAACAGCTTCGTAATAATATTTATGATCTATTGGAGTTTTTACAATTAATTTACTCATATCATGGTCATTGTAATCATTTGTTACCATCAAATTTTTATCAATACATTCTTGATGGTAAGGCGTATAATCTAATGGCGTGCATAAAGTAACCTGAAGTGTTCTGGCATAGCCTTTAAACATCAATTCTCTCACAAATTTCACAGTATCATCTAACATTTTTTTTGTTTCCCAGTAATATCCTACCATTATTGTGAGATGAGGATGTAATCCATGTTTTACTAACATTTTTAAAGTATCTTTAACTGTTTCTGTTGTGTAACCTTTTTTTAAATTAATTAAAGTTTCATTATTACCAGATTCTAATCCAATCAAAATAAAACGAAAATTAGCTTTTGATAAAAGTTTTATAGTATCTTCGTCTAAATATTCAAATCTAGTATTAAATCCAAAATAACACCCCTTTTTATGTAAGCCTCTCTTTATAATCTCATTAGCAAAATTTCTAGCATCCTGACCTCTATACCAAACGCCAGAGTCATCAAAAATTTCTCTAACTTTATAATTGTTTATAAGATTTTCATATTCATCAACGCTTTTTTTTACATCCATTATAGAGAATGATAATTCTGGCCCATTGTATCTACAAAATGTACATTTTCCAAAAGTACAGTCTCTTATTACACTTGTAGAATATGTGCCTGGGGTTTGTAAAAAATTTCCATTTTCATAAGCATAATTTTTCCACTGAACTAAATCCCTGTCGATTATTTCAGATTGAGAAATTTTTTCTATTTTTTTAAAAGTGAAATTTTTTGAAATTTCACCATTTTTTTTTCTAAAGCTTATGCCATTCGTATTTAGGTCATCTAAATTATTAATATTTTTTTTTGAAATAAGTTCATCTATTAATTCGTTTAATACAAAATCTACGTGGTTACTTAAAATTACAATATCTACTTTTGATTTTTCAAAACTTTCAATAGGTTTTCTCATTGAATGATAACCAGTTAATATTATTATTGTTTCTTTTAATATTTCTTTAAGTTCGTTAATTGTTTTCCAAATAAAATTCATTACTGGCGTAGTACTTTCTAGAACTATCACGTCAGGTTTTTCTGAAATTAAATCTTTAATCCATTTGTTGTAGTCTTTAAGTTGTGCATTTCCATCATCCCATAATACATTTACTTTTTTTTTTAGAGATGAGGCTGCTTGAGCATGTATCACTGGCAATAAATAAGTAGGCACCGAGAAGAATTGAACGTTTCTATTTTGAGATACCATTGCTTTTTGGCCAAGTTCGTTAATTATTGGTGGATAACTTATTGAAACTTTCATTAAAAAAATATCTCCGTAAATATGTTCTCGGCTTTAAACCCAATTTCTATTAGAGTATCATAAATTTCAGTAACCATTAAACTATTTCCGCATAAAAAAACAAAACTATCTTTATTATAATTGGTAACTTTGTCTAAATTATCTGTAATTCTTCCATTATAATAATTTGGCAGATTTACCTTTTCTCTTGAAACAAATTTATAATAATTTTTTTCAGACAAGTCTTCAATAATATCATTTTTAAATCTTATACCATGAAATAAATGATATTTGATTTTAGGATGTGTTTTTATTAATGACATAAAAGGCGAAATACCAGTACCTGTAGCAATGAAAATATAATTTTTATTTAAATCAAAATTTTTTAAATAAAAATTTCCATATGGTCCTAATAGTTTTACTTCATCTTCATTTTTAAGTTCTCTAAGTTTTTTGCTTAAGATTCCATCAGAAACTTCTCTTATTAAAAAGTCTATTGTTCTATCATTTTCACCAGAACATACTGAATATTCTCTATTAATTAATACATTTGGAATACCTAAGCTAAAAAATTGACCAGCGTTGAAACTTACATCTTTTTTTTCAAGGCTAATAATATAGTTGCCTTCACTAAGATTAATTATCTTTACAATTTTATGAATAAATTCCACTAAAAAAAACTATATCTTAATTTTGTTTTGTTTTTATTGTTTAAATACCAATTTATAGTTTTATCTATAGACTTTTGAAAATTGGACACATTATATACCTTTAAATTTTTTGATCTTTTGGTATCAAGAATTCTTTTTTTATCACCAGTCGGTTTTGATTTATCATAAATTATTTTTGGCTTAGTTTTTATGTATTTTGAATTACAAATTGCATTCACAAGTTTTTTTATAGAATACCCTTTTCCACTTCCAAGATTAACTGGTTTCTGAATATTTTTTGAAACTACTTTTAACATTCCATCAGCGACATCTTCAGAATAAATAAAATCTCTTATAGCCGTCCCGTCTCCCCAAACCACAAGTGGATCTTCTTTATCACTTACCTTTTTAATTATTGAAGAGACAACCATTGAATTTTTTGGATTAAAATTTGAATAAGGTCCAAAAATATTTCCTGGTCTCACAATATGTATACCATTAAAATTAAATTCTTTTCTATATGCTTCAATTTGTAATTCCGCAATCCTTTTTGCCCATCCGGCATATTTATCATGTTCTGATGGGAATGTTTTCCATACATTGTCTTCTTTCATCGATTTTTTTGGACCATAAACTCCATAAGTGCTAGTAAACAGATAATTTTTTACTTTGTTACGTTTTGATGCTTCAAGTAAATTTAGTGCCAAATTAAGATTACTCATCATAAAGCTAGCAGGGTATAAATCATTTATCTTCGGAGACCCCGTTATTCCTAAAAGATTAAAGACTATATCCATGCCTTTTGTAACTCTAATACAATTTTTTAGTTGAGTTAAATCTGTTTTGAAAAATTTAACTCTTTTTGGACAAAGTTTTTTATCATCTCTTGATGCAACGTGTACCTTAGCTCCTAAATGTATTAATTTATTTACCAAAGGTTGACCCACAAGTCCTGTACCACCAGCAACAAGTACTTTTTTTTTAAAATAAAAATTTTTATTTTTCATTTAAAATAAGTTTAACTTTTTTTACAATATCTTTTGGGCTAGGTGGTAAATTATCAACCGCTTTATGAGCTCCAGCTGTTTTATTTTTTAAACCCATTGTGCGAATTTGTTTTTTTGTTCTTAAATTAATACTATTTGCTATGCTATTTGAAACTCCATCCACATAATCATCATCCAACAAAATTGCACCTTTTTTTGAAGATTGTATTGCTTGATAGCATCTAGAACTCATTTTAAATGGTTTAATCCATAAAATATGAATTATACCAATTTTATACCCTTGTTTTTCTAAAATTTCCTTTGCCTCATCAGCTGCAAATCTAGTTATAGAAATTGCAATTAAGAATATATCTTTAATACCAATTATATCGTTTTTAAATTCTTTTGAATTATTAAAACTTCCTCTATGTTCAGATACATAATAAACATCATCTTCTCTTAAATACTTACTATATATTTTTTTATATTCTTTTGGTGTCATTGGAGAGCATATTTTTAAACCTGGCATTCTAAAATATAAAGAATGATGTGAAGAGCCTGCTACAGGTCCTATGCCACCTTCCATGCCAATTCCCCTAACAAAAACTGGACATGGCGTTTTCCACAACTCTTTGCTTTTGGCAGCATAATTTACTATCATAGGACAATTGTACCAATTAAATCCTTGGTATCTAATTACATAAATTGGTCTTTCTTTCATCAATGCCGAACCAGCAACAATTCCTCCACCAGCCACATCGGCCATTGATAGCTCAATCATACCATCTTTTTCATATAATTCTGGTAATGTGCCACCCACCCATCCTACAGCAGTAAGGCATTGGCCAAAAACTTTTCCTTTTTTGGTTTTAAGATGTTTGTGTATAATTTTTTTTATAGTTTCTCTAACTGTCTCTGCCATAAATTATTCATTTTCTTTTTAAAATTATCATTAATTTTGAAAGCACTTGGACCTAATTTTTTTTTTTCATATTCGTATCTATCAAAAATTTTTGGGTCGTCTTGACCAGCACCTGAATGCCAAAACAATCTGTTTGTTTTGATATTTAGCAACATTGGTTCCTTAAAAAAAAATTTTTTATATTTAAATATTTCTTCTGGGCTATCTTTTATTTCAAAACCTTTCATTTTAAATGATTTAGCCACTTCATGCATATTCCAATTTCTTCTAACTTTTTTTTTAGTTAATATTGATAAGTTATTATCTTCAACAATAAACAAAATGGGTAATTTTTTAGTAGAAGCCCATCCCAAAGCTGCTAAAACATAATCTTCTTCCGCAGATGCATCTCCCATAAATACTATTGTTGGTTTTTTTGATGTAAAACATGCTCCTACTCCAACTGGAACTTGGGTTCCCATGTGCCCATCATGACCAAACATATTTATTTTTTTGGAATGAATAGATGCCGAACCGCCCATACCATAAGTACAACCTCCTTTTATTCCAATTAATTCTTTTACTAAAGATTTTTTCTCACCACCAAATGATATATAAATCGAATGACATCTGTGCTGAGGAAAAACTAATGGTTTAATTTTCAAATCTTTTAAAATAATGTTTGAGAGTGTAGCCGGAATATACTCCTGTCCAGCTGATAAATAAACCGGTATGTTTATTTTTTTTTTTTTAATTGCATTAAATACATTTAATTCAAAATTTCTACAAATAGATGCTATCTTAAATATTTCTAGTTTTTTTTTTTTATTCATTAAATTTTTCTACAAGTAAGAATACTAATATTTTTTTTTATTTTAAAAACTTTACTAAGTTTTTTTATAGTATCTGTTTTTACTATATCTCCTGGTGATAATACATATTGGTTTTTTCTATCTACCAAACCTCCACCTAAGACTGCGAAAATTGTATTTTTAGGTTTTTTAAAAAGATTTTTAGAAATTGAGTGTTTTTCAACAGTGATTTCTAAATTTTTTGTTTTGTATTTATTTATTTCATTAATTTTTGGTATTTTTAAAATTAAATTTTTATTAGTTTTTTTTGTCATTTTTTCTTTTCCTTCATATGGTTTATTTTCTCTGCCATAATTATCTTTAAATCTTACTAGATCATTTTTATTAATTGGAGTTTCTATTTCCAGAACAGTCGCACCTTTTTTTGATATAGCTTTAGTTGAGTGAAATAATCCAGGTCTTATCATTAATTTTGATGGTGCTTTCAAGATTCTTTTATCATAAAATCCTAACATGACCTCAACTGCTCCGCTTAACAATATAAATCCTGTCTTTTTTTTTGGATGACAATGCAAAGATGTTTTTTTTTTATAATTAATATTTAGTAACCAGGTTGCTGTCTTTTTATTTTTGCAGACAACATATTCATTACCCCATGGTTTCTTTACAACTAGGTTGTCTATATTTGAAGGCATACGAAACTATAATTTAAACTTTATTAAATTCATTCAAAACAGCCTTCATCCATGGTCCCATATCTTTGTAGTGAGCTGTTGTAATTATTTTGTTATCTATTACTGCCGGTTTATCAATATAATTTGCACCTGCATTAATAATGTCATCTTTCATACTATAATATCCAGATATATTTTTACCTTTAACAATTTTTGCAGATATTAAAAGTTGAGTTCCACTACAAATACAACCAATAACTTTATTTTCTTTGTGAAAAGTTGAAATAAATTCAATAATTTTTTTATTTTGTCTTACTTTTTCCATAGCTTTAACACCGCCAGGAATAATAAGAAGTTCATAGTTTGAGGTTTTGATTTCTTCTATTTTCCTTACTGGATGATTCTTATTTGGAGGCAAGTCAGTTCCAAGGATTCCTTTGATGGCTTTTCCCTCATTTAAACAAACATCTACTTCAAATCCTTCTTCAAGCAATCTATAGAATGGATATATAAATTCATGATCTTGAGCTAAATTTCCAGATATTATAACTGCTTTTTTTTTCATTTATTAATAATATTTTTATTATACCATTTAATTGTTTTTAATATTCCTTTATCTAAAGAAAAAGTTTTTTTCCATCCTAAAATTTTTTTTGCTTTATTGCAGTCCAAAACTACATTTGTTTTTAGGCTTTTTTTACTTAAATCATGCTTCAATATTATTTTCTTTTTTGCATGTTTGCCAATCTTTTTTGCTAGATCATTAATTGTTATTGAATTTCCGTAACCGACATTAAAGATTTCAAAATTACTTTTTTGTTTGAAGATTGCAAGATTTATAAATTTTGAAAGATCATCAACAAACAATAAATCTCTCTTCTCCTTGCCATTACCCCAAATATTTATTTTATTATTTTCAGATTTTAAAATTTTAGTCATTGTTGCTCCAAATACGTGAGATTTCAATAAATCAAACTTATCAAATGGACCATAAATATTTGAATGTCGTATAACTGTATACTTATTTTTTTTTAATCTAGAATAGAATTCACACATTTTTTCACTGAATAATTTCATCCAAGCTCCACCAAAATAATTTGGATAAATCTCTTTGTTTAAATCAAGGTTAATTTCTTTAATTTTTTTTTTTTTGAGAATGGTACATGACTGTACAGCTTAGAAAAATTACATGAGGAACTGATTGATTGAAAGATGCTCTTGTAATTATTGAGTTCATTATAGCGTTATCAGTTACATGTATATAGGGTCTTTCAATAATATCTTTTGCGCCAGAAGTAGTGGCAGCTGCCATGATAACTATATCTTTTCCTTTAACACAATTTTCAACTTGCTTTTTATTTAACAAATTACATTTAATGGAATTTATTTTTTTATTTTTAATCTTATTTGAATTAAAATAAGTCCCATATACTTTAAATCCATTTTTTTTTGCAAAATACTCTGCTAAATTTCTTCCAATAAAACCCGTTGAGCCTAAAATAATTATTTTTTTCATAAAAACTTATATTTTGTATATTTATTTTTCATATCTATTTTAAGATTTTTATATTAATAACTATAAATCATTAAAATAATTAAAAACAATTTATATTTTTAATGTTTTTATAGATATATATTCTAATGACTGCAATTATTTTCATATTAATAATCTTATTATCAAATTTTTTAATTTTTTTATTCTATAAAAAGTTATCAAAAAATATAAATTTGATTGATTTACCTGATTCATTTATCAAACTTCATAAATATCCAACACCTCTTTTAGGAGGCTTTTTCATTTTTTTTAGTCTTTTAATATATTTTTTCACACTTCTTTCATTTAGTGAAAATTTTAGAGTAGATATTTTTGCCTCAAACAAATCTCTTTTTAATTTTTTTTTCCTATGTTCAACTTTTTTTTTTATAGGATATTTAGATGATAAATTTAAAATTAGTCCCAATAAAAAATTTTTAACTTTTATATTAATTTTAATAGCCGCAGTACTTTTGGATAAAAATTTATTAATAGATAAGTTATCTTTTACATTTACTGAAAAAGAAATCTTTTTAGAAAATTTTTCAATTTATTTTACAATTTTATGTATAATGTTGTTTGTAAATGCATTTAATTTATTTGACGGAGTTAATTGCCAGGCAGGATTATATTCAATATTTCTCCTTGTAGTTCTATATATTGCAGAAATAAATATCTATCTAATTTTAACTTTTTTTATTCCACTAGTATTTTTCTTATATTTAAATTCAAAAGGAAAAATATTTCTAGGGAATACTGGGAGTTATTTACTTCCAGTTGCTTTTTCACAAATATTTATACTATCTTATAATCAAAACTATTTTAAAGCAGATGAAGTATTATTTTTTCTTATATTCCCAGGATTAGATATGTTTAGACTTTTTATTGAACGATCATTTAAAATGCAAAATCCTTTTAAAGGAGATCATAATCACTTACATCATTTAATTTTGAATAGATTTAATATCTTTTTTACTTTGACTATTACTGTTGGATTTAAAGCATTATTATATTCAATATATATTTATACTGAAGTAGAAATTATATATTTTTTAATTATAATTGTATTCTATTATTTATTTCTATATTTGTTATTTAAAAAAAAATAATGAAATTTAAAAATACAATTTCCAGAAATATTAATGAACATTTGTTGTTATTGAAAAAAGATAAAAAGCAAATAGAGAATAAAATTATATCATTATTTAATGAAATTTTAGATTGTTTAGGAAAAAATGGTAAAGTTTTAGTTTTTGGAAACGGTGGCAGTGCAGCAGATGCACAGCATTTTGCGACTGAATTAACAGTTCGACTTAAAAAAAACAGAAAGGCGCTTCCTGTAATTTCATTGTCAACTGATACAAGTGCCATTTCAGCAATTGGGAATGATTTTGGTTTTAAGAATATTTTTAAAAGACAAGTTGAAGCATTGGGGGGGATTAATGATCTAATAATACCCATTTCAACAAGTGGAAATAGTCAAAATATATTAGAGGCAGTAAAATTTTCAAAAAAGAAAGGTTTAAAAATTTTTGGTATACTTGGAAATAAAGGTGGCAAAGTTAAAAAATATTGTAAAGATTATTTTATAGCAAGTTCAAAAAATCCTTCAAGAATTCAAGAAATTCACATAATTTTTTGGCAAACTGTAGCAGAAATGGTTGAGAATAGTTATGCTGATAAAAAAAGGTAAAATTGACTACATTCTATTAATTTTTCTTTTTTTTCCTTTTGCATTTATAATTGGGCAAGCGGCAGTATCTTTAGTTTTTATTTATTCCTTGTTTCTATTTATAATAAACTTTAAAAAAATAAATTTTGAAATTGAAAAAAAAGATTTTTTCTTGTTATTATTTTTTTTTATTATTTTTTTAAGTTCTATTTGGAATTATTTTAGTGATCATAAATTATTTTCAACTATTTTATCTTCTATTTTATTTTTAAAATTTCTAATTCCCTATTATTTAATTAAATCTATTAAAATAGATGACACATTTTACAATCAATTAGTAAATATTTTATTCCTATCATTAATAGCTTTTCTATTTGTAGCAATTGATACAGTATATCAATACAATCATCCTGATAAATTAGATTTGTTTGGTTATGGAACTAATGTACATAATATAAATAGATTAACGGGACCTTTTGGAAATGATGAAGCAATTCCAGGCTCGTATCTTATTAAAGTATGTTTTGTAATATTAATTTTTTTAAATTTTTATTTAATTGAAAATTTTAAAAATAACCAAAAAAAAATAATATTGTTTTTAATACCATTTCTTAATGTTTCTTATTTAATAATTATATTTGTAACAGGTGAAAGAATTGCATTTCTAATGAGCTTATTGTCATTTTTTTTATTATTTTTTCTTTTAAATAAATCAAAAAAAAGTTTATTTTTTTCTGGGGCTGTTGCTGCAATATTTATAATAATTATTTTTATACAAAATCCTTATATAAAAAGTAGGTATGAAATACTTGGCAAATTTATTTTTTCTAAAAATTATATTTCGGCTGATGTTAAGAAGAAAACAGAAATTAACCAAACAGAAAAAATAAATAAAAATTCAATAAACTTTTTAAATAATCAATGGGGAGCGCATTATCTTACAGCTATAGAAATATTTAGAGATAAGTTTTTCATTGGATCAGGAGTTAAAGGATTTAGAATAGATTGTAGTAAAGATAAATATAATAATATTAAATCATTATCTTTTTATAAAAGATGTTCTACACATCCGCATAATCTTTATTTTGAATTATTGGCTGAAACTGGAGCATTAGGATTTATATCAATTTTGATTTTTTTTATATTAATAATTAAAAACAATTTAAAAAATATATCAATTTTAAAAAAAAATAAATTTAACTTTGAAAATCAAATTATATTTTCTTGTTACATCGCAGCTTTTGCAGTTTTTATTTCAATTTTATGGCCGATTAGATCTAGTGGTAGTTTTTTCTCAAATTTTAATGGTGCTACGATTTGGATAAATATTTATTGGCTTTTATTGTTTGAAAAATATTTTAAAAAAAATAATATGATTTAGTTTGCATGTAACTTTGATTAATTTTTTTACCAAATCTAATCATTGTAATAAGCCTTTCTCTGTCTTCCATTTTTTGATTTCCACTGTGCAAACCCATCCAATCTCCAGCAATAATAGTCCCTGGATTTGCTTCCAAAATAAATTCAGAATTATTATTATTATCTTTTCTATGGCTACCAATTTTATATTTTGTAGCTCCATTATTTTTATCTGTTTTTGACCAATAAATAAAAAATCCTAAAGAAATAAAATCATCAGTATCTCTATGGAATGAAGTAACTGGGTGTAAAATTTCTTTTTTAATATTCAACATTGTTGATATTGTGTATGGCTCTGTATCAAAACCACAATATAAATCGGCTATGATTTTTAATTTTTTGCTTGTGAAAAGATTATTAATTAACTGATTTTCAAGACTCGTTTCAACATCAAAAGAAAAGTATCCTTTATTAAATATTTCATGTTTAGCTTCATGATTATAAATTTTTGAATAATTAATTTTTTTCAAATCTGATTGTAAAGGATCATGACCATTATATAGTTCTTTTGTTTTAAAAAAATTTTTAACATTTTCAGCATCTTTGTCTTTCAAGTTAAAAATGTTAGAAACATTACAAAATCCTTTTTCTCTTATTTCTATAATTATATTTTTATAATTATCATCTAATATTTTATCATCATTTTTTTTTATTTTTATAATATGTGGTTCTCTTATCCTAAAAATTTCTTCAAGCGACATACCTCTTATTCCACTAAAAAAAAGTAATCTTAAAATTTTATTATTATTGTAAAAATCAAAACCAAATCTTTTAACAAAGAAAATTATAATTTTTGCAGATATTTTATGATAAAGTTTAATGGCAAAAGTTAGGTATAATAATTCGTAAAAAATTTTCCTTTTTTTTTTAAAAGTAAAAAAAATTTTATTAAGAATTTCTTTTACAGAGTAAAAGTTTCTCCCTTTATTTGGTGAATATATATTTTCTTTACTCATATTGATAAAAAAGCATATTTATAATATTAAACAACAATGGCATTTCTTAAAAAATTTTTAACTACTATATTTTCTATACTATTTTCTCTTTTTTTGATCGAAATTTATCTTTATTGGGATAATTACAGGCCACAATATAAAAAATATTCAACAAATATTGGAAGTTTTGAATATACTACTAATGATAGTATTAAATTATCTTCATCAACTGAAAATAATTTTATAGTGTTGGGAGATAGTTTTACACATGCTGAGGTTTGTGCATCTAAAAAAAAAGATTTTGTAAATATTCTTAAAAATAAATTTAATAATTATAATATTTATAATTTTGGTATTAGTGGTGGAAGTCCAATTCACTATGTTAATATTTTACAATCATTAGATAAGACTAAAATTAAAAAGTTGTTATTAGTTTTATATTATAATGATATAGATCTTACATTTCGAAATTGTCAATTGTACAAAATTCTAAAAGATAAACTTTATTATTATCCTAAAGAATGCAAATCTATACTTCAACAAAAAGTTGATAGTCAAAATGATACTAATTTCAAAAAGATTGATAATTTTTTTGAAACAAAATTATTGGTATGGTCTTTACTTAAGGAAGGGTTGGCTAATATTACATTTTTCAAAGGATTGTACAACAGAAGTGGATGGGAAAACAAATTTCAAAATACTAATACAGAAGAATTTTTGGTAATTATTAATGATTTGAAATACATAAAAGATATTATGGAAAAAGAAAATATTAGTCTAACAATAACTTATTTTCCAGATGTCCATCATTTGACAAAAGATTATCCAAGAGCAAAGGTTTGGAAAAATTTTATACTAAATGCTGAGGACTATAATTTAAAAATTTATGATCCCTGGAATTTTTTTATTAAAAATTCAAAAAGTAAAAATATGAGTTGGTCTTTAGTTGACAAGCATGCAAATTGTGATGCAAATAAAATTATGGCAGATTATTTGTTAACAATATTGTAATTAATCAAGTTCATATTTTGATCTATAATCAGTTTCATATTCTTTTTTTTGCTTACTTTTATAAATCAAAAAATTGTTGCAAACCAATAAATCTAAATTGGTTCCCATCAAACATTTAAAAGCGTCAAATGGAGTACAGACAATAGGCTCGCCTCTTACGTTAAAAGATGTATTAATTAAAACTGAACATCCTGTAATTTCTTTAAATTTTTTTATTAAATCATAAAAAGTTTTATTTTTACTTTTCTCAACAGTTTGCACTCTTGCAGTATAATCAACGTGAGTAACAGATGGAATTTGAGATCTTGCTACGTTCAATTTTTCTATTCCAAACAAATTTTTTTCGAGGCTCGTCATTTCTTTTTTTATATCATCTTTAATTTCACTTACGATCAACATATAAGGACTACTAATATCTAATTTAAAATATTTATTAACATCTTCTGATAAAACTGAAGGTGCAAATGGTCTAAAACTTTCTCTGAACTTTACTTTTAGATTTAATTCTTTTTGCATTATTTCTGATCTTGGGTCGGCAATTATTGATCTAGATCCTAAGGCTCTAGGACCAAATTCCATTCTTCCTTGAAACCATCCCACTGCTTTTTTATTTGATATTTCATTTGCAACAATTTCTATCATTTCTGAATATTCTTTTTTTTCATAAACTGCACCAGCAGTTTTAAGTTCATTTTCAATATCTTCATCAGAAAATTTTGGTCCCAGGAAAGATCCTTGCATAGAATCTTCTTTATCTATCGATCTTTTATTTCCAAGTTCATCATACCAAAATGAAAGAGCCGCTCCTAAGGATCCGCCAGCATCGCCTGCTGCTGGTTGTATCCATATATTTTCAAATATATTTTCCTCATGTATTTTTCCATTTGCTACACAATTTAAAGCTACTCCACCCGCAAGACATAAATTTTTTATATTATATTCATTTTTTAGAGCCTTGACTAATTGTAACATAATTTCTTCGGTTACTTTTTGAATAGATGCTGCGATATCCATATGAAAATTTTCCAATTTATCAGTTTCTGGTTTTCTGTGACTTCTTTTGAAAAGTTTTTCAAATTTTTCATTAGTCATTTTTAATCCAGTTGCAAAATCAAAATAATCCATATTTAATCTAAAGGAGCCATCGCTTTTAATATCAATTAAATTTTTTTTAATTAAATCTGAGTATTTAGGATTTCCATATGGGGCCAGTCCCATTAATTTATATTCACCACTATTTACTTTGAAACCAGTATAGAATGTAAATGCAGAATATAATAAACCTAATGAATGAGGAAAATGAATCTCTTTTTCCATCTCAATTTGACTATTTTTTCCTATAGCAACAGTAGTTGTTGCCCACTCACCCACGCCGTCAGCCGTTAGAATTAAAGCCTCATCAAATGGAGATGGATAAAATGCACTTGCCGCATGGCTTATATGGTGCTCTGAAAAATAAATTTTTTCACTAGCATCAAAACTTTTGTCATGTCTTTTTAAATTTTCAATAAGCAAATTTTTTTGAAACAATTTTTCTCTTAACCATACAGGCATAGCCTTCGAAAATTGCTTAAATCCTCTTGGAGCAAAGGCTACAAAAGTTTCTAAAAGTCTTTCAAATTTTAAAAATGGTTTTTCATAAAAAACTATATGATCAATATCTCTTAAATTTGTTTTTCCAAATTTTAATACATAATCTATGGATTTATATGGATATGATGAATCATGTTTTATTCTAGAAAATCTTTCCTCTTGCGCTGCAGCTAATATTTTTCCATTTTCTACTAGGGTAGCCGCACTATCATGATAAAAAGCAGAAATTCCTAATATCTTGGTCACTTAAAATATTGTATAAATAAAAGGAGCAATTGCAGAGCCTTGACTTAATATTATTAATCCTCCAAATAATACCAAAACAATTATAATTGGCAGCAGCCAGTACTTTTTTCTAATTCTTAAAAAATTAAAAAATTCTTTTATAAATTCCATATCTAGAATCTTTGTTTCATTGATGTCTTTTTATTTTCTCTTTTAATCCAATATGATAAACTTTTATTAAATTTTAAGTTTAAAATATCTTTTCTTATAATTTTCATAACAAATCCAATAGGAGTTACAATCAAAAAAAAAATAATCATCATAACTAATGGAGAAACAAATTTTCCTAAGTAAATACCCAATTTAAACCACATTTTATTAAAAGGAGTTAGTAATTTTGAATTTAAAATTCCTAAACTAATAAATATTATCGAGATTAATATTGACCATATTCTAATTTCTCCATTATTTAAAATAGGCCATAAAGCAATAATTAAAAAAACAGAAGCAAATACAAATGCAAAGTTTCTATTTGAGGGAATTTTTAAATTTGTCATTTTATCAAATTTTTTAATAAACTATGAAAAGCAAGCATACAATTAAAATATCAAAAATTGACTATTTATTTTTTTTTAAAATATTTGTTATTTGCCTGTTAAAAGGCAAGTTATTTTTATAAAAAAATGTTATTTTTCGTTTTTTTGCAGCCTGTTCATCGGTTTTTTTATCACCGATCATATAACTTTTTTTAAGATCTATTGACCAGTCTAAAACCGCATTATCTATCATGCCTGCTTTTGGTTTGCGGCAATTACAATTTAACTTAAATTTTCCTAAAGCATAAAGAGGATGATGAGGACAATAATATGTATCGTCAATTTTTGTATTTTTTTTTTCACATTTAAATAAAATATATTTAGTTATTTTATTAAAATCTTTTATTTCATAATATCCCCTACCAATTCCAGATTGATTTGTGATAATTATAACCACAAATTTTTTTTTATTTAAAATTTTTAATCCATCAAAAAAACCTTTTTTAAAAATTAATTGATCTTTTTTAAATACATATCCTTTATCTTCATTTACAACTCCATCTCTATCTAAAAAAAAAGCTTTATTTGAAATATTTGACTTAAGTTTTTTTATTGCAATTTTCAAATTTTTTTTTAATCCAATATCAATAAAAAAATCTTTATATAATTTAGCAGAGACTTGCTTTTTAAGAATTAATTTCTCTAAATGATAATTTTCAAGAGATGAAAACTTATTTTTAATATTATTCAAAAAGGTTTTTTTTATAAAATAAATACCTCCATTCATAATTTTTGTTTTTTTATTTGAGAATAAAATTAGATTATTTTTTATTTTTATATTATTTATCTTTCTGTTAGATTTATAATTTTTGTTATTTGAACAGGCTATTGAAATAGATTTATTTTTCTTTTTTGCGAATGAGTAAAATTTATCTAAGTTAATAGGGAATAAACTATCACCATTGAATAGAAAAAAGTTTTTTTTTATATGTTTTTTTATAGTAAAAAGAGCGCCACCTGTTCCTCTTGGTTTTTTCTCTAAAATACATATGATCTCTACATTCAAAATTTTTTTTCTATGGTATTTTTTAAAAAAGTCATGGTATTTATATGAGCAAATTAAGTAAATAATTTTAAAATCATATTTACATATACTGTAAAGAAGATGATCCAAGAACGGTCTTTTCCCGATAGTGATTAATGGTTTTGCAGTTTTTTTTGTTAACTCTTTTAGTCTACTTCCTTTTCCACCAACTAAAACTACTCCTTCATAATTCATATATAGATTTTTATTTTTTTATTAATAACAAAAAAAAATATATTTATTTAATAATTAATTAAACTATTAAATACTTAAAAATTAAGGTTTTTAAGGGTCTTTACAGATTTTGAATTAACTTGTATAAAACTTTGCCTGGTAATTATTGCGAAGGGGCAATACCCGATCCCATTCCGAACTCGGAAGTCAAGCCTTTCTGCGCCGATGGTACTTTGTCTTAAGACATGGAAG